>Ga0256404_1006150_pt1 | contig 20256 bp, 15 predicted proteins | sample RumenRJG_01DNA_FD_185990 | JGI IMG/M metagenome (GOLD analysis project Ga0256404, IMG submission 185990) | Bovine rumen microbial communities from Lethbridge, Alberta, Canada - RJG_01 | ecosystem: Host-associated > Mammals > Digestive system > Stomach > Rumen | place: Canada: Alberta | collected...
TCTTCGCTACATTACGCTGGCTGAAGTCTGTGTGTTCCCGATAATATCTGATTTTTTCATAGATCTCCATTGCTATTGCCACTCCTTGTCCCTCCTGTATACAAGCTGATCTTATTATACAGGATTTTCAGTTTAAGTGGCTCACTTTTTTATTATCATTTATGCCATATTTGGCTCAGTTTTATTTTAGCATACATAGCTTTGCGAGCTTGAACAAGCCAGCATTCCATTTGAGATCATGAGGGATGAGGAGTATCACCTGTGCGGCCTCAGATACGAGGATCTGTAAGGTGAGATAAATGTAAGATCATGCAGCTACAGTCGGGATAAAACCCGGCTGTTTTTGTTTTGGAGGTGCAAATAAAAAACATACATCTACCCGAAAACCTGAGAGCCGTTGCAAATGTTCTGTTTGACAGAAAGGACGATGAAAAGACCGCAGTCTGAACAGGCTGCGGCGGTAAGTACCAATAAGGACCGATCAAGGACCATTTTGAAAAAGCAAAAAGAAAAGCTCGTAAATACGAGCTTTTCTTGGTGCAGATGGTGGGACGAGGTTGACAAACCGACCAAAGCCATAAATGCCTTTGGTCGCTACGGTTCAAGTCTGCACACTGCACTATAACAAAAACCGCAATACTCCTCGATTTCCTCGGAGCATCACGGCTTTAGTTAGTGCAGATGGTGGGACTTGAAGGCTATGGAACGATTTTGCTGGTCTAAGGCAATCTGCGGTAAACGCCGCTGTTTCGAGGTTTCCACACTTTTGACTTATGGCAGCTTAAGGCACTTTCAGGCAGCTTTTTGCTCGAATAAGGACCAAATAAGGACCAAGAAAAGCCGCGACTACCGAGAGTTACAGGATCAATAAAGACCAAAAGAGCAAAAATCTTTGTCACTAAAGTCCCAGCATTGATTTTAGTTCGTCCTCGAATTCTTCTGAATCTTTATAGCAACCTTTGTCAGCGCTTTGCAAAGACTTGTCGATAAGCTGAAAGAGTTCATCTTCGGACGATTCTTTTAAGATGCTTTCCACAGAACAATACCTTCTTCCTTAACATTACGGTAAAACGGAATAATGCTGTTATAGTTCACTAAAATATTATTATTAGAACATATAATTATTTTATATTTACAATGAATTCTTTGCTTCTGGCAACACATACTTCATCTCGTATTATAAAACACTGGACAGAATGTGAACCCGTATAAAGAGTAGATTCTATTTTTTTATTTGAACCATTATCTGATTTTTCAAAATTACCTCTCAATGCGCCTGCAGCATGTGCTTCATAGCCCGTGTTAACTATCTGCCAATAAACGGTATAGGGCTTTTTCACACCGGTTATCGCATTAAATTCTAATGAGCAATTCTTATCAAGTGGTGCACCGTTATTTTGGTAATCTATTATTTCTCCTGATATATTCTTAACTTTAACAGAAATGAATGCTGCTCCACCGCGCTGAAGAGGCCATATCGGATTTTGTTTATGTGCTGCGTTTAGACACTGATAATAATTAACAGAACAACTTGAATTGCTAATATCATCTTTAGGGAACTCATCACCGAGTATAGCTCTCCATGTAGAATTATCTGTTCCATTTTTATTTAGTAGCATTAAGTGTTCTTCTAGTTTTAAAATGAAAGCTTTGAAATCATATGTAGTGTAACTTGATAATAAATCATGACCAACAACTTTAGTAGAAGGATCATCAATAATTGGATTAGCATTTCTATTTATGTAGTTTTCTTTATATGCTGAAAGTATATTTTGCATTGTTTCAATTAATAAATCTTCTGTGTTTAATGATACGTCGCCTAAATTATCAGCTATTATTTTTTCTAATGTTATACCTTTTGGATATTTCTTGTCAGGTTCACAGTTAATATGTCTCCACCATTTAAATATTTTTACAATAGGCTTGTATTTTCCATTACTATTTTTATTAACATCGGAAGACCAACTTATATGTCCTTTAGGATCCGTTAATGTCCAATCCCCAACTGAAGAATCACCAATAAGATATAAATTATCATTTTTTGGGTGTTTTATCACTGGAACAACGTCAATGCTAATTCTATCTAATTCGATTCCAATTGAATGACTCTGTATTTTTGCTGAATCATAAGTTTTTTTATCTTTTAGTATATCTTTTAGTTCTTGAAGAACAACTGCGGAATTTGTATTTTCATCATAATTTGTTACAACTATAATATCTACATCTCGTTTGCTATCGCTTTTAACAGGACGAATTGATGTGTGTTTTGCATATGAACCTGACAAAAACGTATCATTATGGACAGTTCTATATTTATCGTGTCCTTTCAAATACGAACGTAGATTACTTTGTACACTACTAATATATTCTACCGTAGATTTGCTGGGTTCAATATTAGATAAGAATTTATTAAAATCTTTTATAGTTGCCATTTTTCCTCCTGTTTTTGTTCTTTCAGTTATGTTTTTTTATAATGCTTTGACGGAATTGTGTTAGCATATTTTAAAATATCTATTGCGGGTACTGTGCCTATATCTTGGAGCTTTTTTAGTAATTGTAAAAAGAAAAATATTAGAGAATATTCATTACCACAAAAATTAGGACTTAAGTCTCCGTCATTGTCATCGTTTACAAAGGTTTTATTATGAACAATATAGGTTCCCGCATTAATTGAACAAACTATATCAAGACGTTTTGCGTAATCCGCACCATTTATATATTTTGCAACATTGCTAGTTGCTGGTAGTTTCCAATCACATTCTAATGTAAGAATACCTGAAACGATTTCATGAAGTTCCTTTGGTGGATACTTGCCGCCAGCGTGTTTGATTTCTGCTGAAGTTCGATGTAATATCCTAACGCTTTTGGCTTTCTTGCCTGCATAATCCATGTGGGCTTTGTTTAGATTTTGTTTTACCTCGAATACAGCATATATGCTTTCAGCAGGTACATATTTAGTATCGCCTTGATTAAAAACAAAATATGAATATTGATTATCATAAATGATCACATCAATTTGATCACTTTGCTGTCCATTTGAATCAATAACGATTCCCTTATCAACTGCATACCGGTTAGGCAAATAACACCTTAACCAACTAATCCAATTTATTTCCGTAGCGGCTCCTTTAGTACCTGGATGTTCAATTGCAGTAGAACAAAGACTGAGCCTACCTATCATCTCTTTCTGTAAGTTTTTATAAAGATCTTCAAGGTCAATCATTTCTATAAATCTCCTTTCAGTATGTAATATCTATTTAATCATCAAATACAATATACAGTGCCAATACCTATATTATAGCACGATATATAGTGATAGTCAAGCGATTATATATGAAATACATTGTATAAGAAAGAAAAAAGTATATGTTTGCATTTAATCTAAAAATGTGGAAGTTAGATATTCAAGAACTGGCTAACTAATCAGAAGCAGCAACATAGTGTATCATCGATAAATCTATTATTGTAGGTGTTAGGTGAATCGTAGGTATTATAATCGATGACTGACAAACAAGATCAGAAACAAATCATTAAATCTAAATGCGAACAAAGGGACCGTAGCATTTCATTGCTGCGATCCCTCTTTTTATTTATGAAATTCATCGAGTATCCGCCCTATAAGTGCATAGTTATCCGAGTTTATTTCTTTGTGCGTTTTTGTATTGCTGTCTCGAAACAATGCAATCAATAAGTGGATAATCTCAACTTGACTGTCTGTGAGATTGTATAAAGATACCCTGTCTCGTTTCTCCATGCCGGCGAGGTAGTCAAGCGAGACATTGAAAATCCGTGCGAATGCTTTGACTGTTTCAAATGTCGGAGACTGATAATTCTTCTCATATCGGCTGATTATTGATTTTTCCTTGTGTATCATATCGGCAAGCTGTTCTTGTTTTAACCCTTGCTTTTTTCTTAATTCCTGAAGTATCATTCCAAAATCGCTCGAATATGCATCGTCCACAAGTTTTCACCTCTTGATTTGGTTTATTTATCAAATTATACTGCCAAACGGTTGATAAATTTGCAAATATGTGATATTATAATTGATATATACACAATTATATGTACAATTACACTGAATATTTATCAACAAGGTGCTTTATGGATAAACAAATCAAAACTAAACAGCGAGTAGCGGACCACGGCGAAGTGTTTACAGCCGAGCGAGAGGTCAACGCGATGCTCGATTTGGTAAAACAGGAAACAGAGCGAGTTGACAGCAGGTTTCTGGAGCCTGCCTGCGGTGACGGCAACTTTCTTGCAGAGATACTGCGCAGAAAGCTTGAGGCAGCAAAGAAACGAGCAACGCCACCAAGAAAAAAGAAACCGCTGCCGCTCGAATTTGAGAAGCAGTCGGTTATTGCAATGGGCAGTATCTACGGCGTGGACATCCTGCAGGACAATGTCATAGCTTGCCGTGAAAGGCTGTTTGAAATATGGGACAACGAGTATAAGACAATCTGCAAGGGCGAGGTCAATGAGGATTGCCGTGAAGCAGTAAGGTTTATACTTGGAAGAAATATAGTTTGCGGTAATGCACTTACTCTTATGTGTGTTGACAGTGAGCAGAATGATACCGATACTCCTATTGTCTTTTCTGAGTGGGCTTTCATTACTGAGAATAAGATGCAAAGAAAAGATTTCACTTTTGCAGAGCTGCTATCTGCGTCTGCTGTTGAAGATGAATACAAACAAACAGGACAGCTCAGCTTGTTCGGAAACACAGAGGGAGAAGCTGAACCTGTTCTTTTGAAACAATACATTTCGGATTACAGGAGGGTACAGGATTATGGCGAATGATTTTCATGCTGCGACATACAACCCAGATGTGCTTTCGTGCATTGCAAACCTCTCTAACGATGAGGTGTTCACGCCGCCGAGCGTGGCTAATGCTATGCTTGATCTGCTTCCACAGGAGCTGTTCAGCGATCCGGACACAAAGTTCCTTGACCCAGCCTGCAAGAGCGGAGTTTTTCTGCGGGAGATAGCCAAGCGTTTGCTGAAAGGGCTGGAGCCGATCTACCCCGACTTACAGGAGCGCACCGATCACATATTCAAAAATCAGCTTTTCGGCATAGCCATTACCGAGCTGACCTCGCACCTGTCACGCCGCAGCCTATACTGTTCAAAGACAGCCAACGGCAACTATTCGGTGGTCAAATTTGATACAGTCGACGGTAATGTGCGGTTCAAGAACATTCAGCACCGCTGGCAGAACGGCAAGTGCGTGTTCTGCGGAGCCTCGCAGAAGGAATACGACCGCGCCGAGGGTCTTGAGACCCACGCTTACGAAATGATACATACCACTAAACCCGAGGAGATCTTTAAAATGAAGTTTGATGTTATCATAGGAAACCCACCTTATCAGCTTGCTACGGGAGGCGGTACAGAGGAAAAGAAATCTGCTACACAAGCAAAACCTGTATATCATCTGTTCCTCGAACAAGCAAAAAAGATGAAACCGCGCTATATAAGTATGATAATACCAGCTCGTTGGTACAACGGCGGTATGGGACTAAATCAATTCCGAAATGATATGCTGAATGACAAGTCTTTAGTTCGACTTGTGGATTTTAATAATTCAAAAGACTGTTTCCAAGGCGTTGATATAGCTGGCGGAGTTTGCTATTTTCTATGGGACAGAGATAACCCTAAAGATAAATGTCAAATCACTAATATTACTGGAGATGGAATAAACACAACGGAAAGATCTATGTCTGAATTTGGAGATTTCTTTATCCGTGCAAACGATTCGATTCCTATCATAAAAAAGGTTCTCAGTAAGTCAACATCATTTATGAACGAAACAGTTTCTGCAATAGATACATTTGGAATTCCGTCTAAAGAGAAAGGACATGAAAAGAAAGAGCCGGGAGATATTGAGCTTCTACATACTGTTGGATATAACGATCAAGGAAAAAGCTATATTGCCAAAAACAAAATAAAAAAGAATCACGAGTTAATTGAAAAGTATAAAGTAAAAATATCAATTATGGTTCCACAGGGTGGCGAAGTCGGAATAAAGCCAGAAAATGGCTATCGCTCTATATCCACACCGCAAATAGTTCCTCCGGGAATGGTTGATACCTTCTCTTATCTTAATATCGGTTTTTTTGATACTCAAAAAGAAGCCGAAAATCTTATTAGCTTCATAAGCACTAAATTTGCTCGGTATTTATTACGCACAACATATTCTTCTGTTCATGTTTCAAAGGAAAATTTTTGTTTTGTCCCAATAATGGATATGACAATAAAATGGGATGACGATGCGCTATTTGATTACTTTGATTTGGATTCAGATGAAAGAGAGCTTATAGATAAAACAATGAGACCAATGGATTAAGGAGGGAACACCAAATGCCAGACAGCTTTGATAAATATGTTCACCTAAAATCTGAATCTCACCCGAAAATATATGCCTATGAACATATCGGCGTTGAATCGCAGAAAGGCTATATTAAGGTCGGCTACACCGAGCGTAAGGTCGAGGACCGTGTCTATGAGATAGAGCACACCGGCGGTGTACCTTACAAAATACTCGGTTCTTGGTCTGCCATGAAAAATGACGGCAGCTGCTTCACCGACCACGATGTCCACGCTGTCCTCAAGCGCAAGGGCAAGCGTCAGCTCAATGCGGGCGAGGATAAGAATGAGTGGTTCAAGTGCAGCCTTGGTGATATTCAGGCAGCGGTGATCGCTGTTCAGTCGGGCAAAGAGAACACCGAGAACAGAACGCAAAGCTTTGGTATGCGCCCCGAACAAATAGAGGCTGTCAACAAGACAGAGGCATATTTCAAATCTGCCTACGAAGAAAACAGCGGCAGAACGCCGAAGTTCCTCTGGAACGCAAAGATGCGTTTTGGTAAGACATTTGCGTCCTATCAGCTTGCCAAGCGAATGGGTTTGAGCAAGATTCTGATACTCACTTTCAAGCCTGCCGTTCAGACAGCCTGGCGTGAGGACCTGATGACTCATGTTGACTTTGAGGGCTGGCAGTTCATAAGCCGCCCGACAACTGTGGGCGGACTCTCCACCGATGAGCAGTACCGCCGCGCCGATAAGAGCAAGCCGATAGTCTGCTTTGGCTCGTTTCAGGATTTCCTTGGCGTTAATAAGGAAACCGGTGGCATCAAGGCAAACAACGAATGGGTACATACCACCAACTGGGATCTTGTGATCTTCGATGAGTATCATTTCGGTGCCTGGAAAGACAACGCAAAAAAGCTGTTTGAACAGGACGAGGACACCTATGAAGAAGACCTGTCCAAGTACGATGCAGGCAACGCCTATGATGAAACCTGGCTGCCGATAACGACTACATATTATCTCTATCTCTCGGGAACACCGTTCCGTGCACTCAACTCGGGCGAGTTTATAGAGGAGCAGATATATAACTGGACTTACTCCGATGAGCAGCGTTCCAAAGCCGATTGGCAAGGCGAGAACAACCCATATGCAGCTCTGCCCAGAATGGTGATGCTGACCTACAAGATTCCCGACAGCATTCAGCAAATTGCCAAGCAGGGAGAATTCGACGAGTTCGACCTCAATGTATTCTTTGCCGCCGAGGGCAAAGGCAGCGAGGCACACTTTAAGTATGAGGACTATGTTCAGAAATGGCTCGATCTCATCAGAGGTTCTTATCTTGAAACTACTGTTGACGAATTGAAGCTCGGCGCTGAAAAGCCGCCTATGCCGTATTCAGACACAAGACTTCTTAATGTACTGTCACACACACTTTGGTTCCTGCCGAATGTTGCGTCCTGTGAAGCTATGGCTAATCTGCTAGCACAGCGGCAGAATGCTTTCTACCACGATTACAAGGTGCTTGTCTGTGCCGGAACACAGGCGGGTATCGGCGTTGCTGCGCTTCAGCCTGTTCGTGATGCTATGGGTGATCCGCTCGAAACCAAGACGATAACCCTCTCTTGCGGCAAGCTCACTACAGGCGTTACAATCAAGCCCTGGACAGGCATATTTATGCTACGAAACCTCTCAAGCCCCGAGACTTACTTCCAAGCTGCGTTCAGAGTTCAAAGCCCATGGGAGATAACCAAAGACAACGGAGACAAGGAAATAGTCAAGCAGGAGTGTTATGTGTTTGACTTCGCACTGGATCGTGCGCTGCGGCAGATTTCAGACTACAGCTGCAGACTCAATATCGAGGAAAGCAACCCCGAAAAGAAAGTCGGGGAGTTCATCAAGTTCCTGCCCGTACTTGCTTATGACGGAAGTGCTATGCGTCAGGTCGATGCTGAGGCAATACTCGATATTGCAATGGCAGGAACATCTGCTACACTGCTTGCAAAGCGCTGGGAGAGTGCTCTGCTTGTCAATGTTGATAATGAAACACTTTCAAGACTGCTCGCTAATCCAGAAGCTATGGCGGCGCTTATGCGCATTGAGGGCTTCAGAAGTCTTAACAGCGATATAGAAACGATTATTAACAAATCCAACTCTGTTAAGAAAGCAAAGCGAGAGAGTGAAAACCTTACACCCAAAGAGAAGAAACAGCTGTCAGAAGATGAAAAGGAATACAAGTCAAAGAGAAAGCTTATTCAGGAAAAGCTGATCAAATTTGCAACAAGAGTACCTGTTTTTATGTATCTGACAGATTATAGAGAGTACAGTCTTCAGGATGTCATCACTCAGCTCGAACCTGAGCTGTTCAAGAAGGTCACAGGTCTTGATGTCAAGGACTTCGAGCTGCTGGTATCGCTCAATGTGTTCAACGAGTCGCTGATGAACGATGCGGTGTATAAATTCAAACGCTACGAGGATGCGAGCCTGACCTACACAGGTATCGACAAGCATACAGGAGAGGCAGTCGGTCTTTACAGCACTACTATTTCTCGTGAGGATTATGACGCAATGGCAGGATTGCTGGCATCATCAATGATAGCTGATGCACACGATGTAAATGATGTACCAAGCAAACCTGTATATACATCGTATAATGATGACGACCAAGAAGAAATAAAACCTCAAAAAGTTGTTATGAAAGCATCATCGAGAACACCTATCGTGCCTATAACTACAACAGGTTCAACTTATAGACCAGCATATGTTCCGCCTACGCCAACTGCTGTTCCTAAAATATTCAAGCCAAAGATCACCGTAGATACATCAAAAATTACTGCTGGAGTATTGGTGAAGCATAAGGCATTCGGTCTGGGTAAGGTAAAAGGAATAGATGACGGGATGATCATCGTTGTTTTCAACGGAATTGTTAAGAAGTTTCAGTTCCCCGGAGCGTTTGAACAGGGGTTCTTATCAGTTGTGAAATAGGACATAGTTGTTAGGCGTGACACGGACAATACTATCAATAGTATAAGAACGGAGTGATGAAAGTGGCTAATCATGTTGCTAACACCCTTATCGTTGGAGGAGATAGAGAACGAATTGTGGAGTTATTTGAGACCTTTAAAAATGACGACTATGGTGTAGGAACAATAGACTTTAAAAAGATTATACCAGTTCCAGAAAATATATATGATGGAGACCTTGATCAAATCATATTAGAAGAATGCAGAAAAAACAATTGGTATGATTGGAGAAATGAAAACTGGGGAACGCCATCAAATGCTTGGGGTTATTCTGACGACTATCGCTTTAAGTATAAACCAGGACGAAGACAGAGAATAAGGTTTTATACAACATGGCGTCCGCCAATTCCTATTGTAGAAAAGCTTGCAGAATTATATCCGAACTTGGATTTTTCGATACAATGGCAGGATGAGGATTTGAAGAAATATCAAGGTTGGTTTAGATACTCTGGTGGAAAACGCATAGAGGATCGCAGCAATGGTATTTATAGTTCGGCGTATAAAACTACTTACGAATTGTACAAAGACACAAGTAATCAGAAAGATGAGCAATCGTATAGCTTTTATAATAAGGAACTGGAGATTAACGGACAAACATTTAAAGTTAGGCTGTGTTTCCCGGATGATGTGACGGAAACTGCGCATGATAAATTAATAGCTTTAGCAGATATGCTTCCATTAAGATTAGAATCAATGAGTACCCATAGGAAGCATCATAGGAAAACTAGGAGGTCTCATTGAACATAAGGTTCAATGTATGGAGAGGAGATGATAATTATATAGAATAACACACCATCAGCAGTAAAAAAATTAAATAATCAAATCGAATATGATCAAACTCCGAGAGCACTTGCTGATTGTTCTCGGAGTTTATACTTCATATCATCGCTCTCCCTCTGCAAACCCCACAGTTCGCCTTGTCTCTCACGAACAAGCTCTCCGGCATACTGTACAGCCATTTCTTGCTGAACATAGCGCTGCCGAAATATGCGTCAAAGTTAGTCACAGGGATAACAGTCCAGTCGCTGTCCTCGGGCTTGTTGGCAATGCAGTAGGCAAGCAGAGTTTCTGCGGCGTGGCAGGGTAATCCTTTCGGCAGAGCCGCAGCGATGCGTTCCCTCTGATCAGCAGAAAAAGAAAAGTTCTTGTCCCTAAGTTCACCTGCCTCAATAGCGTCTGAAAGTATCTCATCAAAAGTCAGCACCCAAGCGCCCTTCGTGGCATCTGAAAACAGCGGTATCTGGAGCTGTTTCACTTTGTTCTCCCACTTGCTCCTGAATCCTGACCGAAGCTTCTCGTACCGCATATTAAATGGGTGCGAGTCTGTTATCACATTCTTCTCCATATAGTTTGTTATCCCGTGAATGTGTTTGTAAAACCAGCCCTTTCCGTCCTTGCCGACAAGTTCAGGGAATTCATCATGGTACTCTCCAAAATTGATATTAAACTGCCACTCGTTTTCCTTGCCCTCAGGATTCTTCCCCGGCATACTGCACCATGCACAGAGTGCGCGGCGTGCATATTCAATGTTGTCATAAGGATCACCGCTGCGAAACAGATAGCCTCGCGCAATTATTGTCAGCACCCGCTGTAATCCAATGAACTCAGTCAGCATATCATAGCTGAACCGCCCGAAATAGCTTGTGTCACGCTTGCTTTTGTGACTGTATTTTGGTTTTGTCGTGTAAGCCTTGAATTCTTCGATTTCGTTAAGCATCACCGCACCTCCTAACATTCTGCAATATCATCTCAGGCACCAGTTCGAACATCTCTCTTCGTTTGCCAAGAGCTTCTAAATACTTGATTGTCTCATCAGGCATTACTATCTGTTCAAGCAGCTGGCGGCACTTGCCGCAGACAGCATCACGGTAATACTTATCTGCACCTTTTTCGATGTATGCCGTCATCATCATTTTAAACTTTTCGCTGTCATTCTTGCGGAAATATTGTTTGCCTTCCGACTGTGTGTTTTCATCGTATATGTCTGCGACTAAGTCCCACAGCAGCTTGCAGCCAGACTCTCTGAAATCGCTGAACAGCTCATAGTATTCGCACAACTCAGGCAGCCACTCTGAAAGCATATCCTCCCTCTGCTGCGGACGGGCAAACTGCCATTTTCTCTTGCGGATATCTTCTCTTATCTGCGATATTCTTTCTGCGGGTATCTCTGAAAGTGCCGAATACATTGTGTCAATATCGTAAATATTGTCCTGTCCTCGCTTGGTCAGGATACGGGAAATATCACTCAGACGCGGCTTGTTCTTCGGCGGTTGTATCACAAACCTTATCCGTGCAAGGCATTTGTTGTAATCAGCGATAAGTGAGGACAGCTTTTCAAGGATAGCCTTATCAAGACCGTCCTTCCAATCAGACCCGGCAGCGAAAACAAACAGTTCACTCGCTGGTGCAGGATCACCCGAGATGTATCCCATATATTCGCTCAATTCGTAAGCATATTTCGGCAGCTTTTCAAGGCTGGAGTCAACACCTTCCCATTTCGGCAGGTCGAAGAAATGCTCGGCTTGCTGCCTGTTCTCACCGTTATTTCGACTGTTGCTTTTGTCAAGCATACTCTTGTATTTCAAAAATCTGCACCTTGGAATATCCTTGTTCCCAAGATACTCTGATAGATCAGGTTTAACACCTGTCTTGGCTGAGTCGATCTCAAGACCGGTAAGTATCGCAAGAGTCTCTGTCTCCCTGCGGCAGCGTTCTCGCTTATCGTCACTGTTGTTCTCGTTGTATGCGATAACGCTTCTGTTCAGTGCTGCATTTGATATCTGTCCAACCCTTGATGAGAATGTGCTTTTTACAGTCTCAAAGCGAGCCTTCCAGTCGTTTGCATCGCTTTCCACAGGCTTCTCCGACGGTATCATCAGCAGAGGATAGTTACTGTTACTGTTTCTACTGACACAGCGGTTGACGATCTTATCGGTTATGATCTTTACCATGTCTCCGTCAAAATCTGCACCGCCGAGCCGTGCGGCTGCAAGTGAGTCCGCGCTTATCATCACAACATCGGTCAGGTGACCGAGATACTTGCGGCGAATATCCTTACTGTTGTAAGGCTTAAGCAGCACTTCTTCGTTGCGTGCAATATGCGGATTGCGCAGCAGAGTGCATTGTTCAAGACTGTTGTAATCAGCACCTGGAGCATAGAATCTGTCCGAACCGAGCAAGGCAGATGCGACTGAACAAAGAAACTCATTGACGCTGTCTGCACCGTTGCACAGTGCCAGCAGATGCATAAGCTCAAGCAGGTCACCGGACAGAAAGCGGTTGTCGCCTGCGACTATCAGCCGCCCGAGTGCGTAGTCCTTTATCAGTTTGTATGCCCTCTGCTTAAGAATGTTAGCATAGGCAGGCTCGTGAATGAACTTTGGATTTGCAATGATGATCTGTGCAAGCAGACTTTCACGGCTTTCGGGCGCATAATCCTTATCAGTAAATAATCTCACTTTGTAATCTGTGTCGCTGCAAAGGCGGCAGTAGGCAGCCTCGGTGTTCTTGGTGAGCCAGCTGCGGCTGTCTGCAAGCGGATCACCTTCAAACCAACGAGGCAGATCAGTTGGACGAAACTCGTCCGAGGTCAGTGAAAGTGTGCTGAGAAACTGGTAATTGAACACCGTTTCAGCCTCTTTCTCATCGCCGCTGACCTGGGAAATATACAGTGCGTGACCGTACCTCTCAAAAGCACTCCAGTAATCAAACCACGACATATTGTTCTCTTTAAGCCAGCCCAGGCACTTGACCATGCTCTTTGTAAGTATCATGCTCACCTTGGAAATGCTGTGTTTAACGCCCCATATATCCGTCAGGGACTCGATACCTGCACACTTGAAAAAGTCCTGAAAATCAACGCTGTGCAGCATACCCTTTATGAAAGGCAATCGTATCTGAAAAGAACTGTGCTTCTCACCGAGTTGTTCGCAGATCTGCTCTGCAAGCTGCGGAGAGATAATGCCCTCGCCGTCAAAGCCGAGTATATCAATATCCTGCTTTCTTTCAACACGCTCATATCTGCGAACAGCGCCGCTGTCCTTGCTCTCCACCGTTATTATATCAATACCCCTTGCCGTGAAAACTGGATCATCGACCACTATCACGCTGTTAGAATCAAGAGCAAATCCTTTGATACGCACACCGTCAGAGAACATCAGACCCTTGTAGGCGTAGAGTTTGCTGAGCTGGCAGCGACCGACCTTCATACCGAGCATTATCCGCTCGTTGACCGCATCAATGACATCATCACGGATAAAGGTCAGCACACCCTCACGGCTCATACTCTGTGAGCGCTCAAAGGCAAGATAGCGGTGTGCTCCATTCCCGAAATCTATCATCACGCCGTTGGGACTGAACATAGCTTCTGCTTTCCTTCGAAGCAGAGTGTAGTAGGAGTTTGCAGAGGTGCGGTCAAATATCCCTTTGAAATCAGCGTAGAATATTACATCACAGAGTGCCTCCGATGCCTTGTCACTGTCAGGGCTGATGTTCAGCACGCAGAGTATCTGATGGAACAGCGCATTCTCGGATTTGTCCGAGCCTGTACCTTTCATGCAGCTCTGTGCGGTTGCCTGCCCGAGCGAAAGCGTAAAGCTGTCTCCGTCTGGCTTTGCATAACCGAGCATCTGCCTCACCGACAGTGTATATAATTTGTACCAGCGCCTGCGCATAGTATCACCTCCCGTTGTTTCTGCACCTTTAGTATATCACATCTTTCATATGTTGTGTGTATCATTTTTTGGACAGTTGACTCAAACAAGCTAAAATCAGTACAAAATATTGTACTGATACTCTTGATGACAGTCGTGACGGTTGTGACACTTAAAATGGATACATGAGCAAAGGAAATGAACTGTCACTGATTTCTTCTGCTCTCTTCTTCGCAAAAATGCTAACATGCTAACAACATGTTCCAAACCTCGCAGCAGCGTTGTCTGCGCCGTTAGCATTTTGTTAGCATGTTTGCAAACCGTCCCTTGCTGTTAGCATTCTGGTATAGTTCTGTTATCGTTTTGGTAGCATTTTCAGAAGCCTCAAAAGTCTGCATCTGCGCTGTTTGCACTTGCTTGGTAGCATGATAGCAAAAATTCAAAGGACAGATCAATTTCTTTTTTCGCCATATTTTTTATTGTGACCACTGTCGTTTGAAAGCGGCGGTGGTTTTTCCTTTTCCAAACATCATAGCTGTCATAAGGTATCAGCAAATGAATACTGCTCCCACTTTTTTCGGGGAAGAGTCGAAGCAGATTCAAAAATTATTTAGGAAAGGGATGACAATATGTTATCAACAAACGACAAGTTCGACGACTCTCTTTACAAAGAGCCGTACTACACAAAGGATGGATGTCTCTATGAGGAGGTCATCAAAAACGGAAAGACCAACATGGTCAAGCTCTGCGATTACCTACCTGTGCTTCGCTCCGAGATAACCTATGATGATGGTACGGACAGTAAAAAGGTGTTCGAGGTCAGTGCAGAGCATTCAAGCGGTGTTATGCTTCCGACTGTTCGAGTCAGTGCCGACGATATGAGCAATATGAAGTGGCTGCTTGAAAAGTGGGGAGCGCTGGGTTCGTATTCGCCGACCAACAACACTACGGGAAAGATAAGGCACGCTATCACGATGACCAAAGCCGACATCAGCTTCCAGACTATCTATTCACAGACGGGCTGGCGGGAGATAGGCGGCGAATGGTTCTTCCTGATGCCGCAGGACGACAGCGCGCTGACTGTTGAACTGCAGGGCAAGCTACGCAGTTACCATTTTAATAAGTGCAGTCCTGATTCCGACCTTATCTATCTCGCCGCTATGCTTGACGAGAGTTTCCTTCCGCAGAGACTGAACCTCCCTCTGCTCGCAGTCACATTCGTTTCTCCTCTTGAACATTTCATGAGGCTTGGCAACTGCGAGCCTAAGTTCATTACAGCACTGGTTGGAAAAACAGGTTCACGAAAGTCAAGCTCTGCGGCTGTGTATCTGTCATTCTTCGGAAACTTCAACGCTAGCAATCTTCCAAACTCGTTTCACGACACAGCCAACAGCATACTCTCAAACATCTACCACACGAAAGATATCCTCACCTGCGTTGATGACCTTCACCCCAACGGTCGCTACGGCGACGCGGAGATGAAGAACGCGGCGCAGAATCTTTCAAGATACTACGGCGACAGGATCGGTCGTGCCCGCCTGAATACCCGTGCAGAGTTGCAGCCGAGCAAGCCTCCGATGGGAATGTGCTTGACAACATCTGAGTACACTCCTGCGATAACCCAGTCAGGTCTTGCACGGTATTTCATTCTTGAAATGAAAGAGAGTGATGTGAAACTCAAACTGTTTTCGGAGCATCAGCATCTCGCTGCAGACGGGATACTAAATGGAATCATGCACAGTTATGTTGATTGGATCAAAGAAAAACATCTTGGAAACGCAGACGAGTTTGTGAAAAAGCTCTCTGCTCTTTTTATTTCTTACCGCTCGGAGATGATAAAAGTTCTCACCGAAAGAGGTATTGTTTTTCACAATCGCATACCTGATATGCTTGCAAGTCTGAAGATAGGTTTAGATTTTCTGCTTGAGTTCCTGTGCGACAAAGGTCAGCTCGGCACAGGCGATATTGATAATTACAGATCTGTTTTTGATGAGATACTGATTGAAAATATCAGCAGGACAAGCAGCCTTATTGAGAATGAAAACATCAGTTATCAGTTCTGTGAAAAGCTGAAAAGTCTGCTTGACAGCGGCAGGTGTTCTCTGAATACGCTTGGAAACGATGAAGATATTTCCCGCAAAGGCTTCATAGGTTTCGAGGACGATGAGCACTACTATCTTATTATGAACGCTGCGATGTCAGAGATCAACAAGCTGTCAAGAGAACTCGGTGACAGCTTTTCAGTCGGGCGCAACAGTCTGCTTCAGCAGCTTGTCGATGACAGGATAATCATCTCAAACGGCAAGCGCAGCACCACTACGATCAGAGTCAGCAGCACCAAGCAGATGAGCCTTGCTATAGTCGATAAGAAAGAAGTTGAGATGTGTCTGTCGCGCGAATTTTGCCCACCCTCTCCCTCAGTGGAGAGTTTACCCGAGCCGATACCTAACAACGCCGCACAGGGCATCGTGGCGCAAGTGTGAGCGAATGGCAGAGCAAGGAACTCTCGCCACAGGTGTTTACTATGTGTATAGTAACTCTGAATTTGCAGAAAAGATAAAACTCCGAGACTAAAGGCTTTGCAGAGAACGAGTGCTGTGTAAAACTGTTCCAAGTACCAACTGCAAACGGCAGTCCGAAAACCGCAGGTATTCTGTCAATGCCAGCATCGCAGGCGGCAATCCGCTACGGCGGTTGCTCACCTGCTTCACTGGCTCGGGGAGAACCCCGGACCCCCTTAATTATTGGCAAATAATCAAAACTGTCAAAACGACAGTTTAAAAAGGAAAGGATGATGAAATGAGAAAAAGAAATGCGACCATAACCATACGCTGCACTGATGATGAGCGCAGGCGTATCAAAGAAAAAGCAGAGAGCCACGGCTTGAATGTATCAGACCTTGTACTGCGTTCAGCACTCGGAAAGAAGATAGTCGTTGCCAAAGGTCTTGATGAAACCAACAGACAGATCAAGGCTATCGGAAACAACATCAACCAGATAGCAAGAGCAGTCAACTCAGGTCAGGCAAGAGCTGTCGGTCTTGAATCTGTTCACAATGACCTGCAAATGCTTTGCGGTCTGCTGGGACTACTTATCTCGGAGGTGAAGCGATGCCGATAGTTCATTTCATAAACTGCAAGACTCACACAGCAGGCAAAATGAAAGCTGTGCTTGGTTATGTTTCAAAGGAAAAGAAAACAAAGTATGAGGACAGGAGATTCGTCTCGGGAGTCAACTGTTCGCCGCAGACTGCATACGAGGAGATGAAAAACACAAAGCAGCTGCACGGCAAGACAGGCGGCAGGCTCTACTATCATCTGGTGCAGAGCTTTCCCAAAGGATATGACATCAAGCCCGAGCTTGCTCATCAGATAGCTTTGGAATTTACCGAGAGAGCGTTCAAGGACTACGAATGTGTGGTGGCAACTCACATAGACAGAGAGCATATCCACAGCCACATAGTGCTCAACTCGGTGAGCTTTCAGACGGGGAACAAGTATCATTCAAACCTTAATGATGTCAGAGAGTTGATGAAACTGTCCGATGAGATTTGCAAGCAGCACGGCGTAGCTGTTCTGAACAAGCCTGATTTTAAAAAGGACGGACAGAAAGAGATACTCGGCGACAAGGAGTACCGCAGCGCTGTTCGCGGTGAGAGCTTCAAGTTCGCATTGATGAATGTTATCACCGATTGTATGAAGCAAGCGAAATCAAAGAAACAGTTCATAACCTTGATGAAACACAAAGGATATGCTGTGCGCTGGGAGCAGCAGCGCAAGTACATCACCTACACAACACCGACAGGCAAGAAGTGCAGGTGCAACAAGCTGCACGAAAAGAAATACACAAAGGAGATGATGGAATATGAATTCGAAATACGATATGAAATCTTTAATGGAACTGAACAAGGAGCCGCTGAAAGAGGCAGCCGAGACATTACCTATGGTGGTAGTGCAGGAGCAGAACTGGACAGCGGTGCTGAAGGTGTTGAGTTCGATATGTCAGTCGCAGGACGAGATAAAACAAGAACTCGGAGAGATGATGAAAACAAAACAAGTGAACGAATTCCTGTCGGAACAGCAGGAGATGTTCGAGCAGAGGGATCAGGAGAGCAAGCAGGCTCGGAAACTGATACAGCAGATGCTCAACGATACAAGCGAGAAACTCACCAAACAGGCTGGGAGCCTGAACGCGGAGTACTCCTCAAAGCTGAAAGAGCAAGAGAACTGGCGGCAGAAACTAAGCTCAAGGCTGTTCAAAATACTCATAGCCTCGCAGCTGATACAATTGATTTTGTTGACGATATTGCTGCTCTGGCTACGCTGATTGAGGACAGCGATGAGGACGAGGACAAGCACTACGCCACAGTTGACCGCAAGCGGCTCAAAGAGGAATGGGAAAAGAAAGAGTCGCTGGGAATGCATATGGGATAACCCAAATCTAACTACGAAAGGAAAATCAAAAATGAACTTCTACAGTTTTAAATCAAACACAAACGCAAGAACAACAACTAAGACAAACAGGAGAGTGATAGTACAATGGCTGAAAACAAAACAGAAACTAAAACCGTTATGCTGACGATCAAACAAGCCGCCGCGTTGGTCGATGGACTGACAGAATTCAGAGTCAGAGAACTGTGTAAGTCAGGCGAGCTGCCGTGCTTCAGGGCAGGGAAGAAGTACCTGATCAATAAAGAGATACTGCACAAATTCTTGCTCGGCGAGTTGTCGGTTGGGTAGAAAAGTATGTTGTAGAGTTTAATTCTTCGCTCACAGGCTGGATAATGCAGTACTGTTAGGGTATGGTGTTGTTGCCTGTGGGCGATAAAATTTGAAAGGAGAGATGTATATGGCAACAGTATCAAAACGAGGTAATGCGTACCGCATCAAGGTGTCCTGCGGTTACAATACCCAGGGGAAACAGGTCAATAAGACGATGACCTGGCATCCCGACCCTAAAATGACACCAAAGCAGATCGAAAAGGAACTTAACCGTCAAGTTATAATGTTTGAAGATGACTGTGCTCACGGCATGGTCACATCGAGTATCAAATTTGAGCCGTTTGCACAGCAGTGGTTCAGAGATTACGCTGAACTGAACCACAAGGATACTACCTTGCACAGAGAGTGGAATCTTACCAAGAGGACCTACAAGGCGATCGGGCATCTTCGGCTTGATAAGATAACCGCGCGTGACATTCAGATGTTTATCAATTCGCTTGCAAGAGACGGCGTTAATATGGATAACGGTAAGCCGCTGTCCTACAAAACGGTTCGGCATCACCTGTCGTTCGTTTCAACGATATTTGAGTATGCGATAAAACTCGATATCCTTAACTACAATCCCTGCCAGAAGGTCACTGTACCGAGAAATATCAAAAACAGAACAAATGCGGGCAAGGAAAAGAAGATATACACCAAAGAACAGGCGAGGGAACTGCTGAAAATGCTGTCGGAATCGACAATGATGTTCAGAGTGTACTTTACACTGTGTATGTTCACAGGCTGCCGACGAGGTGAGCTTCTCGGACTGGAGTGGAAAGACTTCGACTATACTCAAAATGTAGTTCACATATGCCGGACTTCTAATTACTCATTAAGAAAAGGGATGTACACAGACACCCCTAAAACTGAAAAATCAAATAGAATAATAGCACTGCCGCCTGAGATCATGGAACTGGTAAAGCAGTTCAAATCAGAGCGTGACATTTATATCAAAGAGATGGGCACACAATGGAATGATACCGAAAGGTTGTTCACTGCTGCTGACGGTCGCCCGATGCATGTCAACACACCGTATACCTGGCTGAAAAAGCTGTGCGAGAAAAACAACTTCCCGTTCTACGGTATCCACACATTCAGACACTTCTTTGCCTCCGCCGAGATAGAGGCGGGAGTTGACCCTGTAACTGTAGCCGCAGTGCTGGGACACAGTACGCCACAAACCACGCTTTCAACATATTCCCACTATTTTCAGGAGGCGAGAGTCAAAGTAAAAAATGTTATCGCAGATGTCCTGATGGACAATAATGACCAAAAAACAGCGGTCTGAAAACCCCGTAAATAAAGGGTTTATCAGACCGATAAGGACCAAACAAGGACCAAAGCAAAAATGAGCATAAGAAAAAGCCCGTGTTTACGGGCTTTTCTGCTATGCAGATGGTGGGACTTGAACCCACACGTCCTTGCGAACACTAGCACCTGAGGGCAGAGTAATCTCTATGAATAAAAAAGCAGCGTAGATACGCTGCTTTCGTGCATTTTGCAGACATCTTTATT
>Ga0256404_1006151_pt1 | contig 20251 bp, 13 predicted proteins | sample RumenRJG_01DNA_FD_185990 | JGI IMG/M metagenome (GOLD analysis project Ga0256404, IMG submission 185990) | Bovine rumen microbial communities from Lethbridge, Alberta, Canada - RJG_01 | ecosystem: Host-associated > Mammals > Digestive system > Stomach > Rumen | place: Canada: Alberta | collected...
GGTTTGTTTGCCAGGATCATTGGCAAAATTAGTGCACTTACCATTCTGCAATACGTAAACTTCATTAACGACAAGCCCATTGGCAGAATTAAGTATGCACTAAATTAATTCCGCCAACAGGTTAATAAAATATGGCAGATACAAAGCACTATACAGATGAACGTAATGTTCAGATCGTAATTTCTCTTTTGAAGCAGCATGGTATTCATCGTGTTATTGCTTCTCCCGGTACAACTAACATGACTTTTGTCGGCAGTATCCAGAATGATCCATATTTTCAGATATGGTCAAGTGTTGATGAGCGTTCAGCAGCCTACCTCGCCTGTGGCATGGCTTCAGAGACTGGCGAACCTGTTGTTCTGAGCTGTACAGGAGCTACTGCATCACGAAACTATATGCCGGGCTTAACTGAGGCTTACTATCGCAAGTTGCCTGTTCTTGCTATTACATCCCATAGAGGTGATTATCAGATCGGACAACTCTGTGATCAGCAGATTGATCGTAGAAACATACCAAACGACATAGCTGTCGAAAGCGTCGTCGTCCCAATGGTAAAGGATGCCTCAGACGAGAAATACTGCATTGATAATGCTAACAGGGCTATCTTAGCTCTGACTACGAACGGCGGTGGCCCCGCACATATTAATATGTTTACGGCTTATAGCCAGAACTTCTCTGTTAAAAGTTTTAAGGCTGCTCGCAAGATAGAACTTCATACGCCCTTTGATGAGAGTTGGCCACAACTTCCTCAAGGAAGAATAGCAATATTTATTGGTGCTCATCAACCGTTCTCAGGGAAAGCAACTAAAGTAATTGATAACTTCTGCTCCGTTCATGATGCAGTTGTGTTTACATCACACATCAGCGGTTATCAGGGTAAATATAAGGTCAACTATTCCTTGGTGAGTGGAAATGGAGGTTATCAGTCTGACTGCAAGAAGATTGACCTGCTTATTCATCTTGGTGAGATCACAGGTAACACATATTCTGTAAGTGGTAAGGAGACGTGGCGCGTAAGTGAAGATGGCAAGCCCAGGGATTTGTTCAACAACTTAACTCATGTCTTCCAAATGCCTCCTCAAGTGTTTTTTGAGCACTATGCTACCGGTGAAGGTAATCATACTGAGTATTTGAAAGCATGCAAAGCAGACATTGATAAGTTGACATCACTTATACCGGAGTTACCATTCGGCAATATATGGATGGCTCAGCACATGATCTCGCATCTTCCAGTTGGTTGCGAATTCCATATGGGCATCTTGAACAGTATGCGTTCATGGAACTTCTTCCAACTTCCTAAAGGCATTTATGCGCGGACGAATGTCGGTGGTTATGGTATTGATGGAGGCATATCTACAATGATAGGCGCTTCCCTTGTCAATCCTAATAAGCTATTCATTGGCGTATTTGGCGATTTAGCCTTCTTCTATGACATGAATGTCCTTGGCAATCGTGAAGTAGGCAACAATGTCCGAATCATGCTAATAAATAATGGTATGGGTGCAGAGTTCCGTAACTACGGCCACCCCTGTTATCCGTATGGTCCGGCTGCTGAAAAGTTCATGGCAGCAGCAGGTCACTATGGCAATAAATCTCCTCAGTTGGTTAAGCATTACGCACAGGATCTTGGCTATGAATATCTGACTGCTTCTGATAAGGAGTCCTTCTTAAAAGCGATGCCTAAGTTCGTCGATCCGGTTATTGGTGACAAGCCGATGGTCTTTGAGATCTTTACAGATCGTCAGAATGAGAGCGATGCCTTGGAGATTATACTTAATCTTGTTAAGCCGACGCTCAAGCAAAATGCTATCAAAGAAGGAAAGAAAATAGTGAAGAAGGTAGTTGGTGAGAGCGTCATCCATTCTGCTAAAAAACTTTTAGGGAAATAGTATGTTACTTTTACTTCTGCACAGACCGCGGCTATTATCCTGTCTATGTCATTCCTCCCGTGACTCAGTATCTCGACAGTTACTTCACCCCGAGGTTCAAGGAGACATATTATTATAGCTACTTGAAAGCAGTGGATCGTCCCGTCCCCCTGTTGGACTATTCCGCCAATAAGGATCTGATGGCTTCCGCCCTATACTTCAACAGCTTCTTCCTCAATCACCGTGGCCGTCAGCTGTTCACCAAGCAGGTGCTCAAAGACTTAGGGCTTAGCAAGCGATAAAAACAATTCTTAATGCCTCTTCATTTGTATCATTGCACGACCTCCGCTGGTTTACGTGGGATCTTGACCTCTAAGGCGTTCCATCCCTCTTATTGCTTGGAGAAAGCGGACTATCAGAATGAAAAGGCAGACCATCTGAGCGAGTATGAAACCTTCGTCTTTGCAATGGTGTGTCTCGCTGACCAGTTAGACATTGAAGCCAGGGCGTGAATGGAGTTGTGCCATATGTTAAAATGCAACAGAAATAGTAACTAGAGGCAGAACTTGGTTGACCAGGCCTCTGTCTTTTTATTGTTTCATTTACTTTATAAAACTTCGATGAAATTAATTATGAGCTCATATAAATTTAAAATAAAGGATTACCATGCAATTAAGTCGGCGGATGTTGATCTGGATGGGATAACGGTATTAGCCGGAGTAAATGGAAGTGGTAAAAGCACTGTCTCCAAATGGCTGTATTATGTAGTGGATGGAGCATTGAACTTTGATAAGTATGCTTTTGGAGTATATTATACAAGTGTTGAGACTTACCTTGAGCGCTTGTTTCGTGCTTACAGAGAAATAAAAGGCTTACCTTCTGTAGGAAGAAAGGAGACTATTAATACGGGGTATACAGCTTTCTTAGATTTTTTGGACTTTCCTATTGATGATTCTGGATACGTAGACAAGTTTCATAATATTATTGATGTAATGTCGAATGATTTACAGAAATATATTGACAACCATAAAAGTCCAGATCATAACAATTTTAGGATATCCAGAATTAAACGATATCTTGATATTCCTGAAGATATTATGGATGGAGTCGATGTGGGCAAATACTTTATCACTGCTGCCAATGCCTATTTGGATGACCAGATAAAGCAATATCACACTATGCTTGATAATCGGGATAAAGAGGATTTCTATGGATTTATTCATGACAAATTCAACGAAACTGATAGTGTGCCGAGTAAAATGTGGTTTTATGAAGATGGTGTGAATATGTTGGCAGGTAAAAGTTTAGGCAGAATTCTTAATATAGAGAGGGTTATCTATATAGATTCCCCTGTCGTATTCAGAGGCTCCAGTAGTGTCAGCCCATTCTGGAGGAAGTTAAATGATTTACTTAAGACAAAATCATCTTCATCAAGCAGTACGAGACAACTACTTCTTCGTATCAGACGAGTATTAAAAGGAAGGTTCAAACTTGTTGAGAACAAGATAACAGATGAAAACGAACTTCATTACCAACGTGCTGACGGTCTTGATATTGCTATAGACAAGACAGCTACAGGTTTTAGGTCTTTTGCTTATCTACAAATGTTGTTGGAGAATGGCTACCTTGATGAGAATACTATCTTGCTTATTGACGAACCGGAGGCCCATCTTCATCCACAATGGATAGTAGAATATGCGAATATAGTAGTTCATTTGTATAAGGAGTTGGGGGTAAAAATAATGCTTGCCTCTCACAATCCAGACATGGTATCTGCGATATATAATATCTCAAGGAAGGAGGGCGTCGCTGATGATGTTAACTATTATTTGTCAGAGCCTGATAAACAGGAATTCATGTTCAACTTTGTAAATCAGAATGGTGAAATAAGTAATATATTCAAATCATTCAACATAGCACTTGATCGTATCAATCTTTATGGAGGTATCAATGAAACAAACAATCTATGATAATGATGTTGTATGTCAACATCCATTTTATCAGAAATACGAGGTGTGCAGATCCACACTGAATGGTATCTCTCAAAAAGACTATCCGGGTACACAATATTTTGACACAAAAATAGAAGCTATAGATGTCGACAATTATGAACATTATGTTTTAAATCAGCAAAATAGTGTAAACACGGTTGATGCTGCTATAGGGGTATCGGACTTTGATGGTAATAGAATGTCTTCTGAGCGTTTACAGATGATTGAACTTAAAATCAATGTTCATTCTCTTAACAGAAAATTCTTTAGTGACTGTGAGAAGAAGGTATCGCATTCAAGAAACATACTTGTTTGGAGTAAGCCGATAGATAAAATTGTATACTTCGTATTCGACAAGGATTATTGTGAACAGGCTCGGAGGATATTTGAGTCCATAAAACATGAAAGCAAGGCCGTAGAGTATTGGGTATCCGTGTCTTATGAAGAGCTAAAAGAATATATTAAAGATAAGAATTCGGTTCATTTCCCTTATGTGCCAAAGTACAATATGTCGGGCGAATTTGAACGCTTTAGGAAAATACCAGTATCTGACATCGATGCTCATATAGATATTTTAGATAAATGGATAGAAAATGCTCGTTCTTTCATAGTACATTATGATTATCCTGAGGCGCAGAACATATGTGATGGTCTATCCCAGATGCTCACTTTTATGTTGAATTGCAAGGATGTAGACCTTCAGGAGTGTGCTAAAATGTATTCGGAAGAACTGAATTCATTACTCTCTTCCATTACTAATAATTGACAATATGAATTCTATTGTAGATTTGGGTTCCATTTCGCAGCCAATTACGGAGCTTATTAAGGCAATAAGTTCTGGCATTGGTACCCTATATCGACCAAGGCAGATTCGCAATGAGGCTAAGGCGAAAGCTGAGGAGATAAAGGTATTAAGTCGTGCGAGGATCGAGGCCGAGATTGAGCGTAGAAAGATGTTGGCAAAAGCGGATACTTTTGAGGTTATAGACGAAAAGGAAGTTGAAGCTGAGAAAGAACAAAAAGTAGTGTTGGCGGAGACCGATGAAAGAATAGCAAATCGCCTTGTAGGGCAGGAACGCCAGCGCCAACAGAATCTTGACGACATCTTTGATAAAACTGCTCACGAATTGTCAACCGTCAGAGATGTGCCAAAAGATAAAGTGAGCAAGGATTGGGCTACCAGGTTCGTTAACATCACTCAGGATGTCTCTGAAGAAGAGATGAAAGTGCTATGGGCACATCTCTTGGCAGGAGAGATTAAATCACCTGGTTCTTATTCCCTCAGAACACTTGAAACATTGAGAAATCTCAGTAGTGAGGAAGCGCAGTTGTTTGCCCGAGTATCAAAATATGCCTTTAAGGGAGGACGTGATTTGTTCATTTACCTTGAGGACGATTTGCTTGATGAAATAGGAATTCAAGAAGATGATATAATGATATTGATGGATGCAGGTCTTATTAAATCAATAAATAATGCTGCATTCGAGATAAAATCAGATGACTCTGAGAAAGAGATATTCCTGTTTACATATCAGAATTTCGCTATACAAGCGAAAATATCAAATCTGGCAGCACCTGCCTATATTTATACAACTACTGGATCTCAAATCTATAGGTTAATGGATTACCAAAGCGGTGATCTTGTATACTTACAGAAAGTCCTCCATGCTCTTGGCGGCGGAAGCATTAAGTTCTCTGTCTTTACAATCAAATCTTGGAGTGATAATTCTAATTTCGAGGTTGATGAAAACAGCAGGGTTGCGATTTCCTAAGTCATGTTGACAGAATTAGAGAAAGGTAGCTTGATGAAGCTATTCAATAGGAGTGGATACGTCTTGGACTTCTCGACAGCAGATTTTGATGTATTCACAATGAATAGTGTCGGTGTAGCTTTATGCACTAAGTATAGATCTTCTAAAGGTAGATCTCTCTTAGCTTTCATTCATGAGGCAAGTGAGGATAAGGTGTACAAGATATTTTCCGATCTAATGTCTTATTACGAATCTGAATATTCAAATTTTGAAATCGAGACTCAGGAAAAGAAGGAAGATCTATTTTATGATAGTGGAAAATATCGGAGGTTGTATCTTAGGTGTAAAGATATTCTGAGTAAACACGATTCTGTAGGAACTAATGGTTTAATAGTAGAATCTGTCAAAAAGTCTTTCTCTACAGAATATATGTCTCAGCAAATCCGACTCATGATCGACTCTCAAGATCAATATCCAGCAGAAGCGATTGGTAAAGCAAAGGAATTGATTGAGAGCTGTAGCAAAACAATCTTAGAGGGGCTTTCAATTCCTATAGATAAAGATTGGACATTTCAGCAACTTGTCTCAAAGGTTTTTGATAAGCTGGACATTATGCCTAAGTCGGTAGATCCTTCAAGCCCTGCTGCAGATAGCCTAAAGCGAATCTATGGTAACCTTAAAGGCATGATTTCACCATTAGCAGAAATTCGAAATGCATTTGGCACAGGACATGGACGAGAAGTTGATTTCCAAGGACTGGATTCTAGGCATGCCAAACTCCTTGTTGGCATGAGTGCAACCCTTGTCGAATTTCTTTGGGAAACATATCAATCAAAGTAACCAAGATTATCTTTCGTTATGCGAATCGGAATACTTACATTACCACTACATACCAATTACGGAGGCATCCTCCAAGCTTATGCCCTCCAGACAGTCTTGGAACGGATGGGACATGAAGTCGTTGTCTTTGATTGTCCTTTAAGAAAATTCGAATTGCCAATTTGGAAGAAGCCGTTGTGCTACTCTAAGCGCATAATTAAGAGATATATCCTTCAAGATAAGGGTACGCTGATAAATAAAGAGAAAATTGACTTCGAAAAGGAACGCTATTTTAGAAAGAATACTCAACCCTTTATTAATGCACATATTCACCGTTACGTTGTTAGGAAGCTTGAGGACATAAAAAAAGATGATATTGATGCTATTGTAGTGGGTAGCGACCAAATATGGAGAATGCTCTATTTTAAATCCATGTGGTTTACTAAGAGAGCGGCTAATGCATTCTTGGCTTTTACAGCAGGATGGAATATAAAGCGTATTGCCTATGCTGCTTCTTTTGGTAACAACAATCCTGAAATTCCTGAAGGTGAGATCGAGGACTGTAAACAGGCAATATCCAAATTTGACGCAGTGTCTGTTAGAGAAAAAAACGGGGTTAAGATATGCAAGGACTTGTTTGGCATAGATGCAAAATGGGTATTGGATCCAACAATGCTTTTACAACTTTCTGACTATATCAAACTTATTGGCAATAAGAAAGACGAAAATTCACATGGAATGCTTATGTCATACGTCTTGGACGAGTATCCAGAAGTTGCCGAGCTAAGGAGTAAGATAGCAAAAGAAAAAAATCTCAAAGTCAACATAAGCAATGTCGCAGACAATGGTTCTGATAAAAGCGGTGTTCTACCCCAGCCACCAGTAGAGCACTGGCTGCAATCATTCTTAGATGCCGATTACATTATCAATGATTCTTTCCACGCGTGTGTCTTTTCAATCCTCTTCCACAAGCAGTTCACCGTTTATGGCAACAAAGATCGTGGCATGGAACGCTTCACTTCATTGCTTAGCATGTTCGGCTTAGAAGACCGACTTGTCACTAATGTCAACGAATACAAGCCCTTACCCGACATTGACTACACAAAGGTCGACAAGATTTTAAACGAGAAACGTAAAGAAGCAGTGGTATTCTTAAAGAATAACCTACATTTATAGATTTGGTGTTTTGTAAGAAGAAATAATAACAATAAATTAATATTAATCATGGAATATAAATCGTATCAAATATCAATAAGTGAGTTAATAAAAATGATAGAGTCTGACTCTATAGAACTTCACCCTTCATATCAAAGAAATTATATTTGGACAATTCCTGATCAAAAGTTTCTGATTGATTCTATTCATAAGGAATACCCTCTTCCAAATTTCTTTGTATATAGAAGGAATCCAAAGTTGCTGGAAATGGTAGATGGTCAGCAACGTGCCGTTACTATTTTCAGATATTTTAAAGGTGAATTTAAAGATAATCAGAGAAATCTTTATAGTTCTACAGATACAGAACAATTTCTCAACTATAAATTAAATATTATAGAGATTACAAAATTTTTTAAAGAAAGGGGGGAATCACTCGAAGAATTTTACTGGATGGTAAACAAACGTGGAAAACATCTCAACACTCCAGAGGTTAACAAGGCAAGGTATCATGACTCCGATTTCCTAAAAATAGTATACTCTGTCATGAGCAACCCAATTCTTGATTATTTAGACATTTTTACGACAAAGGTAAAGACAAGGATGAATGATAGAAGTCTTGTTGAAGAATTAATTGCATACCTTTTTGATGGTATAACAGACAAACGAAATGCCGTTGAAAAGCTGTTCAAAGACTCGATATCAGAAACAAAACAAAAGGAGGTTGAAGAACGTGCGAATCGTATACTTTCGAGAATAGATTTATTAAACTCAGAGTATCCTATTTCAGACACTAGATACAAGCAACGCAATGACTTCTATACCCTATGGAATTTTATCGACCAAAATGAAAGTGAAACAGATAATGAATTAATTGAACAGTATAAGATACTTTTGTTTATAAGTAAGAATGGTTTTATAACTCCTTCTAATGATGAATGCGAGCCATTTAAGAATTATGCTTTAAATTGTGTTAGTCAATCAAATTCAAAAAAGGCAAGAGAAGGTAGGCTTCAGTTCTTTTATGATATTCTGTGCAATAAAGACATAGATAATAATCAGTCTCTTCTTGATATTGAAACATACTTTGAAGACATCTATGATATTGATTCATTACCATTGAAAAAAGTTGGTGACTATCAACTTATGGATGTTTCAAAACTTGAATTAAATGGAAATGGCGAATAATATCATAGAATCTCCGTTTAAGTTAGCATACGGCAAACTCATATATGAGGGGCAAGATGTCGGAAAATTAGCTGAGCTTTCTATAGATGATATTGATTATTATGCTATGATCCCGGGCAATAAAGGCGGTCATTCTATAATACTATACCTATATGAAAAGGAAGAATTTGATTCAGAAAGTGATAATATTCCTATAAGGGCTTTAAAGGTATCCAATATATTTGAAAGGCTTAATACACGTACCAATAAGATAACTCATAATTTAAAAAATGATCGTTTTTTAAGAGAAATTGAGGCTTTAAAGGAATGTAAAGCACATAAATTCATTGACATTATAGAAATATACTATGAAGGCTATCTTAAAGTTAAAGATTTGAGAGATAAGGATTTGTATTTTCCATTTTACATGATGGATTATGCAGATCATGATCTAAAGAAATATATGGATGAACGGAGAGAGGAATTGGACGAATATGGAAAGATACAACTTTGTTTAGAAATATCCAAAGGCATTAAAGAACTTGACAACTTAAACTTATATCATAGAGATCTTAAACCCGATAACATTTTATTCATAGATGGGGTTTGTAAAATTGGTGATCTTGGATTGATTGGTTATCGTGATAAGGATTTTGATAAAGTAAATGAGTTCATTGGTCCACGTGGCTGGGAATCACCTGAAGTTATGAATAAATTCTTAACAGAAGGGAATGGGCATTTTGATTGCCATATTGATCATCAATCAGACTTGTTTCAATTAGGCTTAATATTCTGGTTTATTATGCAAGGTAATTCTCCAATTGGATGCATTAGAAGATCAGATTTTACAAATGATAATGAAGAAATCTTCGAAATAATAAAAAGAATGATATGGCATTCAAAAGAAAAGCGTATTAAATCTATTGATGAGGTAATAGAATTGCTATCTAAATTAATAAAAAAATATGAATCTTGATATAGAATTAGTTATTTATGACTAACCACTTATCTTTTTCCGGTCACGAGACCTTTGCATGCAAGACGTTATGGCTTAAGAAGGGCTATGATTTTGTTATCAATGGGGGTGACTTTAATGCAGCAAGTGCTGTATCAGACCTGGGCGTTGGCAAGAATATGGTGTCATCTATACGTTTCTGGCTTAAGGCATTCGGCATAACGGAGAATGACAAACCTACAACCTTAGGAGACAGGCTGTTTAATGAAAATGGGTGGGATCCATATTGTGAGGACATGTCTACAATGTGGCTTCTCCATTATTCTATAGTTAGCTTAGGGATTGCTTCTATTTATAACATAGCATTTACAGGATTAAAAAGGAACAAGATAGAATTTACAAGGACAGACCTATCGAACTATATTGAGATGGTATGCAGACAGGAATCCCAATTGAACGCTTATAATGAGCGGACTGTCAACAAAGATATAGGCGTATTCCTACAGAATTATGCTTATCCAGTAAAGGCTAAATCTGTAGAGGATTATTCAAACTTGCTCTTGAATCTTGAGCTCATCCATAATACAGAGACAAAAATTACAGCCAATGGAACGGCTGAATATTTATATCAATTTGATTTTAAATCATTGGAAAATATAAATCCTTCGGTGGTCTTATACGCATTATTGGACTATTCCGATAAGGATATAGTGCTTTCTAATGATAAAATCTCTGATTTGGCTCTGATATTCTGTCTTAGTGAGGACGATTTCAAGACTATGCTAAGAAATATTAGTAAGCAGTATCCTGATATTGTGACATACTCAGACAATAGCGGAATAATAAATGTTGGCGTTAATAAAGACGTTGACAAGTTTGAGGTTCTTGATAACTATTATAGGAGTTTATAATGTACACACCTTCTGTTAACATAGAATATACACGTCCTGACGACTTTAAATACATCATCACCCCTAATGCAAGGAGTGTATATCAAGAAATAGTGAATAGATTTAACTCAGGCGTTCACTCTTTCACAATAGTTGGGTCTTATGGAACAGGTAAGTCTTCTTTCTTGTATGAACTTGAAAAGGAGCTAAAAGGTAGCAACGTCAAAGACAGATTAGTTGTCAATCCTGAGGTATTCAATAATCACAGGAACTTCGATTTTGTCAATGTTGTTGGTGAATATGCCCCGTTAAACAATATCTTACTAAGCAAACTGAATAATGGCAGTACTCTTAATGCGGTTAATGAATTAGACGAATACTATAAGATTCTGTCTAAAGACGGCAAGTTCCTTTTTATCTTCATTGACGAATTTGGCAAAGTACTTGAGCATGCTGTAAATAAAAATGTTGAATCGGAGTCCTTTTTCTTACAACAGCTTGCTGAATATGTTAACGCCCCACAGAGAAACATAATTCTGATAACAACTCTTCATCAGAATTTTTCTGCTTATGCCTCAAAACTCTCAGATGCTCAGCGTGATGAATGGAGCAAGGTGAAAGGTCGTTTCTGCGATATAGTCTTCCATGAGCCAATTGAGCAGTTGCTTTTTCTTGCTGCTAAGGACATTGAGTCAAAAGAAAAAACAAAACATCAAAATATAAGTAAGTTATACAACGTAGCGAAGAAATCTTATGCTATATCAAATATTTCTGAGCAAGACTTACAGACTTTATATCCGTTAGATCCATTCTCTGCTATAGGAATGGCAACGGCAATACAAAGATACGGTCAGAACGAACGTTCGCTTTTCTCTTACTTGCAGTCTGATGGAACCGGCTCATTGAACGATTTCCGTAAAAAGAATAATCGCATTTTCTCTTTGGCAGATGTCTGTGATTATATACAATATAATTTCTACACCACATTAAGTCAGGTGAATCCTGATACACCAAAATGGAATGCCCTACAGATAGCCAGAGAAAGGGCACAGAATGGTAACATTCCTGATAATATCATATATGAGGCTTTACTTATCATCAAGGTAATAGGAATGATTAATATCCTGTTCCCTGAATCAGTAGCTTTAGATGAGGAAGTTTTATCTATCTATTCCAAGGAAGCATTACAGATAGATAACCCTATTGAGGTTATTAACAAGCTTAAGGCTGCAAAGATTATTCGCTATGCCAATTATCGTTCGAGATTCGTATTGTTCGAGGGGACGGATGTTGATCTAGAAGAGAAATTATATCAAGCAGGAACAATCATACCGAAGCCGGAGGTTACTAAAGAAGAACTTGAACCCTACTTCAGAGAAAGGTATCAGTTGGCTACATCTTATTATTATAGGACAGGAACACCACGATATTTTAAGTATGTGATTTCAAACAATGTTATAGGTCAAGATTTCAAATTCGATGATTCCACTGATGGGCTAATATGTTTGTTATTCCCCAAAGATACTGAAGACATAAAGGTAATTATAAAATCCACAAAGGACGATAATCGGGCGATTTTGTATGTCGTGCCTTGTAAGACAGAGAATATAAGAAAGCATCTGTGGGAAATTCATAAGTTGCAATTTGTAGAACAGAACATTGACCAAAATGACAAGGTAGCTGTCAAAGAAGTCAAGAAGCAGAAGGAATACGAGATTAAGCAAATTGACATATTGCTAAACTCATCTATATTTAACGAAGATGTTGAGTGGTTTTACAAAGGAAGACGACGCAAAGTAAATTCTTATAGAGAATTAAACAAACTATCTTCTCGAGTGTTTACTGATGTCTATAATAAAACTCCTATTATAAAATGTGAGATGCTGAACAAGGATAAAATAAGCACCTCAATATCTACAGCCCGTCGTAAACTTCTTCTCTTGATGTTAGAAAACTCCACTCAAAAGAATTTAGGCATGGAGGAAGATAAATTTCCAGCTGAGAAAACAATTTATACTATTCTTCTAAGCAGGACTGGAATACACAGAGAAGTTGCTGATAATGTATATAGCTTTAACGAGCCAAATAACAGAGAAATAAGGAACTTATGGGAAGAATGTATGAACTTTCTACATAGTAGTGAAGAGAAAGAAAAGGAACTTAATGAACTTGTAGAAATACTTCGCAAGCCACCATTCCATCTTAAGCAAGGATTGTTAAGCTTCTGGATACCAATTTTCCTAATTATTGAGCAGTCACGATATGCACTATATTCTGATGGTGCTTATGTTCCAACTTTGACAGAAGAAGTTATAGATATATTATTAAAGAGTACTAACGGCTTTAAGATTAAGGCTTTCGCTCAAACCCCGGTAAATACAGAACTGTTTGATCAATATCGTACTTTCTTAAAGAAAGGCCTAACGGGCGAGATTGGTAGGAAGAAATTCAATAATACTTATTCTCAGTTCTTCATGTTTTATCGGCAGTTGAATCCTTACGCCAAGCATACTCACAAGTTTGAGCATGTAGAAACTCTAAGATTTAGAGATGTATTGGCAAATGCTACAGATCCGGAGGTTGCACTTTTTAACGATATCCCGGCAGCATTAGGATTTAGAAAACAAGAAGAATATACAGGAGCAGATTCATACAAAGATTTCTTGTCACATTTGAAAGTTTCTATTCATGAGCTCGTCGTTTGCTACGATAGGCTTATAGACCGAATCGAATCAGCAATTGTAAACGCATTAGGATTGTCGAAATCGTTTGATGAATATAAAAAAGAATTAGAAGACAGATATGCTCATGTAAAGGAATATCTACTGTCATCCAAGTCAATGTCCTTTTACAAGCGTGTGATGTCTCCTGCCGATTCCAAGAAGAAGTTCTATGAAAGCATAGGAAATGTTGTCTTAAACAAGCCACTCGAAGATATTGCTGATAACGAGGAAGATTTGTTGATAGATAATATTCTTTATTATTTCCGCGAACTTGACAGATGCGTTGAGATTTCTAAGTATGACGAGAATAGTAACAATGTGTTTTCAGTTGAATTGACTTCAAATACAGGAGACAACATTAAGAATAATACGATAGTGCTTTCAAAATCAAAACAACAAGAAGTCGAAGATATTGAAAGTAAGATTGCTGAGTTATTGAAGGGGCACACGGATACAGGTGCTTGCGCAATGCTTCAACTTCTCGGCAAGATGATGAAGGATAACAAGTAATGAAAGTTAGGCATATATTAGGTATTTCTGGAGGTAAGGACAGTGCAGCCCTTGCCATATACATGAAAGATAAATATCCAGAATTGCCAATAGAATTTTATAACTCTGATACAAAATGCGAACTGGCAGAAACAGAACAACTGATTTCAAGACTGGACAGCTATCTTGGAGGCATTAAAAGACTCTGTGCAGCCCAAGGAAGTCCGGAGCCTACACCGTTCGACCACTTCTATAAGGTTTATGGCGGGTATCTTCCTTCCCCTCAGGCTCGCTGGTGTACAAAGAAAATGAAACTGGAGGAAATGGAGAAATATGTAGGCGACAGTCCTGCCATATCATACGTGGGTATACGTGGAGACGAAGACCGTGAAGGATATGTCTCTTCAAAGCCTAACATTCAGGCTTTATTCCCTTTCCGTAGGAATATTTGGAGTATGGATGTTATCAATCGCTTCTTTCAGCCAAAGAATGTAGAACTTGTTACATCGCTTTATAAGAAGTATTGTCCTAAAGAATTGCAAGATGCTGCTCTGCCAATAGTAAGCAGTCTGAAAACAAAAACAAAGTTCTATAGCCACAAGGTGAATGGACTTCTTGATATAAGTACAAAGACATTTAACAAAGTGGTCTTCGAGTTTCTTAAAACTACGGAACTTCCTGTCGGACAACTTGATGACTTTCCACTCATTGACAACGAAGACGTTATCGTAAAAGCAGATGTTTTTGACATTCTTGAAAAGAGCGGTGTTGGAGTGCCTGCGTACTATGACAAGATTCCATTCGAGGTTGATGGGAAAACAGGATATTACAATCGCAGTCGTTCCGGTTGCTACTTCTGCTTCTACCAACAGAAGATAGAATGGATATGGCTCTACGAACAGCATCCAGATTTGTTCAAAAAGGCAATGAAGTATGAGAAGAACGGATACACCTGGATTCAAGGTGAAAGCCTCGCTGACCTCATCAAGCCAGAACGCATTCGCCAAATCAAACTTGATGCAATAAAAAAACAAGAAGCCAAAAAAGCTAAAGGTAACAATAAACTCGTCGACAACCTCGATGATGATGACGAAGTGTTCTGTGCGAACTGCTTTATATAAGTAACCGACAGTTTTTATAGATGTATTTCATAAACTGTTAAAAATGCACATTATCACGATTCTATTAAAATTTTAAAGTAGATTATAAATTATTGTTTACCGGACAACAATAATACCAAATATTATGAAACTAAAAGTATTCTTTTCTTGGCAAACCGAAACTGATAGTTTTGGCTTAAAGAACAAAGAATTCCTTATAGCTACCATTCAGAGAGTACTTAACGAAATTCAAAATAAGGGACAACTAAGAGGAATTACATTTGAATTTCATGAAGGACTACGGACTGAAGCTGGTACACCTAATGTATCGAATGCAATGTTTAAACAAATAAAAGATTGTGATATCTTTATTGGCGATTTAACGATAACTTCTCCAAAACCGAATTCCATTCAGAAATTTGTAAATAAAATTTTCAATGGTGCTCAGCCTAGACGAACAATTAATTCTAATGTATTATTAGAAACTCAAACTGCCTTTGACAAGAATGAAACTTTTTACCAACAAGTCATTTTGGTTATGAACGATTTGTTTGGAATACCAAAGGAAGAAGAAAAATTAATTCCGTTTGATATAAGACCTAATCGATGGCCCATTACTTTTCATTTACCAAAGCATATGAAGGGTAACAAATACAAAGATAAAAAATTTGAAAGTACTTTGGCAAAGGCACTGTTGGACTCATCTTTGAAAGCGATAGAAAATATAGCCATTAAATATAAGCCATTTATAAGTTGGAAAGATCAAAACAGTCATAACACTTTCAAGGGACGTTTTATCTGGAATGATCCTTTAAAAGGACTTAAAGAAATTTTAAAAGGTACTGGGATAATTCGACTTATAGGATTATCTGGCTTAGGAAAGACTTTTTTAGTTTTGGAAAGTTATGAGGAATCTCAAAATCACTACTTGTATTGCGATTATGGCACTACAAATTTTAAAAGTTTATACGATCGGTTACAAATAATCTTTAGAGAGTATCCAGAGGCTGTTTTAATTATTGATAACTGTCCATCTGATGTTCTGGAGAAAATACGAGATCTTAGAATAGCAGAGCATGTTCATAATCATATAATAACAATTTTCAACGATCCAAATGAAGCTTCAATAGATGGCACTAACCAAATAATATTAGACTTTAAAAAGGATGAGAATATTGTTGATGAAATTATCAATAGAATCACAGTAAAAGATGAAATTCAAAAATCGCTATTTGTAAAATTTGCTGGTGGTATTCCTCTCATGGCTCAGTTGCTAGTGCAAGGTTTCTCTGATGGAAAAGAACTTGGAGATATAAGCAATGAGAGATTGATAAATAGGTTGTTAGGTAATGAAAAGAATAGTGAAGAGCGAGTTTTTCTTCAATCACTTTCGTTATTTAAATTTGTTGGTTGGGAAGGAGAAAAAAGAAATCAGCTAAAATTTATAGCAAAAAATAAGAACATAACCTCCGTTAATATCACTGACGAAGAAGTACTCCTAAACAAATTTGACGAAGTAATAAAACACAATATTAGCCGTACAATCATAGAACAAAGAGCGAGGATGGTCGGAATACGTCCTTTGCCTTTAGCTCAATATCTAATTTTAGAGTGGTTCGAAAAGTGTACAGGAGAGCGGTTATTAAAAGTTATCAAGGCTTTACAAGATCCTACTTGTCCATCAGATTTAAAATATCATCTTGGGGAACAATTTAGATTTATGGGATATAGCCAGCAGGCTGTAGATTTTGTAAACAATGTATTAGGAGAAAATAGCCCTTTTGGAAACGCGGAAGTTATTAATACAGAAGTGGGTTCACATCTCTTCCGCATGTTCGTTGAAGTGAACCCAGAAGCTGTAGCTAATTGTCTTTCAAGAATCATTCTTCCAATGTCCTCAGAAGAACTTAAAAAGTTAAAGGAAGGAAGAAGAAATATAGTTTGGACTGTAGAAAAGATATGTTTTGACCCAAAGACATTTTTTTCTGGTGCTAAATTAATGTTAAGGTTAGCCGTAGCAGAAAACGAAAGATGGTCAAACAATGCGACAGGTGATTTTGTTAGTCTTTTCCCTATAATGTTGCCAGCCACTGCAGCCGAGTTTAAATCCCGCTTATATTTTTTACGTGAAAATTTCGAAGGAGAACAGAAGCCTATGATATTTAAAGCTCTCAAACGTGCTTTATATTGTCGGAATTTTACATTTATGAGTGGTCCGGAAACACAAGGATTAAAGAAATTAGATTATTACATGCCAAAAGGTGAAGGTGAGATAGCTATTTATATTGTGGGTTGTCTAGAAATTTTGGAATCAGCATTACCTCAAGAAGTTGCTTCTGTTAAAGATATTTTGGAAGCTGACGCTTTATCAATTTGCGACATAGGTCTAGCTGATAAAGTGTTACCTTTAGTAAGAAAAGTCGCAGAAAAGCTACAATACAACTGGGAGGAGATGCGTAACAACATGAGCCTGTTGAAAGACGAAATTATTACTCACTTATCAAAAACTGAAAATGAAGAATTTGACGAAATATTGAGGAATCTTACCAAAGATGATATAGTTTCCGTATTTTCTCGTATTGAAAAGGATAGTTATAAAAAAACAGATGGCTCCTATTCATTTGAAAAACAACAAGAATGGAGAAAGGAACAATATACCGAACTTGCTAAAAGATTTGCTAATAGCTATGATAAAACTACACTTGCAAACATTATGTCAGCACAGGTAAGTATTGTTTCACCATTTGGTTCAAAGCTATATGAGTTGTTAAATGACAAAGATAAAATTCGATTTGTCAATGACTCTGTGGACATACTTAACTCTTCGTCCAAAAGTTATTATAGCAATATACTACCCGATTTTTTTTCGAACGTAAGTGAAGAAGAATTTCGTAAAGAGTACGAAGATATAATATTTACTCTGAAAGAGAAAAGAATTATATTTAGCATTATCGGAAGAATTGGCTTTCCTCCTGATTCCAATGAATTTAAGGAGATAGAAGAATTAGTAGAGGAGGACAAGGCATCGGTTAAAGATTTTTCTCAGTATTGGATCAATTGGTCTTTCAGCAAACAAGATACTAATAATGTTTCTCTGTTTTTTAATAAAGTACTTAGTTTTGATGGAGGGTATCAACTAATATGTAGAATATGCTCTATAACATCTTTTAAAAGATTAAATGACAAAGAAGGCAAATTGACAAATGTTGTCAAAAACGCAATAATTGCTCAGAACGATCCAAATGTTCTATTTAAGGACAATTCAAGTATACAGATAATACTACGAATGCTTAAAGAGAGCTCAGACATGGGAGATTTGGCAAAGAATGTGCATCAGAAATTACTTAAATATGTGGAGAACGGGGCTTCTTTACTTAATTCGGATAATAATATTAGAAATTTATATGATTATCTTATTGATAAATACTATGGTTATATTTGGGATGACCTTAGCCAAGCTATTGTAAAATTTGATAATATTGCTTTTTTCGACCTTAAAATGTCGCTCGGTTCATTATCGCATAAACAACAAAAATTATTTGTTGCTGAACATGAGAAGGATATAATGGCATTATGTGATAAATATCCCGATATTGCACCTTCTAGAATAATAAGCATTCTTCCGACATATAATGATGATGGTTCTCAGCTACATCCACTTATCCTAAAACTTATAGATAAATATGGAGATAGTCAAAATGTTCTTGATGGCGTTGGCTACAACATCGGAACTTACTCTGGAGTCGGATCGAGGATACCCTATCTGAGAAGGCAAATAAAAGCTTTAGAAACACTTAAAGATAATCATTTCGAGGAAGTGCGTAGTTGGGCAGCATTGCATATTAATATACTCGGTGAGGAAATTAAAAAGGAAAAACTTAACGAAGAAGAATTTAATGCCTTGCATGAAGATATGTAAATACCCTAATAAAAGCGTGAAGTCTTAATAGAGGCAATAAGGAATCAGATGGAGTAGCCTCCAATAAACCTTTATAGTCTAAAAAGTACCATCAAGTAAATAGTCTAAGTATGAACATAGTAACCATTCATCCAACAATTAGTGTTATCATCCCCGTCTATAACACCGAGAAATATCTGCGGCGCTGTCTTGACAGCATCGTGGCACAGACATACAAAGACTTTGAATGTATATTAGTTGATGATGGCAGCACGGATGCCTCAGGTAAGATTTGTGACGAGTATGCTGCTAAAGATAATAGGTTCAAGGTGTTTCATAAAAAGAATGGAGGTGTATCCTCAGCTCGGAACTTAGGGCTGGATAATGCAAAAGGAGAGTATATAGCCTTTTGTGATGCTGATGACTATGTAAAAGAGAATTGGTTAAGTGAATTTATACTTCGTATTCCAATTTGTGACATTGTAGTGTCTGGATTTGAAAAAACACATTGTGGAAAGGTTCAAAAAAAAATATATCCATACTATAATTTATCTGAACCGGATTTACTATGGACTATACTCGAAATTGATGGTACCGCAGGCTTTCTATGGAATAAGTGTTTTAGAACAGAAATCATAGCAAAGGAAAACATTCGCTTCAAGGAAAAATATAAATTATGGGAAGATGAAGAGTTTATATCAAGATATATGGGTTATACCAAGAAAGTAGCTTTTGGTAGTCTTGCAACATATTGCTATTTTGAGCCTAACTATGGTGAAAATATAAAAAGACACTTAGATTTGAGCAAGCAATAGATATTTACCAAAACACTAAACGTATAATTCCCATAAATAGTCCTTTAAATGGCATTTATCGACTTTTGACGGAAAGAATAATTAATAGTATTGGCATATATTATCGATGTGGTCTCTATAATAAAGCTTATGAAGCATTGAGAAAATACCATAAAATAAACAAAGAATTCAGGCAAACAACTTCAATGATACAGAAATATTATAAAGATAATCATATATACCTTAATCATTTAGGATATATAATACTCTCACTTTTTCATAAAATATAGTATTGATTAGAAATAAGCATGAAAAGATCAACAGTTATAATTTGCTCCTTCCTGATTTTCTACATATTCTTCTTTAGACCAACTGCACTTGGTTTATCACCGACTTTAAGTGGATGGTTTACTAACGGAAGTTTTATATTGTTAGGTTTACTTTTAATAAGTAAGCGTCCAAAAAAGACGTATTGCTTAAAGCCTTAAAATCTGTTACTTTTGTCCTCGACTTAAATTCATACAATTAATGGAGAGAACATCAGATTTTGAACAGCTGCTCTTCCTATATAAGACGGAGGGCAAAGGCATTAGCCTGGAACAGTTTTGTATCAACAATGGCATTAACTATCGAGCCTTTGACAGATGGTACCGC
>Ga0256404_1006152_pt1 | contig 20251 bp, 15 predicted proteins | sample RumenRJG_01DNA_FD_185990 | JGI IMG/M metagenome (GOLD analysis project Ga0256404, IMG submission 185990) | Bovine rumen microbial communities from Lethbridge, Alberta, Canada - RJG_01 | ecosystem: Host-associated > Mammals > Digestive system > Stomach > Rumen | place: Canada: Alberta | collected...
AAAACTTACTGTTTTAAATAAAAAAAGCAGCCTGCAAAAAGTTACAGACTGCTTTTAGTACGGAATAAGCTATTTTTACTCTTTACCACTAGTTCCGGCAAGAGACATAAGCAAAGTCTTCTGTCCTGCCATAAAGAAAATAGTAAATGGAACTGCTACAAGAATAGCACCTGCAGCGAACATAGTAAAGTTATCATTTGAACGGCCATTGATCATTTCATAAAGACCTACAGCCAATGTTTTTTTGTCATCACTTCGCAAAACCATTCGAGGGAAGATGTAATCCATCCATGGACCAGTAAAACTTGTCAAAGTAAGGAATACAATCTGCGGTTTTGCAGCCGGAAGAATTACTCTAAGATATGCAACAAGCGGTGAAGCACCGTCAATATAAGCGGCTTCTGCAATATCGCGTGGCATTGTATCAAAGTAACCTTTCATAAGCTGCGCATTGAAAGGAATAGAACCTGCCGCATAAACAAGAACCAATCCCCACAATGTATTAAGCGCATTGAACTTCCACAAAATTACGTAAGTGGCAACCATTCCAATAAAACTTGGGAACATCTGAAGAACAATCATTCCGGCCATAATCTGCTTTCGTCCAGTAAAACTGAATCGGCTGAAAATATAACCAGTTGTTGTACAAATGAATACAGTAAGAATTGTGTTCATTACAGCAATCTTCAATGTGTTCAAATACCAGTTTTTATAGTTAGTACCATGAACTGTTGTCTCGCCCTTTACAATCTGCTCAGAGCCAGTAAGCAAGCGGCGGAACTGATAAAGAGAAGGTTTCTTGATTTTGAAAGTAGTCTTCAAAACAGCAACAGTTCCTTCACCATGGCAAACGTCACAGTCAACAAGTTTACGGCCAATATAAGATTTTGTCTTACCATTCTCTTTATATGATGATTTTACATCAATATATCGGTAGCCCTTACCATCACAAACTTCACATTTTTCAACAGTTGACTTATCTGTCTGTTCTGTAAAAGGAATTACAGAAGTCGCTGCCAAAGAATTAGACTTTGTCAAAGAAGAACTGATAGTAAAAAGAACAGGGTAAATAACAATAATAACGTTAATAATCAAAATCAAATTGAGTATAACGCTAATCGGTGTAGCCTTACTAAAATGCTTTTTCATACTTCACCCTCCTTGAATGACTTTGTTCTTGTAAAGTTATACAACGCGAATGGAACAAGAACAACGAATACCAGCAAAGAAAGAACAGACGCAAGGTTGTATCGTGAAGGTGTGTTCATCGTAAGTTTGTAAATCCAAGAAATCAAAAGATCCGTAGCACCACAGTTTGTAATTGTAGTCAAACCAGCCTGAGGCATGTTTGGACCACCACCAGTAAGGAAGAATACCGCACCAAAGTTGTTGATGTTTCCCGCAAACTGCATAATCAAAGTAGGCTTCAACTGGAACATAACAAGAGGATATGTAATGCTCTTGAACTGCTGCCACTTTGTAGCACCGTCAATTACAGCCGCTTCATACAAAGAGTTTGAAATAGCTGTCATCGCAGATGTTGTAAGAATCATTGAATATGGGAATCCAATCCAGATGTTTACAAAGATTAACGAACCTTTTGCAACCCAAGGATCAGAAAGCCACGGAATAGGTTTCTCAATAATTCTAAGAAGCTGCAAAGTTCTGTTGATTGGTCCGATTGTACCGTTCAACAAGTTTGCCCAAACAAAGAGCGAAAGCATTGTTGGAATAGCATACGGAAGAATGTAAACAGTTCTGAAGAATTTTGGAATAATAACACGCTTGTCCTGCAATACGAATGCGTAGAAGAAACCTACAAAGAAACAAGTGAATGTGGCAAAAATAGCCCAGACAATTGTCCACAATGCAGAAGCACCGAATGTTTTAGCCCAAGCACCACCACCAAGTTCTGAACTAACCTTCAAAGAGAACATCTGCTGGAAATTCTGCAATCCTACCCAGTCAACAAGGTTGTTCGGCGGAATATGTTCCGGTGAAGAATAGTTTGTGAATGCAACCAATGCAGAGAACAGCAATGGAATAATTGAGAAAATTGCCATAAGAACTATGGCAGGCGCAATACCGATTGAAGCAAACGAATTCTGTGAAATATCGTTCTTTGCTTCTTTCATTGTAGGGAATCTTCCTGATTTCTTAATCTTTGCAACTGCCGCTCTTGCACCATTGATGTTCAAAATGTAAAGCAGAACAAAGAATCCAATGATGATAATAGCCATAATACCATTAATCATCATAAAGATGGAATGATCCATATATTTTGTAACAGTTGTAGGCTGTTTTGAACCAAGAGTAATAAGTCCAGCGATAGAAGTTACAATAGGACCTCTGAACCATGCTCTGTGTGCAAGAGATCTGTGACCTTTGCCAGCAGCAGCACGACAGATACTACAACCGTCATAATGTTCATCGAAAAGATTTTCTCCAGATTCCTTAAAGTTCTTTGCTTCCATTTTAGCCATAACTTTTGCAAGTTTGTGGTCATATTTTGCAGCAAGATCTTCATAGATTCCATAAACATCATCATAATCAATGATTGAATCTGAAGCTTCAAGTTCTACATTATAAGCAGAAAGTTTATCATCCGCATCATAATTAAAATCAAAATCGGCAAAAGTTGCCTGCAATTCTTCTACCAAAGAAACTCTTTCTTCTTTAGCATCTGCAATTGCTTCTTTATATTCTTCTTTGTCAGACTTTTTTTCTTCAGCGTCAGAAAGTGCCAGCTCGTAAGCAGCCTTTCCAGAAGCTTTGGCAGCCGACTTATTAAAGAATTTTGACATCGCCTTGGCACGAGCCTTTAAAACGCTGTCAAGTTTTGAATACTCTGCGTCTTCCAGATACTCAACAATTTCTTCTGTATCCGGAATCCCTTTCAAATAATTGTATTCATTATTATTCGCAGGGATAATTTTCTTTGAGCCAAAAATAATTGCACAAAGCATTACTACTTCAACAAGAGCAAACAAAGCTCCGCGAACATACTGCTTTAAGAACAAAATCTGACCCAATCCCATAAAACATGAAGACGCAATTGGCGCTTTTTCAAGTTTCTTTGGGTTCACGTCGTTACTCATTCCATACTCCAATAACAAATATATAACAGTTACAGAGCGAAGATGTTCTTCACCCTGTAACTGTCCCAACAAAAAACCTTAAAGGTTTACTTATTTAGCAGCTTCCATTGCAGCGGCAGCAGCGTTAAGGTCAGTCTTAACATCGTCGCCGTCCCAGATTCCAGAATAAGCTGAACCCATTGCTGACCAGTAAGTTCCAAGCTGTGGAATTGTAGGCATTGGTCTAGCATAAGCAAGCTGATCTTTGATTCCCTTAGAAAGTTCGCCTGTTGCAGCAATGTCTTTTCTTGGTGGAATCTGATCTGTCATTTCATAGCGTTTTTCAAGCATTTCTTTTGAAGTAATGAACTTAGCAAAAGCTTTTGCTTCTTCTGGGAATTCTGAGTAAGAAGAAACGAATGCAAGGCGAACACCAGAGAATGTGTTTCCTGGGTGATTAGATCCTGGGAATGCAGGAATTGTTGAAATACCGAAATCTACACCAGCTTTCTTGAAGTCTGTAATCTTCCATGGTCCTGTGATAATCATAGCAGATTTTCCTTCAGAGAACTGTGCGTTACAGAAGTCTCCAGAAGCATCTGATGCAGGAATGTCAAGAATCTGTTTGCGGAGATTCTGGAAGAATGTAAGACCCTTGATAGCGTTAGGACTGTTCAAGTTGTGCTGTTTGCGGTCATCACCTTTTGGTCCGAACAATGGAGCATCGAAAGAAGCCATGAACATATATCCATAGTAACCATCAGATACTGGCCATACCAAAGCGTACTTTCCTTCTGCCTTGTTGTTGAATGTCTTTGCGAAAGAAATTACTTCATCCCAAGTTTTTGGAGCCTGTTTGATAAGAGACTTATTGTAGAACAAAGCGTAAGTTTCAGCTCCGAGTGGGTAACCGTAAACAGCTCCACCGTAAGAAGCACCAGTTTTTGCCATGTCTTCAAAGTTTGCAAGATATTCGTCTGCATCATCAACAGGAAGAACGTGTCCACCTTCTACCAATGCACCAATATGATCATGTGGAGCAACAAAGATATCAGCACCTACTCCAGCTGGACCATCCAATTCAATCTTTGCACGAGCGTCTGTTGAAGCAACAGGTTCGTAAGAGATTTTTACACTTGGATCAACTTTTTTATACTGACGAGCAGCAAAAGTGATGAAAGCCTTTTCTGGACCATCTGATTCCCATACTTTCAATGCTACTTTTTTTGGAGCAGCAAAAGTAGTTGCAGCGAGTGCCATAGCAGTTACTGCACAAAACAATTTTTTCATTTTTTCCTCCATATTCAAGCCTGACTAGTGGCTAAAATAACTATTTAATTAAAACGGATTACAGTTGCGGTCAACGGAGCAAGTTCAACTTCCGAGCCATTAACAGAAACTCCTGAAGCTGACTGAATTCCATTTACATCAACAGTATCGCTATCACAATATATTACACTACTTCTTGCAGAAACGCCAACATTTATTTTAATATTTTCATTTTTTGCGTTAACAAGCACAGCCCAAGTGGACTTTCCGTCTTTTAATGTGTACCCGAATGTAAGATTGTCTTCCAGCTCAAGGTCTTTTGCAACTTTCTGAATTTTCTTGGCATTTCCGATTCTGAAAATATTAAAAGACTTTCTAAGTTGAATCAAGCCTTTTGTGTATTCAAGAAGGTTTTCGTAGTCAGAATCGATTTTCCAGACAAACTGGTTTATGTTGTCAGAAGAATCGTAACTGTTGCGCACAAAATTTCCTACACATTCATTTTTCGCGCCGGAAATATTCGGCTTTGTTCTTCCGCGCTCCTGCCCTCCGTGAAGGAATGAGAGCCCCTGAGAAGTAAGAACGAAAAAGTTACCCATTTTTATACGCTGGATTATTTCTTTTCTGTCTTTGTTTTCGTCCAGGCGGAGATTGTTTACAATTGCGTCATGAAGAGTAAGTCCGTCGTGGCATACAAGATAGTTCAAATTGTCACCCGGCTGATCCGCATGATAATTAACAACAGGATTTCCAAGAACATTGCGCAGGATTTTTTCGCTGGAAGCGCCTTTTTTTGTGATAAATCCGCGGCCTGTCTCGTTGAATCCGCCAGCCTTGAACACATCACGGAATTCATCATTGAAAACTGAGACAGAATTTGTCTTTAACATATAATTCTGGTCCATTCCGAATGTTCCTTTCGGGCCGTTGTACATCTTCCAGCCTTCGCCTTCAAAAAGAACTGACGGATTTATTTTTGCGCAAAGGGCGTAAGAATCAGTTACAGAAGTCGCTTCCATAAGTCCCATAAGGTCAAAACGGAATCCATCTGCCTTATAATTTTTTACCCAGTGTGAAGTTGAATCCATAACAAGTTTTTTCATCATAAAATGTTCTGTCGCAGTGTCGTTTCCGCAACCTGAATTGCTTGTGTAGCCACCATCCGGCTTTGTACGGAAATAATAGCCCGGAACAATATCATCAAGGAAACGAGTTCCTGCCATATGGTTATATACAACATCAAGAAGAACGCCGATTCCTGCCTTATGACATTCATTTATAAGTTCACGCAACTCGCGCACGCGGCAGTATGGATCTGAAGCATCAGAAGCGTACCATCCTTCAGGAGTAAAATAATTGTAAGGATCATAGCCCCAGTTGTAGTTGTTTCCGTTTACAGTTCCAGAATTTTCATAGCTTTTGTCATTTTCATTTGTGCTGTAGAAATTCAGAACAGGCAGAAGCTGCACATGAGTGATTCCAAGTTCCTTCAAATATGGAATTTTTTCAATAAATGCCTTGTAAGTTCCAGGAATGCTCTTTACATTCGCATCCGGGCTTGAAGTAAAGTCGCGGACAGAGATTTCATATATTACCGCATCTTCACGTTTCACAAGATTTACGTAAGGCTCATCAACTTTTCCGGCTTTTTCACTGCTGAAATCAATTACTGCGGCACGCACAAAAGCACCTTTTCCATAGTCAACAGCCATTGAAGAAGCGTAAGGATCAAGGACAGTCACAGTTCCCTTTGAATTTTTCAAAGTATAGTCGTAGAACATTCCGTCAGGGTCAACATCGCTGAATGTCGCAGACCAGACGCCAGTCTTTGAATTCATCTGCATTGGAACAGAATAATCGCTTTCTTTCTGGCTATCTGTCTTGTAAAGATTCAATACTGCTTCAGAAGAAGTCGGCGCCCATAATTTAAATGTTGCAGAAGCATTTGAATAAGAACAGCCCAAGACTTCATTTACGGCAGGAACCATTGTCTCCGCAAGTTTTACAGCAAGATTTGTGCCGTTCACTTTTGCATCCGCAAGGAATGAAGGATTTTTTACAACCAGAGAATCACTTACAGAAACATTCTGCTTTAGCGTTACAAGAATATTTTTTGCCATGTTCTGCGAAAGGTCGGCTGGAGAATCCGCATTCACAACGCTTTGAATTTCATACTCTGTTCCGTCTGAAGTCACAACAGAAAAACCTGAGACTCCACCGTCAACATCAAGAGCAAATCCGCCTGAAAGAGAAACAGAAATCTGATTCAAGGAAAGAAGCTCCGCATTTTTTACAGAAGGTTTATAGTCAAGCGCGGCATAAGTCTGCTGGTCGCCTGAAAAAATCGCAACTTTTTTCGATGTGTTGATGTTCCACATGCGGTCATCGCTTCCATCTTTATTCCATTCATCTTTTTGACGTACAATAAGCCCCAATCCACCATTTTCTGAACTGATTTTTGTTCCGCCAGTTGAAGAGCCGTTGAGCTTAAGGCGCATATAACCAATTCCGTCAGAGACAGTCCAGTTCTGGGTAAACGGCCAGCTTGCACCGCCGTCCCCGCCCGGGTTTGCCCAAATCCACAATGCCCAAGGCGCATAATTTCCATCTTTTCTGTAATAATAGATAACTAACTCATCATTTTTTGGCGACAATTTTTTGTCCAGCTCAAGAATATCTTTCATTTTTGCTGGAGCCGCGTTTTCAAATGAACCAGGAACAGCTACAGGAACAACAGCTTTTGGCTTTGCAAAAAGTCCTGTAGAACCAAGAAGAACCGCAAAGGCGGCAAGAATAATTTTTTTCATAGGAATAATAATATCATCTAAAAAAAAATAATCAAATTTATTAATGCGAATTTTCAGTTTTTTGAAAAAGAAAAATTTACCGTATCAGAGAATTCAGCTTTTCATTCAGAGTGCGCAGTTCAGGGTCGTTCGGATTCAGGGCGACAACCTGCTTAAGATAATACTGGGCTTTGCGGTAATCATTTTTTGCATAGTAAATTTCGTACAGGCGGAACAACGCATCGCTGTTCCTCGGGTTCGCGATAAGGCTTGAACGCAGGTCAGAAAGACTCATGGATTCAGAATCGCGCAAAAAACTGCGCTGGTAATACAAAAAACTCTTCAATTTTGCGCCGGCCGAATCAATCTGCTGGTTTATAAGAGACAAAGCCTGCGCACTTCTGCCGGAAGCAACCATAACAGAAATATAAGCCTGAACCACATTCTCATCAGACGGAAACTGGCGGTAAGCCTGAGAAACCAGATTCCACGCCTCATCATAACGTTTTAGCGCAAGGCAAATCTCAACATGATTAAAAAGAGTTTCCATGTCCGAATCCGGCTCATTAATCAGCCTGGAACTTGTATCATAAGCCTTTTGCCATTCTTTTTTGCGGATAAATCCTTCTGTAGCATAAAAAAGAGCCGCTTTTTCCTGGGGAGCAACGGAAAGAACCTGATTTGCGTAGTATTCCGCAGATTGTCCAGCCACAGGAAGTCCCGTAGCGCTGGAAATTCTTGCGGCGTACAGAAGGACATCCTTGTCGCCTGGATAATTTTTAAGCGCGGTTTCTATTGTTGCTACGGCTGCGGTGTTATTTTTTGACCATTCAAATTGGATTTGCGAGCGTAAAAGCAGATATTCCTTTGAGCTGTTGTCTTGTCTGGAATAAACATCGAGCAACGAGGCGGCGTGGATATAATCTTTTTTCTGGATAAGAATTTTTGCGCGGAACAGAACTGACTCAAGATCATTCGGTTCCTGCTGAAGAACGCGTGAAATATAAGTTTCTGATTTTGCATAATCTTTTTTTAGAAAATAAATCTGCGCGCCAAGCTTTAAAACTCCCATGTCGGAAGGATATTTTTCCAAAAGTGAATTAACTTGAATTTCAGCCTCGTGCTCATTTCCGGAAAGATACAAAGATTCCGCATACGCATACAAAACCTGAAAAATCTCTGGTGCTTTTTTCGCGGCGTCCCGGAATTGCTCCACCGCCTTTTCATACATTAAATTTTTCCTGTAAAGAATTCCAAGAAGATAAGAAGCAAGTACTGATTCCGGGCAAAGCTGAAGCCCTTTTTTCAGCGCAAATTCTGAATCAGAAAAAAACGGCGACACATCTGAAACTTTTGTAACAACCAATGACGGCAGAACAATTGTAAGAAAATCAACATTTCCGGTGCTTGTGTCGTAAATTCCATTTTTAGCAGAATTTATCGCTCCTAGATAAGAGTTTCCCTGCGAAACATCCGGTGATTCCCAGTCAACGCGCTCGTTCGTCCAGACCATCTGCATAATATTTGATTCAACTGCAATCAGGACTTTCTCATTTTCTGTAAGTTCAGAATTCTGTTTTCTTATCGCCTGAATCGCGCGCCTTAATGACGAAGGTGAACCGACTTCAACATCCTTCATTATTGATTCTGGAATTGCGGAAAAATACGTATAATTCCGGTTTTTCTTTTCTTCCGAAGCCTGATGATTTATCGCAGTCTTTTCATCTGGATTTCCAGTGAATTTTCCAGAGACAAGTCCTCCGTTCGTCTGGGATTGCTTTGGCGTGCTTGCGCATGAAAAAATCAGCGTTGAAAAAAGCGCACTAAAAATGAGGAAGATAAAATATTTTATGCCGCCGATTTTTTTTAAAGTCACAAAAGTCTTTCCAGCTATTCTTCAGTATCGGTGAAATTGGGTTCGTTTTTCAGTTCTTTAGACATATCCTCTGGAAGAATTTCCAGAAGAGATTTTCTATGAAAAAACAGAATAACCAAAAATGTTCCTGCCAGAATCAAGGTCAAAGGGCAGATAAGCAAGGCAAGCCGGCTCAGCGGCATTTTTATCACATTGAACGAAAACAGAAGAAACACAATTCCAAGAATAAAAAGCGAAAGCGCCGGCAAATCGTAGTTTATCGCAAAAACTTTTCCTGTTGTGCGCGCCGCAATCAAAAGACTTAAAGCTGTAAGAATAACAAAAAACGGCCAGAGTTTTTCAAGCCCGACGGAGAAACAGTCAAAGGCCAGAACCAGCGAAAATATTCCGAAGAAACTTAAGCTCAACCCGGAAAAAAGCTTAAAAGGAGAACGGGAAAATGCAATGTAGCTGTAAAGAATTGCAAGCCCCGCAAGAAAAATTCCCACAGGAATTCCCCAGCTTACAAAATCTGGACTTTTTCCGGCAAATGCAAGAGCAAGCAGAACTCCGGCAAAAATGAGCAACATTCCAAATGCAAGAATCGTATTAGAAAGCTTAACGCCTGGCTTTTTCATGAAAACTCCTAAAATTCAACATTTTAAAATATAACTAAATTATAATAGAATACACTAAGAAGCCTTATCTTGCCAACAACTAATGAACATGGTAAATTTAAAATATGAGATTAAAAAAACTGATTTTTGCCGCGTTTTTGTTTTCAGCGATGATTTTTGTTTCATGCAAAACTGAATACAACGAAAGAAATGCCGCAATTGAAAAATCCCAGACCGAGCTTTTTATTCTTCTTGAACAGAACGACCTTGAACCTGTAAGCCGATACGCAATTGTAAATCAGATTGCCACAAATCTTGTTTCCTTGAACGACCAGCAGGGGCTTATACTTTTTCTTACAAACTGGGTTGAAGAACATCCCGAAGATTCCTACAACGCATACTGGCTTTATCTTACAGCGTGCGCTTATCTTTCCAACGGAGCAGAGCCGGTCGCGGAATATTATTTTGATCGCATTCTTGTAAATTATCAGGATTTGCTTGTAAAAGGAGTTTCAATCCATCTTACGTGCCTGCAGAATTTAATCCAGATTTCGACAAATCCGCGCAGCAGAATCCATTATTTCAATGAACTTATAAACCGATTTCCAACAAATGTCTCGATTACAGAACTTTATCTGCGGCTTGCGCTTGAATACGAAAAGGAAAGCGACTGGAACGAGGCTTTAAAAGCGTACTCAATGTTTCTTGCGCAGCCGGATTCCTCAACAATCCAGATTGCCGGAGAACCTAACGCATACAAAAAAGCGAGACAGCTTGTCGGTTTCAGCAATTCTCCAAAAGACTGGACTTTTGAAAGCCTTCCAGCGCTTGAGCAGGCTGTAAAAAAAGCAATCAGAAACTACGACTGGCGCTCGCTGGACAAATACAGGGCTCGCGTGAACTTTTTTTCAATGTCATGGAAGCAGGACGAAATGGATCCGAACGCGCAGGAAGAATTCAGCATGAGAAACTTTATGCGCGGAAACCGCGTTCGTTACAACGCTGAGCTGGACGAAATGTCAACTTCAAACGAGGCTTATCTTAGAACATGGGGCTGGTCGCAGTACGTTTCTGTATGGTATTTGTATTTTAGAAAAGTGAATTTTCCGCTTGACCCGGACATACACGGAAACTGGGAATGGGCTGGAATCTACATTGGCGAAAAGCTTTGATGAAGCAGCTAAAAATGCGCAAAAAAAGCGTTTTCTTTCTATTTATTTTAATTTTTCTCTCTGGCTCAATTTTTTCCGCAGAAAATGCGTCGAATAAAGTTGCGTACAAAAATCTGAATTTTCCGGGAATGAACAACGCCACGGTAAAAGAACTCCGCAAAAAATACTTAACAACGCACAAAAATTACCTTTACAAAGTTCTTGATGAAGGACAGCAGTACAGAATTTTCGTGCGCAATGAACTTGAAAAGCGGAAAATGCCTGCCATTCTGGAATATCTTCCGGTTGTTGAATCCGACTACAATCCTTACGCAAAATCCCGCTCCGGCGCAACCGGCTTGTGGCAGTTTATGCTGAACAGCATTCCAGGGCTTCTGGAATATAACGACTTCGTTGATGAGCGCCTTGATCCATGGAAATCCACAGAGGCTGCGCTGAAGAAATTAAACGAGAACTACAGGACTTTCGGCGACTGGCTTTTGGCGATAACCGCATACAACTGCGGAGCTGGAGCATTAAAAAAAGCCATGAAAAAAGCTGGAAGCCGGGATTTTTGGTATCTTAGGGAAAAAGGATTTCTTAGCGAACAGGCAAGCGGATATATTCCCAAACTTCTTGCAATTGCGGATGTTGTTGAAAATTCAAAATATTACGGTGTAAAATTTCCTCAGGCACGCGCATGGAATGGAACAACATTGGAAACCAGAGCTGGAATTTTTGATTACGTTACAGTCTACGACTCAGTTTATCTGAACGCGCTTTCCCACGAGCTAAGAATCGACCGGCAGGAGCTTTATGACCTGAACAGCGCGCTTACAAAGCACGTTACTCCCCCAAACAAAGAGTACACGCTGCGCTTTCCGGAAGGAATGAAAGATTCAGCGGCTTATGCACTGAACCAAATGGGATATTTAACTAAAACATCCAATTAAATCCGCCGAAAATCAATGTGGTGGTTACTATGAAAAAAATTCTGTTCGCGCTTACATTCTCCGCATTTTTAATAATTGCCGGAAAATCAAATTCACTTTACGCACAAATTGACAATTCAACATTGTCCTCAAAAAGTCATGTTGACTGGACTGAAAAAAAATTCACCTCAAAAATCTCTCTTGATGTAAAAAAAGCCGGACTAGAACTTCCAGCCGGAAGAAATTCCGCAGAAAGCCTGATAAAAATAAAAACTCCCTCACTTTTAAAAAATCCTGTTCTTTCACTTTATGTTGACTCAGCAAACTACATTGGCGACGTGATTCTTGATGAAACAATAACCCTTGAGCAAATCACTGGAATAATTGAAAACGCAAACCAGACGCTCGCAGTTTTTTCAACCGACGGGAAATCTGCGGACACAACAAACACAATCGACATGAATACCTTGGGAAAACTTCTTGTCCGCCACCGCTATCCCTACACGCCGGAAGAACCGATTGACATTGTCTCAAGCCGCGAATACACAGGAATAATCATTGACGCACGGGGAACAGTTCCAGTTCACGGAGAATTTGTTTCAAGCGAAGTTTTTCCAGCATTTTTTCCAACAATCTGGGATGAAAACATGAATATTGTTTACGAAAAAAATATTGCAGACAGCCAGATTGTCCAGACAGAAGGTCTTGTTAAATATAACTGGCAGGACGATTTTGAGCTTTACGAAAACAAAGTAGGCGGAAATCCGCTTTACATAAAAGCGTACAAAGTTTATGGAAGAAACAGAACCGATCCTATCATCAGAAGAAAAGACGCCCTGAAAATTATTACAGTTGAAGCGAACCGTAAACTTCTGCGCGACGGAAAAGTCATAATTCTTCTTGATAAAAAAAATCTGATTTACGATGTGAAGCTGCCGGAAAAAACGCCGGATTACTACGCGACTTTTAAAGAAATCAAAAAATACATATATGAAAATAAAGTTCCTGATGTTGAAGTTTCTGACGGTCTTACAGGAATTCTTTTCAGCGTTGATTTGAAATTTATTCCTGACTCACCTGAACTTTTGCCGCAGGAAGCACCACGAATCAGAAAAATCGCGGAAATGCTGCAGGAAATAATCAAAAACAATGAATTTACAATTCTTGTTGAAGGACACACCGCGGATCTTGGAAAACCTGTCGGCCAGATGAATCTTTCTATAGAAAGAACTAGAACGGTTATGAAGGCACTTGTTGGCGAAGGAATTCCTGAACGGATTTTCACATACAAAGGATATGGCGCAACACGACCGGTAGCGAGCAATGCAACAGAAGAAGGAAGAGCGCAGAACCGCCGCGTAGACATAACGGCACGGCCAAAAGCGACTTACATTCAAAGGGACTGGTAATCTCCAGCCACTTTGAACGTTTTTTCCGCAGACTTACGACTTGTAAATATCTTCAATAAGTTCAGCGCACTTTTTTATTCCGAACTTTCCGGTATCCAAGGTTATATCGTAATTTCGGGATTCGCCCCACTTCATGTCTGTATAAAAATGAACATAAGATGAACGGCGGCAATCCCGGTCATGAAGGAATTTTTCAGGCTTTTTTCCAAGCTCAACATTTTCTGAGACAAGCCGTTTGATTCTTTCCTCATAAGATGCGTGCAGAAAAACATCAAGAACATCATTTCTTTCTTTTAAAATAAAATCCGCACAGCGCCCGATGATTACACAAGGCTCTTTTTCTGCAAGTTCCTTGATTATTTTTGTCTGAACCGCCCAGATTTCATCTTCCAGCGACATACCTTTGTAATACATTCCGGCAGAAAAATAACTTTCAAATACGGTTTTGTTTCCGTATTCACCTTTTTCTGCAATATATTTTTCACTCAAACCGCTCTCAATTGCAACTTTCTGGATTATCTCGCTGTCAAAAAGCGCAATTCCCAAATTTTTAGAAAGCTCTTTTCCCACCGCATGACCGCCAGCACCATATTCACGGCTGATTGTAATTATTCTGTAACTCATGATGTCCTCCAAAATTCAAGATATAAAATCAATGTTGAGTTTTTTATTCACGAGAAACAAATTGAATAAGCGGGAAGAAAAAGAAAGCGGCAACCGAGCTATTCTGAGCGATAGCAAGCAATTTTTGAATAAAAATTGCGCAGTCTGATACTTTGTACGCTCAGCATGGCGAATTGACGCGCTTTTTCTGGTAGCTTATTCAATTTCTTTCACAATCATAAAAACTCTACATTAATTTTTCCTGATTTCCACTAATTATATCACAGAAAAAAAATCAGGCTAAAAAAAATTTTGTTTTTATGGTAGAATAAAAATCAGTTGAGGAAAAAATGGAAAACGTGCTTGCGCCTGTTGATTTAATAAAATCTGAGAACAAAAAACTTTGGCTCAATTCAAATTTGAACGAAATGATGTTCGGAAAAACCAAATTTTCGCTTTTGCTGGAAGAAACCGGGATTCTTGCGGAAAAACAGCCGGACGGGACATGGAATAAATTTTCACCGTGGAAATTTGAGGAAATAAAAACCATAAATGAAAAAGTCTACTTTTGCGGAGATTTCTGCGGCGCTTCACTTTTGCGAATAATTGAAACGGAAGGCGTAGATTCCCAAAAGGCTGAAGACGCGCTTTTTTCCGTATGTGAGATTTATTCAAACGCAATAAAACAAAATGTGAAAATTCCATGTAACGGAGCGGCAGGAATCATTATAAATTCAGAGGAAGAAAAAATTCTTTTTGTGCCGGAAAAAACTTTTGACCGTTCCGCGGCAAATCTTGGAAAAACTTTGTACAATTATTTCCAGAACGACTGGCGCGATTACATTGCCACAGGAAATTCCGCGGTCAGTTTTGCGCTTGGCACAATCGCATATTTTTCAGTGGCAAAAAAACTTCCTTATTCGGAAGAAAACGACAAAAAACTCAGCGACCGGAATTTTATTCCAATTGAGCATGAAATCAACGGAATAGACAAAAAACTTGCCGGTGCAATAAATTCTCTTCTGGCCGGAAAAAACTTAAAAAATGACTTTCCGCTGGAAGAACTAAAAAAAGAAATTTTTGACCACGAAAGCATAAGACACAAAATTCCAGAATCAGAATTTGAAAAAAAATCTGAAAAATTCAAGAATGAGCAAAATTCCAGGCTGAAAAGACAACGTTTTGTGCGCAAAAACCGCGCAATCGCCGCCGCAATCTTTTGTGCCGCATTTTTTGTTGCAATCGCCGCCGCTTCCATAATCAGCGAGAATTCAAAAAAGCCAAGCGCAATCGGACTTGACTCAACTCAGGTTACAGAAGTTTTTTACAAAGGAATCCACACAATGGATACAGACCTTATGCTTTGCGCCGCAAAAAACTGCCCGGAAGCGCAAGGTTACATTTCAAAAGTTCCGCAGATTTACATCACAACCCAGATGAAAAGCGCGTATAATTTTGACTCAGGAATTTCAACACCGGAAAACTGGTTCTTCTTTGAGCCAGACTCAACAAAATCTTATTCACACTACATTTACGGAATCACAAATTTTTGCATTGACGGAGAAAATTCCGCGCTGGACATAAAAGTTCCAACAAAGAAAAATCATCCTGCACGGAAAGTCTATGCAGAGGACGGCTCAAAAACAAAAATTGAAAAAATGTCGGACGCAACGCACAAAGTAAAATATTTTCTTGTCCATAATCAGGACAATCTTATTGAAGTTGAGGAATTTACAACTGCCGTAACTTTACGTTTTTCCGGCAAGGCGTGGGAAATCACAAAACTGGACCAGACAAGCTCTTCAGAATATTTTTCGCCGATTCAAGTTTCGCTGGATTTTAAGCAGGCTCTTCTGGAACACAACAAGAACGAAATTGAAGCCATAAATTCCCTGCGGAAAAAATATCCATGGCTTCCAACAGAAAAATCAATGCAGCTCGAAAAAGAACGGCTTGACAAAATCGGATATTAAAAAATCCAGATTAGAACGACCTAAGATGATAAAAATTCATTCTGACATTTTTTCAAAAAATGTCATTGACACTAAAAGACTGATTATATAAACTAAAAACGATAAGTGACTTTTGGAGGTTACCACTTAAATGGCTTACACATACAATGTTGAAAAACAACACGAAAAAGGCAAATGGCATGCCATTGAACGAATCAACAATCTTGTAGACAAAGACTCTTTCATGGAAATTTATTCTGGAGTTCGCCACAACTGCACAAGTTTTGGAATGGAAAAGAAAGACATTCCTTATGATGGCGTAATTACAGGTTTTGGAACAATTAACGGAAGAAAAGTAGCGGTTTACGCACAGGACTTTACAGTTCAAGGCGGTTCGCTTGGATTAATGCACGGAAAGAAAATCGCGGAACTTATTGATAAGGCAATTCAGGCCCGCTGTCCTGTTATCGGAATCAACGATTCGGGCGGAGCACGTATTCAGGAAGGCGTAGACGCTCTTTGCGGTTACGGCGACCTTTTCTATCAGAATGTACGGGCATCTGGCTCAGTTCCACAGATTTCAATCATCGCAGGACCTTGTGCCGGCGGTGCAGTTTATTCACCAGGAATCACAGACTTTATTTTTGCTGTAGACAAAATCTCCCAGCTCTTTATCACTGGACCAAAAGTTGTAAAATCTGTAATGTTCATGGATATTTCGGCAGAAGATCTTGGAGGCGCTTCAATCCATTCAAAAAAATCAGGAGTTGCCCAGTTCCGATGTATTTCTGAACCAGAATGTTTTGAAAAAGTACGAAAACTCTTGGACTATATTCCACACTACTATGGTGATGAAATTGTTCAGGCTGCAAAATTCAAGTACGACGAACATAAAAAGTCAAAACATATTGAAAAAATCCTTCCAGAAAACACACACAAAGGTTACGACATCCGCGAAGTAATCGAAGATGTTACAGATGACAACTCATTCTTTGAAACTTCCTCAGAATTCGCAATTAACTGCGTAACAGGTTTTGCAAAAGTTGAAGGACGTTCAGTTGGAATTGTTGCAAACAATCCTGCCGGAATGGGCGGTGTTCTTGACTGCGACGCTTCTGACAAAATCGCCCGTCATGTTCGCTATTGCGACGCATACAATATTCCTTTGCTGACATTTGTTGATGTTCCAGGATTTATTCCAGGTCCACAGGAGGAACAGAAAGGAATTATCCGCCACGGCGCAAAAGTTATTTATGCTTACAGTGAATCAACAGTTCCAAAAGTAACTGTAATCACAAGAAAAGCTTACGGCGGTGCTTACATTGCAATGTGCTCAAAACACATCGGTGCAGATTACGTTTATGCCTGGCCAACTTCTGAAATCGCAGTAATGGGCGCAGACGGCGCAATCGGTATTCTGTACGCAAAAGATTTAAAAGATCCGGAAAAAGCTGAATACGTTGCAGAAAAGAAAGCTCAGTACGAACAGGAAATCATGACACCGACAATCGCGGCAAAACGCGGTTATATTTCTGAAGTAATTGAACCTTCCGCAACACGCAAATATGTTGCAGACAGTTTCCGCTTCCTAGCAGACAAACAGTCAATGGACAAGCCTGCTAAAAAGCACGGAAATATTCCACTGTAAAATTATTGCAGACAGAATGTTTTGTGGTGGCTGAACTTATTGAAGCCGCCACAAAACTCATTTTTTATTTTGCAAAACGCCCGAACGCGTCTTCAAAAAAACTCCCATCTGAGTAATAGATTTTTTCCGCATAAAAAGATTCAATTTGCAAATTCGTTTCATTAAAATCATCATAGTCGAACAAGTCAAAAAAATCCTGCACTTCAAAATAATCTTCAACAGATTCAGCGGGCGGTACACAGATTTTACATGAGGCAAAAAATTTGCGTGCAGAAAAATCATCATTTACTGAATCAGCGACGCAAACTGCAAAATCAACTTTTTCAACAGTTTTTAAGCTTTCGTTCAAAAAATTGAAGCCAAAAGCAAGCCCTTCCTGCCTAAAATTAAATTCCACGGAAGCAAAATACGGCGCAGTTTCTCGCACAGAAACACATGCACAAATACAAAACTGAACAGCCATCAACCCCACAAAAATCATCTTACATCTCTTTTTCATACAAATTTATCGCAAAAAAAAATCAAAAACGGAAATATTTCACAAGATTTTTTGTTACTGTAGACCATAATATTTTGTTAAAGTAAATATTTTATTCTGTTACACAAAGTATTATGTTTTGTTAAAGAAAACATTATATTCTCAGTAACAAAAGATTATGTTTTCAGTAACAAATCATTATGTTTAGTTTAACAAAACATAATACCCTACATACTGAGAATTTATACGGATAAGAAAAATATTTATAGATTCTGGGGTAAGCCTGGAACGGCAGTTTGCTGTTGGGTATTCATGAAAAATGATACAAATCATATAGCGTTTTGCAACACATTATGTTATATTATGCAATACAGGAAATCAAAATGAACACAATGGCAACAATAAATATCAGAACGGATATAGACACAAAAAAGAAAGCAGAACAGCTTTTTGCAGATTTTGGTCTTTCAATGACAAGCGCAATCAATGTTTTTCTAAAGCAAGTTATAAGAGAAAAAAGAATTCCTTTTGAAATCGGCTATGAAACTCCAAACTCATTAACCGCAAAAGTTATGAAAGAAACAGAAGAAGGCAAAAATTTAAGTCCTGCATTTGATTCAATAGCAGAACTAATGGATTCACTCCATGCTTAAACCACGTTATTCAAACCAATTTAAAAAAGATTATAAACTTGCCTTGAAAAGAGGAAAAGACGAAAGTCTTTTTATTGAAGTCCTTGAAAAACTGATAAAACAAGAGCCTCTTCCCGCAAAAAATAAAGACCACCAACTTTCTGGCAATTGGGCAAAACACAGGGAATGTCATATTCAGCCGGACTGGTTGCTTATTTATTTTATCAATAATGATGAACTTGTATTGGAATTGTCTCGGACAGGTTCACATTCAGATTTATTTGGAAGATAGAATTTTGTATGAAATCTAAATGTTTTATTGAGATTGAATTGCAACTACTCAAGACAATATTAATCTATGGGAAAGCCACCAAGAAAAATTAAAGCATTATCATAAGCAATACCTCTGACAAAAATCTGCCAGAGGTATACACAATATGATGTACTACTAAAATATTATTTTGCTGTGCGAACTACACGGAAACCGTAGATCCAATCACGACTATACGTTGCTATAGAACTTCGGTTAGAAATCTCCAAAAGCCCAGCAACGTCAATCCAAGAACCACCTCGCTGACAACGTTTAGTACCAGAAGATGGACCTGTCTCATCTGTATCTTTTGATATTGTTGAATACGAATCCCTCCAGTCCCAACACCATTCACATACATTTCCACTCATATCGTAAAGTCCATATCCATTGGCTTTTTTTGACTTTACATCTCTTGTTCCTGTACCATTCGTGTTTTCTTTATACCATGCAACTTCATCAATATTATCGCTGCCAGAATAAGTATAACTTTTTCCACCACGTGCAGCCCATTCCCATTCAGCCTCTGTAGGCAAACGATAACCATCTGCAGAAAAATCGCAAATTACAGCATCCCACATTTTATCGTTATCGCGAGGAACATATCCCCATTCATCAGGGTCTGTTGAATTTTTTATTGAGTAGCAGGGGGTCAGATTTTCCTTAATAGATAGTTTATTGCAATATACAATTGCATCGTACCAACAGACACTATTAACAGGATTATTTCCAACTGCATCTCCTGTAAGCTCATTTCCTTTTTTATCATAAGCAGTTGCTCTGCTAGGATCAGAGCCAATGATAGCCTTATATTCTGCTCTTGTTACAGGATGGTCACACATATAGAAAGCCTTAATCTCAATTTTCCGTCCATTTATAAAAATCTTTGACTCTGGAGTCCAAGTTTCTGTTCCTTTAATTGATTTAGCAGGGATTTTTACAAAACCACCTTCTAAAACCGTAACATCATCAGTATCAGAACCATCATCACTAGAATCATCTTCATCAATAACAACATCACCAGGTTTTTTAGGATTAGTTTTTACCTTTACAAAATCCACTGATTCGTCATTGATTTTAAAATTAACAAGAGTACTTCCATTCGTAAGATCCGCATCAATTGTCAGTTCAGTTTCATTTCCATCATCATCCGTCCAGTTTATTTTTAAACTGAACATTTCTCCGTCAACAGTGTATTTTCCCTGATACTCCACATAATGCCCAGAAACTGTCGAATTAGTTTCTGCCGCTCTTGCCAAAGCCTGAACTTCAGTGCCATCTTTCCAAACATAATAAGTCGCAGTGTCTTTTGTGTTGATTTTTAAATAGCTTTTGCCGTCTTTCGCTGAATAGATTTTTCCAACATATCTAGGTTGCGAATCACCTGAATCGCTGTCTTCTTTACAAGAAGTCATACCCCCCCCATCAAAATTGCCAAAAGTGCCAAAAGCACAGTTGATTTTGTAAAAACGTTGTTCATTTTGTCTCCTTTTCCCTTTTTTCAAAGAGAATTCCTTTTCAGTATAATATTT
>Ga0256404_1006154_pt1 | contig 20248 bp, 19 predicted proteins | sample RumenRJG_01DNA_FD_185990 | JGI IMG/M metagenome (GOLD analysis project Ga0256404, IMG submission 185990) | Bovine rumen microbial communities from Lethbridge, Alberta, Canada - RJG_01 | ecosystem: Host-associated > Mammals > Digestive system > Stomach > Rumen | place: Canada: Alberta | collected...
CTTATTGTTTTTGAAAAAAGAGGGGCGGGAGATGGCTCTCAAATAAAAATACTAAAGATTAAACGGCTTTATTTTTTTCCTCTTGGGAAGAGGGTAGGGTTGTAGTTATTCAACTTAATGTTATGTTTTTGAAAGGGGTTTTTGTTTATGGAACAATTCTTACAGCAATATGGTCTTGCCATTTTAACAGTAATCATCGTGGCTATGTTAATCCTCATGGCAACGCCTATTGGTTCTTTGATTAAGAGTAATTTGTCAAATGTAATCAACACTTTTGTCAACACAGCACAGCAGGCTATTCAGAGTGGTAGCTGGAGTGATTCGAGCAAAGCTGCTAATGACTTAGGTAATGCAATCGGTCATTAAGGATTTGCCTTTTTTGAGATAGATTGGCTGAAAATAAAAAAAAGAGGACGTGTTTCCTCTTTTTTTTTCTGAAAAAACTCATATTAAAAATAAAAGAAAAATAAGGGGGAAATTTTATGGAAAGAATTTTTTTGGCAGATAATGTGTTTGGACCTTTGGAAACTCTTATTCAAAATAATGATATTACGGATATTGATTGGAATGGACGTGATTTATGGATAACCGACCTGAATAAAGGACGTTATCTTTCAGAAATAAAGTTAGACCATTCTTTTTTAGAACAATTATCCATGAAAATAAGTAATCTTATGAATCAGACTTTTAACCAATACGAACCAAAGCTAGAAGCTGAGACAGATAAATTGCGTATATCTATCATCCATGAGGGCATCACTAATACCGGTATGAGTGTTTCAATCAGAAAAACACCGCCTATCAAACGTATCAATCGAGATATCATGTTAAAACAAGATTATTGTTCAGAAGTGGTAGACAATTTTATGCAAAATGCAATTAAAGCACATTGTAACATTTTTATTGCCGGACTGCCATCCGTAGGTAAAACCGAATACTTAAAAGCTCTTACAACTTACATTCCTGCCTCTGAGCGTGTTATTACGATAGAAGATAATTTTGAAATCCGTTATTCACAGATAAATCCCGGAAAGGATTGTGTTGAACTAAGGGTGGGTGACAGACTTGATTATTCAGATTTAATAAAAGCGTGTTTGCGTCAAAATCCAAAATGGATTTTACTTAGCGAAGCTCGAGGCTCCGAAGTGACAGACCTACTAAAATCATTATCAACCGGCACTTATTGTCTCACGACCGGACATGCTAACGATGCTATGAACATTCCTTCCCGTATGCTTAATATGATGGGAGAGTCAACGGAACGAAATATCGATGATATTTACACTTACATAGATATTGGAGTCCTAATTAAGAAAGACGATACTGTGCAGCCAATCCATCGATGGATAGCCCAAATTGTTTTGTTTACACATGATGAAAAAAAAGGCAACAGAACTCATTTATTGTATGAGAATGGAACATTTCTTTTCTCTACATTACCAGAAGAATTACAGAAAAAGTTCAATGATGCAAATATAACTAATCCATTCCAAATTTAGTTTTTTAGAAAGGAGACGTGGTTCTTAATGCGAAAAAAAAAGTCTGAAACAGGAGCTGAAAAGGTAAGAAAGCGCAAGAAGCGTGCTAATAAAAAAAGTATTTTTTACCTTCTTAGTTTTAAGAATTTAAAGACCGAAATTAGTGGGTATGGTTATCATTACTCTATCAAATCCTTTGTGCTACAATTACTCATCTCATTTGCCGTCATATTTATAGCAAGTTTAATTTATGAATTAAATTGGGTTCCAATTCTTTGTTTATTACTGATTGGAGCTATTTGCACTCCATATGTTATCCTTGCCCAGTTTCGTTATTTGTATGAAGAAAAACGTTTTGCTGACGCCGGTGTATACATGACTCAAATGTTATACTCTTTTAAAAAGACTCCAAAAATCTTAAATGCATTACAAGATACGCAAGGTGTATGTAGCAAAAAATGTAGCGACATAATTCAATATGCTATTGATTATATAAAAAAAGGCGACTACAAAGAAGATTTATATAAAGAAGCTTTTGCCCCAATTGAAAAAGAATATGGATGCGACCGGCTTTCAACCGTACATCGTTTTTTGAAACATGTAGAAGATGTGGGCGGTGAATACAGAAATGGTGTCAATCTTCTTTTAGATGATATCCAAAAATGGACTGAACGAACGTATTGTTACCAAAAAGACCGAAAAAGCATGAAATTTAAAGCAATGGTGGCTATTGTTCTGTGTATGGTTATTTGTGCTGTAATCATAAATTTATTGCCAGAACAATTTTCCATTACCGGATATCCTTTGTACCAGATTTCAACAACAATCCTCCTGGCTATTTTCATTTTTATGTATTCTTTGATTCAATCAAAAATGAATGGACAATGGCTTAGAAAAACCAAAAGTTTAAAAGATAAAAAAGTTGATTATTACAAAGACCTTGCTTCAGGAGCAAAAACACGCTTTTTATATATCAAAGTAATTCCTTTAATTGCTTTTACTATAATCGGTATCGGTTATTTGATTTTTGCAAAATCTTATGTTTATGCTCTTATCTGCTTGCTATTATTAACTTTTCTTATTTATTATCCTATCATGCAGATACGAACAGCAAAGAGAACCTTAAAGAGAGAAATAAACAAAGTTTTTCCGGATTGGATAAGAGATTTGTCTCTTAACCTGCAAATGCAGAATGTATATGTTGCAATCCGTGACACAACACCAAATACACCTTATGTTTTAAGAACGGAACTTGAATATTTATTGGAACAGATTGACAAAGACCCTGTATCTATCAAACCATATTATGATTTCCTGTCTGAATTTGATATTCCTGAAATCGCAACAAATATGAGCATGATTTACTCACTAAACAAATACGGTCGGGCAGACGCTGAAAAACAGATTAATACTCTGATTGAAAGAAACAGCAAACTTTTAGAAAAGTCTGAAATCTTAAAAAATAAAGACGAGATTGGAGTTACGGGATTTTTCCTTATGACTGTGCCTGAGTTATGTACGGTGGTTAAATTATTGATAGATATGACTTTGATGCTCATGACTTTCCTTAGCATGACACAAAGTATGGTTTAAAAAAAAGGGGGAAATATCCCTCTTTTTTTTCGTTTTTTTTGTTTGAAAAAATCATATTAAAAGTAGAAGTATTTTTGTTTTTAAAAAAGGGGCGTGATTTCTTTGAATGATTTTTTGGAAGAAATGGGTCTATCCATTGTATTTTTATTATTTTCGATTCCCATCATACTTTGTTTTATTTTATTATCAAATGGACTTTGTTGGGTTTAAAGGATGGTGATTTTTTTTGAAAGTCTTATTATCTGATTTCGGGCATACTGTTCTCGCCATATTAGGGGCTGTCATAGCAATAGGTATCATAACCGGGTGTATATATCTTATGGGGGAGGGCGTTTCTATAACTTTCGACCGGCTTTTGGCCGGAGTTTAACAGAAAGAGGTGATTTTTCTTGGAAAATTTAATGGAAGAGTACGGAAAAACTATTTTTCAGGTATTCATTGCTGTTATTGTGGTCGGGATGCTCTTCCTCTTTGTTCTTAGTGGAAATTCCAATTATGTAAACAGTGTTGATAAAAGCACTTATAAAAATAGTACAGAAAAAACAATGGAAAATTATCGGGGACAAATAGCCCCTACCATTAAATTATCTGACCGCATAAACAAAGACGGAGAAGATGTATACGAAACAAATCGAAACAATATTCACTTGATTCCCGGGGAAGGGTATCATGATTTTAAAAAAGACATTGAATTAACAGATAATGGTATTATCGTAAATTCAAATCTAGTGAATTACAGAATACTTAGCACAGCTTTCGATTTTGCAAATCCAACCCCCGGATATTACCTGATAAAATATTGGTACAGGTCTTCCGTAAATGATACGGTAACTGTATTTCTTGCAACCATAGTGGTTCATTGATTTTTTTTTGGGAGGTGATTTCTTGAAACAATATATTGAAACTTTTGTTGATGTTATCGTGATTTTATTTATTACTTTTATCAGTCTGCAGTTTATCTATGCAAATCTGCAAATTCAAAATGCAAAAAATTATCACCATAACGTAATAACCCAAATTGAAGCCAGTGATTGCAACCAAAACGTAATAAATCAATGTTCGAATGAAGCAGCTCAAAAGGGTTATTCGTTGTCTGTTAAAAACTGTACCACAAATAACCAGTTGGATGAAAGAAAATGTTATTATGTTTGCTTAACTTATAAGGTACCTATGGGGATTGTTGGTAAAACCAAATATTACACAGCAGAGGGATATGCAAGGTAGGTCTTGCATATCCAAATAAAAAGTAGTATACTAAGAGAAACGAAAAACGAACATTTGTTCGTACTTTTTTCTTTCTCTTTTTTTTAGAAAGGGGGAAAGGCAGACCTCACTGCCAAATAATGTGAAAAATTATCAGTTTTTAGAAAATCAGAAATACATTGAACTATACAGATTATTGCATGAAACTGAGAAGATGTTGAAAACCGAACTTTCAGAAATAGATGCCTCTAAAATGGACACTCCTCAGGTTTCAAATGTAATCATACAACATGACAATATTGTCGCAGTAAAAGGTGTATTGTTTAGTATTATGTTGCGAAATGGTTTCCATTGTGATGAAAAGGAAGATACTTATGAAATTGTTTTAGCTAATAACGAAATATTTACTGTTAATAAAAATCTATTAAAAAATGTTTTACAGGGGAATTTCAAAGAGGTCATTACTGTGGGACTTGCTCCTGAGAGAATGTCTGGCGGATATAGCTTATCGGATAAAATGAAAGAACAGATTCGTCAAGAATATACCGATAGAATAAAAGTCTCTCTTGAAAACCAGTTAAAAGATTCTTTGCGAAAGGAATTAATTGAACCCGTAAAGGAAGACCTTAAACTTGAAAACAGAAAACAGGTGTTGTTAGAATTAAAGGCTGAACTAAAAGATGAAGCTCTGCGACAATTGAAAGAAAAACTGGCAGATACAGTAAAAGCTGAATTACGGGCAGATTTAAAAGATGTAATAAGACATGAAATGAAAACTGACTTAAAAACTGATGTAAAACATGAAATCAAAAAGGAAATAGAGAAAGAAGTTAGGCAAGAAAATACAGAACGTATTCAAGAAGATATAAACAAAGAAATTCAACAAAAAACAAATCGTGGGTTTTACAAAGATGAAGTAAATGATGACATCATTATTCAACAACATCAAAATGTTTTTGGTGATTTTACGATAGATATTGAAGAAAATGGCATCATGAAACGGACAGATATAAAAATCTTTCCTATGCAATTGCCAGGGGTGGGAAGAAAATTGTGCAAGATTTTTGCCGTTATCAATAATAAAGCGACTATTAGTCCAACAGGGGAAAATGGTATTTCTTTCGCTATCGGTACTGGAGAATATGGAGAACAAACATTAGAACAGCCAGTAACAATTACCTGTACTGCTAATTGGACTGATAAGATTTTTATACCTAAACTTTATGTACAGAATAACCCTGGTAAATATCAGATAAAACAGCAGAAAAATGTTATCCAACCAGAAACTTTTGTTGAAAAGGATTATCAAAAAGAGTTTTTGGTAGAAAAAGATTGTAATGGACATCTTTTTTCCGCTTATATTTATCCTTTGCAAAATGAAAATTGTGAAACCGGATATACGCCGTTTGTTGCCCGTATGATTTATGGAACTGCCGAACAGGTTGTTTTATCGGATACCGGGTTCCTGAATTTTGGTCTTGGAAACAATAATGAGGAAAATAGCATTACAGGAAAATTTAATGAAAAAGGTATTTTTGAAAGTCATATCGACTGATAGGGTGGGGGTCTTATTTTATGAAAGAACAAAATATTGAATATTACATAAATAATTTATCAGATTTTCTTATGAGTGCTGACTTAGGGAAAAATAAATATTGTTTATATAATCAGTGGATAAAAAAAGAACATATTACAATACCTGATGGATTTGACATTCCAAACATTTTAATAAACTTTATTAATGATGTTCAGAACATAAACAAAGAAATCTTTTCTTGCTTAAAAAAAATTTGAAAATTTTGTATTTTTTTCGGATTTTTTTTAAAAAAAACTCATATTAATATATGGTAATCTTGTTAAAAAGAAAAGTTGTGTTTTGTTTCTTTATTTTTTTAGAAAGGATGGTACTGCTTACGGATACAAAAGAAAGAATTTTAAAGAATGAAAAAGGAACTTTAGAGGAGGTGGTAATCCACTTACAAAAATACATGGCAAAATTACACTTTAATTACCGACCGAGCGAAACCACTTTTGATGACGACTTTCGGAGCAAACTTATTTTGACAATTTTTGAACATTATGATGATTATGACCCCAAAAAAGGTTCGCTTATTACTTATTTTGGACCTTTTTTAGACCGGGCCGCAGCAGAATATAATAAAAAATAAGAAAAAGAAGGGGGGGGGTGAGGTGGAGGCCCCACCCTAATTAAGAAAAAACATATTAATAATCATTTTTTTAAAAAAGGGGATTTGATTTAATGCAGAAAAAATTATCTTTAGCTGAGACTATCGACCAATTACAGGCTTATATTACTACTTTATATTCTAAATACAGACCAGTTTCTGGACCTTCCTATGATGAAGATTTTCGTAGTGAAGCAATTGTCGCTATTTGTGAGCATTATGATGATTACAATCCAGAAAAGGGTTCTTTAACTACTTTCTTCGCGCCACACATTAAACATGCCATTCAAGGGTTTTTTGATACACAAATTTGCAAGACTACCGGACATTATTCAAAAAAAGGCAGAGATATCGACCGCGCTATCACTAATTTAAAAAACAAAGGTATTCAAAAACCAACTATCGCGCAAATTTCTGTTGAAACCGGAAGATATAATCCAAAAAGTGTTGTTTCTGTTTCAACCATTTACACTTGTATGCAAATCGACAATGCCCGTTCAGAAGTTCGTTTGGATGATGATGTTTCTGAACAAGTTTATTCCAATAAATCTATGCTGACAATGTCGCCAGAACAAGTCTTTATGAAAGAAGAAATTGGGAAAATTGTCTCAAAAGCATTAGAAAAACTACCGGAAGCTGAAAAAATGGCTATTTCCTACAAATTCCATTTCATTCCGATGGATGTTGACTTGTTGGCTGATAAGCAAAAAGCAAAGGAAAGTAATCGAACAATTGCTTTACAGATGGGGATTGCCCCTGAGCAAGTGAAGAAACTTATTAATCAGGGTATGATGAAGTTAAAAAGAGATATTTCCCTTCAAAACGTATTTAATGACGAATTGAAGGAAAAAAGAAATTCCAAAAATTCCAATGATATTTATTTTAATTCGGTTCAGATTGCTGAATCTCAAATGAACGCTTTTGATGATTTGTTCCTTAGTGGAAAGCAAAAAACTTCAAAAAAACATAAAAAACAAAATATTGATGGGGATTTTTACTTATAAATATACCGCGTAAAACCCATGCATTTATAAATATACCGCGTAAAACCCACGCTTTTATGCGTGGGATATAAGCAGTCCGCAGAAGAAGATATTTTTTAAGAAAAAACCGAAAAAGTTAATTTTTTTTCGGATTTTTTTGTAAAAACAATCATATTAGAAATAGAAGAAATATTTCTTTTCTTCTGGGTCCAGATGCTGACCTTCCGTTTGAGAAGTACGGAGTTTGACCGGAACCTCCCAAAACGGTAAATTCTGAAAACCACGGCTATATCCTATTCTATAGGTCTAGGTGACCCCGTGTATAATCTAAGAACCCCACGCTTTTATGCGTGGGAGCATCAGGTGTGAGAACATTAGGATGCATCTTGCAAAACTACATATGTTTACATCAAAAAACTTAATAAAATAGAAATATCAGAACTTTGCCTCAAAAAATTACTTTTTTGAGGCTCTTTTTTTTTACCAAAAAACTCATATTAAAGATGATAATAAACTGATGCTTTCTGTGTATAAAAACATGGGAGCATCGAAAGAAAGGTTGTGCTATTGATGTATCCATTAAAAACAGAAAAATACCTTCTTAATCAGAAAAACTCAACAAACGGATTAGATTTACTCACTGACACTATAGATTCTTCTATTTCTGTTGTGTTTTTTGACCCACAATATCGAGGGGTTTTAGATAAACTACAATATGGTAACGAAGGAAAAAGTAGAGGCAAGGCTCGGTGTGAATTACCACAAATGTCACAAGAAACTATCATTCTCTTTTTGAAAGAAATAAATCGTATACTAAAAAATAGTGGACACCTATTCCTTTGGGTAGATAAGTTCCATTTGTGTCAGGGAATTCTTCCCTGGTGTTCTGAAACAAAATTAAATCTTGTAGACATGATTGTATGGAACAAAGGAAAAATTGGAATGGGTTATCGGACTAGACGAAAATCAGAATATCTTTTAGTGTTACAAAAATCTCCTGTAAGAGCAAAAGGATGCTGGACTGACCATGCAATTCCAGATGTGTGGGAAGAAAAAGTAAAAAAAACACATCCGCACAGTAAACCAATAGAATTGCAACGACGACTCATTTTGGCTACATCTACAACAAATGATATTATTTTGGACCCTGCAGCTGGCGGATATTCTGTTTTGGAGGCCTGCAAACTTGCCAATAGAAATTTTCTTGGCTGTGATATTCATTGTAGTTAGACAATTGTTTTTCCATTCAAAACTCATATTAAAAATAGAAAAAATGAAAGGAATGATGTAGTTATGGCAGAGTTAATAAACTATATGAATACTTTTACGGCAAGTACATCAAAAACTTTAACAGAGCTCTTAAAAATGATTGAAGAAATTTTAAAAGAACGTTCCGACAGCCAGTCATCAAAAGAACTGCTTACTCATATTGAAGAAAAAGGGGCAAATGGGTGCAATTTTACAATATGCAATGACATTCTGTCTAAAGAATTTTCTACTGAATTAGAGAGAAGAGGAGTCCCTTATAATCGAATGATTGATACGAATACCGGACATATTGTTTATCTCACACGAGATACTGACCTCCCCCTTGTGCAGGAATCTAAGGAAACTTTATATTTGAAACATAAACAAGTTGCAGAAGTGTCCTTTGACACTCTGGCAAAAAATAATCTTTCTCCAATGACGGGGCAATTTAATCCCCTTGCTAAAATGGAGGGCTTAACAAAGAATGAACTAGCCCTTATGAGAACCAGTGCTGCAAAATATAACCTTGTGTTTGCAAAAAAAGAGACTGAAAAAGGTTATGATTTGTATTGTTCTCAGAAAGATATGGAAAAAATGCAAAACTTATACTTAAAAGCAAGGGTAACATTAACATCTGAACTTGGCGATTGTGTAAACAAACAACTAGAAAATAGTAGAAAACAAAGCGAATATATCATGAATAAAATATCTAAAGAATGCAGTGAAAAGGATTTTGTTGTATTTTCTAAAGAAAACCCGGGAAATAGAGTGGAAGTCGGAAACGGTTACACAAGACATTGTATTGACAGGGAAGGAGAGCCTCCTTTTATTAAGAGAGATTTAGTAAATTCCAGAAAAGATGATATTATAAAATGTTCTTACCTTGACATCAATTCAATGAGTAATCCAATCATCATACCTAAAAAAGACTTTGAAGAAATCATGCTCCTTGAAAAAGACAAAAGAAAAAGAAAAATTTATGAATATGAGAAAGAATTAAAAAAAGAAATTGGCAGTGTTTCAATCTCAAAAGAAGATTTTTCCCTTGCTGAAAAAGAGAGAATGGGGCGAGAGCTTATTGAATCTTTTTTGGGGCAGGATAATGCCGATTTAGAAAAAAATATCTTTGACCTGTATGAGGGTAATCTGACTTTCAGTCGATTTTACGATTTAAACAAGAAAAATCTTGATGAAGTAGATATTAAGTTGGACAATGCTGAAAGAGCAGAAAATATTGCGAATATGTTGGATGAACTTGGGGAAAAAGAACAATCTCATGTTCGTGAGTATATAAAGAAAACGCAGGAGGTCATAGAAGAGTATCAGACTCGTCCAAATGTCACTATTTATGTTCCAACAGAAAATGATTTGGAACACAACATTGACCAATTTATTGAAGATATGACCATTACTCAAAATATTAGCATTGAAAGAGAAGAAATTGAAACAACTCGATAAGCATGAAAAGAGATGCAGCAAGTATGTGTCTCTTTTTTTTTGCGCCTTCCCAAAACTCATATTAAAAGTAGAAGAAATATTTTTAACTTTTTTTTAAAGGAGGCGCTTTTTGTTATGAGACCAAAAAAAAATGACTTTATGCTGTACATTTATTTTGGTGTTATCGTTACTGCAATCGCTGTTTTTCTTTCTTTTCATGTAGGCTATTTGATGACCCTTTCTTCAAACTCAGAAAACGAAGTGATAAGTTTTATCATGCCGGCCTTCAACGAAATGATGAATACGCCGTTTTGTGTTTTCCCATTAAAGGCGGAGTATTGTAGATATACAGGAACGTTTATCTTCCTTGTACTTTGCGTAATTTTCTTGTTTTATACAAATGAAAAGAAAAATGAACATGCCAATGATAAGACTGCACAAGGTTCTGCAAAATGGAACACCAAACTTGATAAGTATAACAAAAAATATTCAGACCCACCAAAAAGTAAAAAACATGATGGCCCTAGAAATATGATATTATCAAATGACGTTTTTTTAAATATGGATACAAAACGAACTTTTATAAATAATAATATTTTGATAACCGGTGGTTCCGGTTCCGGTAAATCTCGTTATGTGGTAAAACCAAACTTATTGCAGGCAAACTGTAATTATGTCATAACTGACCCATCCGGAGAATTATTGGCTAGTTGCGGTTCTTTCCTTGAAAAACAGGGGTATGAAATCAAAGTGTTTAATCTGGTAGATATGAATAAAAGCAATTGTTATAACCCATTTATGTATATCCGTGATGATAATGGTGTTTTACAGCTTATCAATTGCCTTATTAAAAACACAAATAACGGAAAATCGGGAGGTGACCCATTCTGGGAAAAATCAGAAACAGCCCTCTTACAGGCTCTTGTTTTTTATTTAAAGGACCATAGAAGTAAAGAGGAACAGAATTTCACTTCCGTTATGAAACTTTTACGTGCAGCCGTTATCGATGAAGATAACCCAAATGCAAAGTCTCCATTAGATACTATTTTTGAATCAATTGGCAGTAAAAATCCTAATGATTTAGGCTATAAAAGTTATCAGACATTTAAAATGGGGGCCGGAAAAACTTTAAAAAGCATTTTAATTTCTTGTGCCGTAAGATTAAATGTATTTGATATTCCAGACGTTGCAAACCTGACAAATACTGATAACATTAAGCTTGGAGAGATGGGAGATACAAAACAGGCACTCTTTGTCATCCTTCCTGCCGCTGATGATACATTCAACTTTTTAGCTAGTTTAATGTATTCCCAATTATTTGAGACTTTATATTTTCATGCTGAAAAAGAATGTCCAAAAGGATTCTACATCAATAACCCAGATGGAACAAGAAATTGCTTTGTCCCTAATGAAGAAGAAGCAGCTATCTTTTTAAAGGAACATAAGGGATGTACGAAAGAACATGGCAATTTAAAATTAGCACATCATGTTCGTTTTATGCTAGACGAATTTGCCAATATCGGCTTAATCCCTAATTTTGAAAAAAAGTTAGCTACTATGCGTAAATATGAAATATCTTGTACCATAATCCTTCAAAATATAGCACAGTTAGAAGCATTATACGAAAAATCAAGTGATGATTTAATTGGTAACTGCGATACCTATATCTTTTTGGGAGGTAGTGATAAAAAAACACTTACATTCCTTAGTGAAAAACTTGGAAAGACTACGATTAAAGTCCGTAATACTTCTCGTAGTAACGGAAAAAGTACTAGCTCAAATCAAAGCTTTAATCTTACCGGTAGAGAGTTAATGAATACAAATGAGCTGAGTTTATTAGATGCAAATGAATGTATCGTTACTATTCGTGGTATTAATCCATTTCTTACTAAAAAATATGATTATCCGAACCACCCTAATTACAAATATACGGGAGATGCTGATAAGAAAAATATTTATAAGATAAAACAGGATAACAGTAAACCTCTTTCTTTAAATGATTTGGAAAAAGTGACTGAAGAAGAAAAGAAGAATGCTGTGATTGGAGACACTTTGTCTACTGAGGATTTTGTAAAAGAAAATGGGATTACTGCCAAAAATATTAAATCCCGCTTTAAGAGTGAAACTCCAGATTCCGAAAAACGGACTGTCGTTGTTGATACAAAAGAGCAAAAAATAAAAAGAACAAAAGAAAACGAAAAAGTCTTAAATGTATTAAACAATAAAGATAAAAAAAGAAAAGAAACGGAAAATTTTGCTTCTAATATAGCAAGTATAAAAGTGGGAAAAGAAACTCCTTCCCAAGGAGAAAAAGTGGCTGATTTTACTGCTAACCGTATTCTAAAAGATGAAGAACCTCCTATGATAAATAGAGATAAATATACTCATGAAGAGGTTTTAGAAACAAATAAAGATTTTTCACAGCAAAAAGATGATTCTTATGAAAAAATGGCCGGAGTAAAGAAAAAAAATAGTAATTTTTCTTTTACTCAAGAGAAGAAAGAGCAAAAAAAGAAGGAAAATATTAAACAACAATATAACAAATCATCAACAAAAAAAATACAGGAAAAAAAGAAAGAAGAAATTGTCGAGCCTGATGTTGTTTTACCGGATGCAGATACGACCATGGGGTTTTTGGACAGTCTTTCAGAAGGTAATGATGACTTTGGTGATTATTGTTAAAAAAGAAAAAGAGATTGCAGAATTGCAGTCTCTTTTTTTTATTCAAAAGGAAGCAGAGGAAAATATGTTTGTCCACTAAGTGAGGTTGTCAAAAATCATATTAAAGGTGAAAGAGATACATAGGTTCTTTCGTGCTCCTCCAAAATTGAAAAAATGGGGGAGACCAAAACTCATATTAAATATGAGGGAAATGATAAATTCTCCTACACAAAAAAATCTCATTATGAAAGGATACGTGATTTTATGAACAAATTAGTCAAAAAAATGGACGACCTAAAGTGGAAATGTATTACAAAAGCTTCTATGGCTATGTGTACTGTTTCCGGCACTGTGGCAGCTTCATATGTAAATGCATTTGCAAAAAATAAAGGGGGCGATACAACGACGGCAACATCGATAAATGGAGCTGTTAACAGTTTTTCTGATACAGTTTTTACAATATTTAAAGGCGCTGGGTTTATGTTGGCTCTTTTTGGTGCCGCTCAACTTGTTACTGCTATGAAAAATGATGATAGTGATGGTAAAAATCGTGGTATGCTCACTTGTCTTGCCGGTATCGCTTTATTCTTCCTTAAAAATGTTTTTGGCGGAATTGGCCTTAGTCTTGAGTAAACATCAGTCCCCGCGCTTAATAAGGCGTGGGGATAAAATTAAAAAATGGGAAAGGGGTTGATTCTTTATGTTAAAAAAAATGTCATTCGTTTTTTTGAGTTCCTTTTTTTTATTTGCTTTTTTTATCCCTGTTCATGCTAAAAATACTCCCGCCCCGGCAACACCTAATCCAGCCGTGGAGCAGTCAATTTCTGAAAAACAAATGAATGAAAAAATGACCGAAGCTGCAAATGAGGTTGGAAAAATCACAAAAGATGTTAAAGATATTTTACATGCAGTCGCATACATAATTGTTCTTTTTGGGGCTGCCTATACAGTAATGGCCATCAATAAAGATGATTCCGGTTCAAAAGAACGAGGTGTTTTTATGATAAGTATTGGTTTGGCATTATGGTTTATAAATCAACTTAATGTGATATAGAAAGGAAGTGCATATTTTGTGAAAAAGATTAAATATCTATTTCTCGCATTATTTATAGCTTGCTTGTGCATACCATCAAGTCCTTGCAATTTTGTACAAGTTGCTCATGCGGAAACAACATTACCTAAACCCGGAGTTGCTCCGACAACTTTACCTTCATCTAAAAAAGCACCTTCGTCTACACCTGCTCCTCCGGCTACGGTTGCACCCCCAACAAAAAACGATGCTACAAAAAATGATGCCTCGAAAAAGGGTGATTCAACCTGGAAAGAAAGATTAAACAAATTGATGATGGATGGTGATACCGGACAAAAGCTTTGTGCAAATGCAATCTACAATTGTTATTTTAAAAATAACGTAACAGATTTGGTATCATCTGTTTTTAGTAGTATCAGTGATATGAATGTATTCAAATCATCTTCTGCTTTAAAAACAATATATAACGCAATTGCTATTTTTGGATACGCCTTAGTCAGTTTGTATTTTATACTGGAATTGATTGAAAAAGCATCTACCTCTCAGGTAACATTAGAACAGTTTGGTTCCTGTTGTATTAAAGCCGTCTTAGCAAAAGTCGTTATTGATAAAGGGTGGGACATCATGACTTATCTATTCTCGGCAGCTATGAAAATGGCAAATTCCATTTCTACAGGAGCTTTTTTATCAGACAATATGGATGCCTCTCTGTATGCTGCATTAGCTGACGAAATCAAAGCTGTAGAAGATGGAAATTTCTTTGGTAATGTTTTTAAATCTCTTACTTACTGGGGAAATGGTGTTATCCCCTTTGTTTGTGGTTTTCTTGCTATCATTATCATGTGGAGCACTTTGATTGAAATTGTTGTAAAATCCTTATTTGCTCCCATTGCATTTGCAGAAATCGCAAATACCGGAATTAATGGTCCGGGAATGCGTTATCTAAAAAAACTTCTGGTAACATATTTACAATTTGCATCTATCTTATTATCACTTTGGATGTGTCAATATATTCGAGCCCAATTTCTTGCTGTATCAACAATGAATATACTAATGGCGTCATTGGCTTTCCAATTGATTACTGTATCGATGATGATGAAGAGTGCAAGCTTTGTTCAAGATGCGGTTCGACCATAAAGGAAAGGAGCGAATAAAAAATGATTGAAGTAGCAGTACCAAATGATATATTAAAGTACGAAACAAAATTGATTGGCCCTCTTACAAAAAGGGAAACTTTTTTTGGTGGGATTTCTCTAGTTGTTGGATATATTACTTATCAAAAATTACACACTTATTTTTCTCTTCAAACATTAGGTTTTATCATAATGCTTTTAGTAATGCCTTTTCTTGCATGTGGTTTTTGCCCTCCAATTTGTGGTTTGCGATTAGAAGAATATGTTTTAAAAATATTGAAACTCAATTTTGAACCACAAACGCGGACTTATCAGATAAAAAACCAATGGCGAAAAGAAATTCGAAAGCTACATTATGCTGAGAAAAATAGTAAAAGCAAAGATAAAAAGATTTTAGATAAAATAGATAAGAGCTATCTTAATATAGACGAAAAATTTGAATCTTCAATGGAAGAATTTTATCAATATTTTCCGGAAAAACGAAGAAACAATAACATGTCTTTTTCTAAAAAGGAAGACATTTCGTAAATATTTTTTATAGGAAGAGGAGGAAGGAATTCTCCCTCTTCTTTTTTTTGTTAAAAAAATAGCAGAAACTCACTAAGCCTTTAGATTAAAATTCGCATCCATCCACTATGTCTTTAGCATAGTGGATGGATGCGAAATATAATATACAAAGAAAGGAAAATGGCGAAATGCGAAAAAAACAATTACTTTTAACTTTATTTTTATTTTTGTTGTTGATGTTAGTAAAAACAATACCGTCATCTGCAGAAGAAGTGCAGCAAGAACAAAAAACAAGTTTTAGTTATAAACTTCCAAAAAATGTAATCCTTAATTCTAATGGGATTGGAAAATATTCTGTTAGCGTAAAAGGAAATTTAACAATTGCTCAAGAAATTTCCATAACTCCGGAATCTTCTTCTTTTTTAACTGAAAAAGGCACTATGGATAAAAAATCTGCTGTAGCAATGAATATTACTCAGAAAAAAACAAAATGGGAAAAGGAGGATATTTCTACAACTAAATATTCCGAAAGCATAGGAGAGATATCTGCACCAGAATTAACAGCGGGAGAGTGGAGTGGAAGCGTTAATTTTTCCATTCACCTGTCTGATTTTTTTTGTATCCCCACGTTAAAAACAAATCTTGTTTATAATGGCAAAAAACAAAATTTAATTGAACCCGGAACAATTAAAAATGGAACATTTCTATATGCGATAGGAACATCAGAAACAGAAGAACCGACAAAATGGGCTACTGACATTCCAACAGCAACAGATGCCGGTGGTTATCCAATTTGGGTTAAAGTCATTATTGATGAACCTCAAAAACAAAAAGTTTTTTGTTTAGGTTTAGCAAAAGTGGAATCATCTCAAAAAATCTCATTAAATGTAAAAAACGGAGAGGCGGTCTATTCGGGAACATCAACAGATGGTGGGGCAGAAGTAAGCGGAATAAAAGAGACACCTGCTATTTTTTATGGAACAAAAAACGGGACATATAATCTATCTTCTATTCCAACATATACAGATGCTGGCACATATACTGTATATTACAAAGCTTCTTTAAAAAACTACATAGACACAACCGGCAGTTTTACAATTACAATTAAAAAAGCAAATGCTGATTTTTCTTCGAGACCAAGCGTAAAAAAATTAATATACAATAATTCATCTCAGCCATTGGTCAATATTGGCTTTTCACAAGATGGACAAATATATTATGGTTCTGGTAACAGTAGCAGCGTTGAGCCTACAAATTGGAATCTATCCGTTCCTTCGGGAATTGGGGTTGGAAACTATTATATTTGGGTTAAAATTATTGGAGATAAAAATCATAATAATTTGACAGCAACCTACCTTGGAACATCAACCATAGGGGAGGGTACAATACAATATAGCGCCTCGTCTTACGGGGGAAGTTATGATGGAAAACCTCACTCTGCAAATTTAACAGTAAGCACGCCCGGATGTACTATTTTATACGGAACATCTGCAGGCAATTACAATTTAACCAATATGCCTTCTTATTCTGCAGCTGGCTCTTATATTATATATTTTCAAATCACAAAAGCAGGATATAAAACGGTCAATGGGAGTGTTAACGTAGTTTTACGAAAATCTTCATCTTTATCTATAACAGAAAAAGGTGCTAATTTCGATGTAATGGCGGGAAGTATTAAAACAACTTATGGCAATAGTGGTTATCGAACACAAATAGATGTCAATGGGTCAAAAAGTTCAATGTCCGGATTAACAACAACTCTTAACAATGTTACTTTTACCCGAAATACCCACATCAATGTGGCAGGACAGGTGGAAACTACTTATACAGTGACTAACAATAATTCTTCATCCGCAACAATTGGAATTTCTGTTGATACGGACATACAGATTGGAAGTAACGATTCTGCTCCTGTATATTCCACAAATACAGGATTCTATATGACGGACGGGACTAATTATTTCGATTTGTTTTTATGCAACTATGCCGGAGTCACAAGTGTAGATGGCTATCATTTTTGTCAGTATAGTAATCGAACCAATTATTCGTGGACAAGCGGTTATCAATCCGGAAGTTTGACAGGAACGGACAGTGGGATGGCTTTTTGCTGGTATCCTCGAACAATTGGCGCAAACCAAACACAAACGTATACTTTCATTTTGGATATTCGCTAAATATTTTTTTAGGTCCTTTGCACAAAAAGGACCTTTTAGTTTGTTGTTTTTTTTAGAAAAAATCATATTAAAGATATAAGTATTTATTGATGTTTATTTAGAAAGGTGGAATTAACATGAAAAAGAAAAAAAGAGAAGAAAAAAAGAGAATTATCTACAGCAATTATAACTTATGGGAAGATTACGCTGAATACGCAAAAAAAGCTTTAGCAAATAATGGAATTAAAAATCCCACAGAAGATAATATTTGGGATGAAATCTGTTTTATAAACGACAACGTATGGAGCGATATTTTTGACCAATTAGTATCATTTTTTGAAGATGGGACATGGATTGCGTTTGGAACAGTAGGCAGATGGAATGGTACTTTTGATGCCGGAGTTACTTTTGGGGAATTTGACAAAAAAGATTTTAAAGATGTTTTGTATGGTATAACAAAATGTTGTGATTATGTGGAAATATTTGACACAAACGGACATTTTTACTTACACTGTCATCATCATGACGGAACTAATATCTTTGAAATTAAGAGGGTAACAGATACCGGAGAAAAATATCTTGAAAACTGGGAAAATAATTGGGACGACGAACGTTCTGAACAGTATGTTCACAACCAGTTAATAAAAAGATATTCCACATTACCACATTTTGTACATAAAGAATGGGGACTCCCAAAAATAGAAAAAGTGAGTTAAAAAATAAAAAAATAGTCTTTTCAAAGTATTAAGAAAGCCATCGATTTTTTTTCGGTGGCTTTTGTTCCTAAAAATTGATATAATAAGTGTGAAGTGAAAAAATAACGAGGAGAGATGAATATATGAGATATAGAGCTAAAAAAAATTTTACCATTATTGATAAAAAAGGTAATAAACAAGAAGTGAAAAAAAATGATTTAATCGTTGAATACGAGGCAAATTTATTCTTAAATCATATTGGTAACAGCAATACGTATTTTTCTTTAAGTGAAACTGAAATTGAAGAATATTTGGAAAAGAGAGACGATAAATACTGCGTATATCGTCAGATGATATCCTATGGTTCTGTTCCTGAAGTTTTGTTCATAGGAACGGAAGATGAATGTAACCAATATTTTGATTTAGTTAACAAGAAAACGTATAAAAAACATGGTAGAGCAGATATTGAACAGATTTGGGTCGATGTGTATTAAGAGTAGAGGTGCTTAAATATGACTAACGCAGCTGATGCTCCCACGCATAAAAGCGTGGGGTTCTTAGATTATACACGGGGTCACCTAGACCTATAGAATAGGATATAGCCGTGGTTTTCAGAATTTACCGTTTTTGGAGGTTCCGGACAAACTCCGTACTTCTCAAACGGAAGGGCAGCATCTGGACCTGGAAAAAAAGAAATATTCCTTCTATTTCTAATATGATTGTTTTTACAAAAAAAACCGAAAAAAAATTAACTTTTTTCGGTTTTTCTTAAAAAAATATTTTTCTTCTACGGACCACTTATATCCCATGCATAAATGTGTGGGTGTTACGCGGTATATTTATAATTCTGCATTTTTACAGATTTACTTACATACTTGCCTAAAAAGAGGTTTTCAACCCAGGGAAATAATGACTATTTTTCGCTTTTTTACAAATTCAGTTATATTTTTTTTACACTTTTATGTACATCGGCAGCAAATAATCAACACACTGTCTATCCTGTGTTATAGTTGTTATATGTGTTATAGAACATCTATTCATAAAACATAGGTTTCACGAATAGATTAAAATCGTGGTTGAGGCGCCCTCCCACTTGTCGATTTAACCAAAACTTTAATAATATTTTAACTAATACTCTCATAATGGCTAAAAACGGGTATTTTTAACTACATTATGAGAGTTTCAACTTAAATTATTTAATCAAAAACTCTCATAATGACAGCGGTTTTAACCAAAACTTAAATAAAGTAGCAAAATTAATACGGCATATTTTTATATCTTAGAATGTGTTGATGTAACTGAATGCACAAAAATAGCCATTTCTAGGGTATATTATGTATTGTTCTACTTTAATTATTTAACTCAAACAATACCTGATGCTCCCACGCATAAAAGCGTGGGGTTCTTAGATTATACACAGGGTCACCTAAACCTATAGAATAGGATATAGCCGTGGTTTTCAGAATTTACCGTTTTTGGAGGTTCCGGATAAACTCCGTACTTCTCACGGAAGGGCAGCATCTGGACCTGGAAGAAAAGAAATATTTCTTCTATTTCTAATATGATTGTTTTTACAAAAAAAACCGAAAAAAATTAACTTTTTCGGTTTTTCTTAAAAAAATATCTTCTTCTACGGACCGCTTATATTCCACGCATAAATGCGTGGGTGTTACGCGGTATATTTATAAGAACATCTCAGGGCTGTTTTGTACAGTCTTAGTTCTTCCTGTCTTATATTTAGAGCTGCATTTATGTTTCTGCCATCTGAATGCCCACAATCACTCATTTCTTTGCGTTGTTTACCGCAAATATGACAGTGAACTACCCATCACCTAAAGGTAATGGGCTTCTAAGAGCCTTACGGCTCTATTTAAGAAGTTTGATTGCTTATGCAATCCTTATTCTTATAGGCGTGTCCACTTCGCCCCTACTGTATAGAGC
>Ga0256404_1006155_pt1 | contig 20248 bp, 15 predicted proteins | sample RumenRJG_01DNA_FD_185990 | JGI IMG/M metagenome (GOLD analysis project Ga0256404, IMG submission 185990) | Bovine rumen microbial communities from Lethbridge, Alberta, Canada - RJG_01 | ecosystem: Host-associated > Mammals > Digestive system > Stomach > Rumen | place: Canada: Alberta | collected...
CCGCCGACGGTGCCGGACTTTCTTGCCAGCATCAAACGCAGAGGAAGCCTGCCGCATATTAATACAGTCGTCGATATTTATAATTTGGAGACGCTGATTTCCGGTGTTGCGATTGGCGGCCATGATGCGGATAAGATTACGGGTACGCTGCGCTTTATGATCAGCGGTAAAGAAGATACGTTCACCTCCATCGGAGGAAATACGAAACACGTGGCTGAGACAGATTATGTCTATCGCGATGATCAGGGAATCATTACATGGCTTGGGACGCGTGATTCGACATTTTACAAGATCGATGATGATACGAAAAATGTGCTGTTCGTGATCGCAGGCAATGCGAATACAAGTGTTGATCTGCGTCTTGCGGCGCTGGAGCGGATTCATCAGGATCTGCTTAAGAGCATGCCACAGCTGACGTTTTCTACGGTCATTGCCGAGGCGGGCAGGGAAACGGAAATCGAATGAGGCTCGGGGCTAAAAAATCCTGCAGTCTCAGGCTGCAGGATGATGCGATTCGAGTTCGAAGTGATAGCGGACAATGCCAAGATCGATGTGTGTGCATGCGCCGATGCCTTTGATGCGCACGGCAGGGGAGCCGTTGTTGAATGTGAAGTAGAACTTCTGCTGGTTGACTGCTGTGGGAGCCAGCAGGGCGGCTTCGAGGCCGTCTCTGTACCATTCCGGCATGGATGGGCTGTAATCGGAAATATCCTGAATGGTTCTGGAATGATGCGGAATGCCTTTGAGGGCACCGTATCCGAGCGCAATGACGATGATCAGGCGCTCGTTTTTATTGATGGCGGCTTTCGTCTTTCCGTGTGTCAGAGCGACCCAGCAGGTGTTGAGACCGATTTCCTGCGCCTTGAGTACGAGCTGTTCGCCATAGTAGCCGCCCTGTTCTTCGGCTTCCTTGCCTTTGGGGCCGACGATGGCAATGTAATTGTTGACGTTGGTGAATTTGCCATAGTGGGCAAGTGCGGTATTGAAGCAGTCCGGTTCGTCATAGCAGATCTGAATATGGAGACCGGATTTTTCGTTGATTGATGCAGCAAGCTGATCAAGCACATCCCGCTTATAGGCTTCAATCGGCTTAATCAGATATTGGCGCACACTGTGGCGCAGTTCGATCAGAGCATTCATATACAGTATCCATCCTTTACCGCAGACTATACCATGCGTTAACGCAGACGGACGAAACAAAAAGCAGGATCTGTTTTCAACAGACCCTGCATTCGGATGAAAGTACAGCTTACTCGCCGAAATAACGCTTCAGCAGGCCTTCAAATGCCTTGCCATGGCGTGCTTCGTCACGTGCCATCTCATGAACCGTGTCATGGATTGCATCGAGGTTGAGAGCCTTGGCACGCTTGGCAAGATCCGTCTTGCCTTCGGTAGCACCATATTCAGCTTCAACACGCATCTCAAGATTCTTCTTGGTCGAATCCGTTACAACTTCACCAAGCAGCTCAGCGAAGCGGGCAGCGTGGTTGGCCTCCTCGTAGGCGGCCTTCTCATAATACATGCCGATCTCAGCATAGCCTTCGCGGAAAGCGACGCGGCTCATAGCCAGATACATGCCGACTTCGGAGCACTCACCTTCAAAGTTTGCACGCAGATCATTCTTGATGTCTTCCGGAACGTCCTTCGCTACGCCCAGAACGTGTTCAGCAGCCCATTCCTTCTTGGATTCATCAACCGGAACGAACTTGGACTTCGGCTGCTTGCAGGTCGGGCATACCCATGTATCAGGCAGATCTGCAAACTTCACACCTTCTTTTTCTTCATCGTAAATGTGACCGCAAACTGTGCATCTGTACTTCATATCAATTCTTCTCCTTTGACCCTTCAGGGTCTTCCTTCATGAGACAATCCTTGCATATTCCTTCGTAAGTCGTGGAATGGAACTCGATCTTTCCGCCGGTGAATTCCTCGGCAGCGCGATCCATCGCCGCATCATAGGGGGCTCTGTAATCAAAGATCCTCCCGCAGCAGCGGCAGTGCAGATGATCGTGGGGCTTGGGGTTGCCGTCATAGTAGCTCCAGCCTTCGCCCGAGATCTTCTGAATCCTTCCTTCCTGAACAAAGAGGTTCAGATTGCGATACACCGTTGCCAGACCGATGCCCCGGTCCGTCTTTTGAACTTCTGCCAGCACTTCGTCTGCGGTGCGATGGCAGCCCGGACCTTCAATGGCACTGAGTATTAAATCTTTCTGGTGCGTGTGTCTGCGTTTCATTTCTGCTCCTTACTGAGAACAAATATCATTATGGTCATTTTTTCCTGGAATGCAAGATAAATGAATCAATTTGATATTCTTTTTTCTTCTTTTTCGCTTTGCATTACGATTGCCCGGATTTGTTAGCGGAAGAGGGGAATTTCCTATCTTTGTGCCCCTCAATCAGAGTATCCTAAATAGATAGCAAAATTTCAACGAAACGAGGTGGGGCGATGAATCAATCGAACAGAAAGCTGCTGCAGAATCATTTGTTTCTGTATCTGACAGAGTTTTTCAGCGGTATGTCCGTGATGGCGGTAGAACTCGGGGCAAGCCGTCTGCTTGCACCGTATTTCAGTTCTTCCCAGATTGTGTGGACGATCATTATCGGAACCATCATGATTGCGATGGCGCTTGGAAATGTATACGGCGGAAAGAGCGCGGACAAGAATCCGGATCCGGACCGCCTCTATCGCCGCATTCTGATTGCGGCAGTCTGGATTGTGCTGATCCCTCTCTTTGGAAAGTATATCATTACAGCTCTTGCCGGCCTTGTGATCTTTACGATTTCCTCCAACTATCTCGTGTGGTCTGCCTTTGCGGCATGTCTGGTTCTGTTCGTGTTTCCGCTGTTTCTTCTGGGAACAGTGACGCCGTCGCTGGCCAAATATTCGGTTGATAGTCTGGAAGACAGCGGCCGCGTCGTCGGTACGCTTGGTGCTTTCAATACGATCGGCAGTATCATCGGCACCTTTACTCCGACCTTCATTACCATTCCTTCGGTTGGTACGTCGGTGACGTTTCTGATCTTCGGCGGCATTCTGCTGGCGCTTGCCCTTGTCTATTTCATTGCGGCACATACGCAGAAGGTGCTGTGCATTGTTTCCTGCATTCTCTTCGGCGTAAGCTGCGTCTTTGGTTCCTCCGACAGCTTTGCCTTCTGGGACAGGAGTCTCGCCTATGAGGGGGAATCGATCTACAACTATCTGCAGGTACGGGATACGGACAGTGCGGTCTACTTTTCGACCAATGTTCTGTTCGGCGTGCAGTCGGTCTATATGAAGGATGCGCAGCTGACAGGTCTTTACTATGACTATGCGATGGCGGCGCCGTTATTTACGGACAAGGACAGTCCCGGTGATGCCAGTACACTGATCCTGGGGATGGGGACAGGTACCTACGCGGTGCAGTGTGAGCGCTTCTATGGTTCAACGAACATTACCGGCGTTGAGATCGATCAGCGGATCACGGATCTTGCGCATCAGTACTTCGATCTTCCGCAGAACATTCCGGTCGTGACACAGGACGGCCGTGCATTCATCAACCAGGATTCAGCGTACTATGACGTCATTCTCGTCGATGCCTATCAGGATATTACGATTCCGTTTTCGATGTCTTCAAGCGAGTTCTTTGAACGGGTGAAGAATCATCTGAACGACGGCGGTGTCATGGTCGTCAATATGAATATGCGCAGCGATGGCGAAGAGGGAATCAATCAGTATCTGGCCGATACGATCGCCTCCGTGTTTCCATACGTCTACACCGTTGACGTGCCCGGCAATACGAACCGTGAGCTGTTTGCCTTTACGGATCCGAAGGCGCTCGAGCATCTTTCCTCGAATGTGCAGAAACTTTCAAACGCGCAGCTCAAGACAATGATGCAGAGTGTTGAGACAAATCTGACACCGTACAGGACAGGCAATCACGTAATGACAGACGATCAGGCGCCGGTGGAGCTGCTTGGAATGCGGGCGCTCGATCAGATTATCGGCGATGAGACAGATTATTACCGTCAGGTGTTCCGGGAAAAGGGGATCAGAGGATTGATTGAAATGCTTGGCTGAAAGGGGACGGAATGAAGAAGCGGATGTTTTCCAATGCCCAGCTGCGGCGGCTGATTTTTCCGCTGCTGATTGAGCAGCTGCTGGCGATGCTTGTTGGAATGGTGGATACGGTAATGGTATCCAGTGCGGGTGAAGCGGCCATTTCCGGTGTCTCCATCGTCAACGATCTGAATAATCTTGTGATCGCGCTGCTGTCGGCGCTGGCGGGCGGCGGAGCGGTCATCGTTTCGCAGTATCTTGGCCACGGGGACAGGGAGCTGACACGCAAAGCGGCGAGTCAGCTGGTGATGATCGCCTTTGTGATTTCGACGGTGCTCGGTTTGTTCTGCGTCGCTTTTCATACGGGTATTCTGCAGGTGCTGTATGGCTCTGTAGAGGCAGACGTGATGACGTCGGCGAAGGAATACTTCTGGATTACGGCCCTTTCCTTTTCCTTCCTTGGTGTCTATAACAGTGCGGCGGCACTCTTTCGTTCCATGAATGAGACGCGGTCAACGATGAATGTGTCGATCCTGATGAATGTGATCAATGTCATCGGCAACTACATCGGCGTCTATGTGCTGCATCTTGGGGCGGCAGGCGTCGCGTGGCCGACGCTGATTTCCCGAATCGTGGCGGCGGTCGTGATGGTGGGTATGGCGTTCAATCCCCGTCGCGCCATTTCCATTGCCTGGAATGATATTCTTGCATGGAACAGAGAGCTGATCCGGAAGATTCTTTCGATCGCAGTCCCTAATGGCATCGAGAATGGTCTGTTTCAGCTGGGAAAGGTCATTGTTTCGATCTTTGTGGCGACCTACGGTACGTCACAGATTGCGGCCAACGGCGTTTCCAACTCCCTGTCGACACTGTGCTATGTGAGTGAGATGGCGATCCAGCTGGCATCGGTAACGGTCATCGGTCAGTGTGTCGGTGCCAATGATTATGAGCAGGCGGAATACTATGTGCATAAGCTGATCAGGATTGCCTGGATCATGGCTGCCGTCAATAATCTGCTTGTCTATCTTGCCATGCCGTATGCGCTGTCGCTGTATTCTCTCTCCAGCGAGACGCTGAAAATTGCGGAGACAATTCTGACGATGGAATGCATCGCGGTTACGACGATTCATGCGCCGGCTTTCGTCCTTCCTACGTGCATACGTGCGGCAGGCGACGCAAAGTATACGATGTACGTCGGTGTTGGTTCGATGTTTGGTGCACGTGTTCTCAGCGCATATCTTCTTGGCACCGTGCTGGGGATGGGCGTTGTCGGTACACGGATCGGCATGTATATTGACTGGGGAGTACGTATTATTTTCTTTGTCTATCGCTGGCGCTCGGGAAAGTGGAAACTGTACCGTCTTGTCAGTGACTGAGCGGGACGGAGTTCACTATGAGTTATGATCGTGCGGAAGTAAAAAACCTTCTGTCTGCCTTTCAGCAGTACAGCGCTTTTGAACATGGCCTTGAAGAGGAACGGAAGTCACTTTCATCGAAGGTTAAAAGCGAGGCGGACCGGCTTCAGAAAACACAGCTTCTTGAGCTGCTGGAACAAGTGAAGATCGAGGATCTGGATCTAAGAAGTGCGCCGCTGCTGAAGGCGGGATACAGGACGCTGAAGGATCTGTATGGTGTTTCAGGTGCACAGCTGGCGGCCGTTGACGGCATTGGAACGGCGTCCGCCGGCGCAATCGTAAAGAGAGCCGATGAAGCAGTCAGCGATCTACGGCAGTCGGTGCCGCTTTTGCTTGGAAGCAGGGAATGTGCAGAACTTCTGGAGGCGGCCGTACGCTGCTGGAACGTATCCGCGATCCTGAGCAGGCTGAACGGTCTGATGGAAGATCCGAAGATGCAGGCGGACATGGAATGTCTTGAGCAGTCGCTTTCTTCTTCCTTTGTGAAGCGTCTTTTTATTTCCTCAAAGCAGAAACAGGAAGAAGAGGAGGCTGCCCAGTATCTTGCACGGAAAAAGCAGGAGCTTTCTGCCGGAATTGGTACGCTGAAAAACGAATATCAGGCACTGAAAACCGCAGACTGGAAAGCAGTCTACCGCAGTCATCCGTCAGAGATTGAACACGTGGTTGAAACGCTGGTGCCAGGTGCACTGAAGACAAAAGATACGAACGGGGATCTTGATCCGGAAACGGCGGAAGCCATCACGAAACAGGCCGCAACGCTTTCCGGCCTGCACTGTACCCTGCGGCCGTATCAGGAATATGCATTGAAATACATTCTGCATCAGAAGCGGGTGCTGCTTGGCGATGAGATGGGCCTGGGAAAGACCGTGGAAGCGATTGCGACGATGGTGGCACTGAAGGAGGCGGGTCAGACTCATTTTCTGGTCGTCTGCCCGGCCAGCGTCCTGGTCAACTGGTGCCGTGAGACAGAAAAGATGAGTGATCTTTCCGTGATCCGTCTTCATGGGGCAGACCTGCAGGCATGTTTCGAACGGTGGTACCGTGAGGGCGGCGTTGGCGTTACGACGTATGAGACAACGGGGCGGCTGTCGCTTCCTTCTTCGTTTCATTTCGGCGAACTGATCGTTGATGAGGCACATTACATCAAGCATGCCAGTGCGCAGCGCTCGAATAATGTGAAACGTCTGTGCGGCTATACGGACCGCATTCTGCTGATGACCGGAACAGCGCTGGAAAATAATGTTGAAGAGATGATTTCGCTTGTTCAGATTCTGAGCCCCGAGACGGCATTCCTGCTGAAAAGCCGGAAGTGGAAAGTGACAGCGGATGCCTTCTGTCGGACGGCGGCGTCGGTATATCTGAGGCGGAAACGGGTTGATGTGCTGAGTGAACTGCCGGATCTTACGATCAAGAAAGAATGGTGTCAGCTGTCTGAGGAGGAGAAGAAAATCTACCGGCAGACGCTGCGGCAGCGCAATTATGCAGCGATCCGCAGAGTTTCCTGGAACGTGCCGGATCTTTCGAAGTCGACGAAAGCGAACCGGATGCTCGAACTGATTGATGAAGCTGCCAGTGAAGGACGGAAGGTAATTGTATTTTCATTTTTTCTTGATACTTTGAAAAGTGTTGTTGACCTTCTTGGCAGCAGGTGTATCGGACCTCTTGACGGTTCCGTGGCGGTGAATCAGCGGCAGAAGATGATCGACGCATTCACGCAGGCAGAATCCGGTACGGTTCTGGCCGCCCAGATCCAGTCGGGGGGAACCGGTCTGAATATTCAGACGGCATCGGTCATTATCCTTTGCGAACCGCAGCTGAAGCCGAGTACAGAAAATCAGGCGTTTTCCCGCGCCTACCGGATGGGGCAGAACCGCAATGTTCTTGTGTACCGTCTTCTGGCCGAGAATACGGTGGATGAGGAACTGATGAGCATCATCGAATCGAAGCAGGAAGTCTTCGACACCTTTGCGGATCCTTCCAGAGCTGCGGAAGCAGGAGAGAAGGAGATCCGTCAGGAAGGCTTCCATGCCCTGGTCGAAAAGGAAATTGCCCGGATCGAAAAGCAGGATGGCGAGAACGATGAGGGAAAAGACTAAGGCCGCCGCACTGCGTGCCGCGGTAGGCAGGGGAATATGATGCGGTAACGGCTGCACAGAAAAAATGCGGGAGAATTTCTCCCGCAGAATAGTTAATACAGCCGCGCCGGACAGGACACGGAAATATCAGGATCTTTGATCGTTTCCTGTGATCCGTATCGAAAGAAAGCGGAAGAAGGATTTCAGACCGATCGCTGCCAGCGGCAGACCGTAGATCAGATACGGCAGAATGTAGCGGGCTTTCGCTTCCCATAACATGCTGAAGAGAAAGCCGCCGAAGATCGTATATGCAAGGACGGACAGGATGCCGTCCTTTTTACGAAGCTGCCAGGTTCCGGATACCAGTGCCGCATAGTAGAACACCTGAAAACCCTTCATGAACGACTGCACCAGTCGACGCAGAACACCATTCTGCAGTGATGTGACAATCGCATTTTCTCCACCTGCTGTATAGAGAACCATCTCCAGACACTCATAGACAGGCGCATTCCATTGCGACTGGAACTTGAAGTCAACGAACGTGCGGAAGGTTTCAGGATCGGCTTTCCATGCGGCAATGGAACTTTCGATGGCCGTAACGCACTTTTCATGCATGACCGCAGCATCTGCGCCGCTTGACCAGTAGAGCTCGGCATTGAACCCGTTGAAGCCGCCTCCCCTTCCCTGCATGCCCATGGCAATATAGGCAAGGGAAGGAATTGAAGGAATGCCGCTCAGATACGCATGATACGGCAGCCGGGACAGAACGTTCATCCCATAGACGATACCGATCAGCAGCACGATCTGCAGCACCTTGTTCTTCCTGTTCCCGTTTCTTTGAAACAGGATCACAAGGATCATTGCAATCGCAGGGATCAGAGCGTTGCTGCGAAGGACGACCGCAAATCCGATGATCAGATCCGAAAGGACCACCCGTTTCCATGACTTCGCCATTCCTTTGCTGTCTCCTTCATCCACAGCGAACAGGCAGAAGGCAATCATTACCAGCGATGTTGAAATCAGATCGTTGTAAAGATAAGGAACGTAGATGATCAGCGGCAGACACGTCAGAATGAGACTTTCATACACTGGAAGCACCCCTTCATCCTTTGCGGCGTGCAGCGTCATCTTTGTTCCGCACCAGCAGATTCCGATGCATGCAAGCACAGCGTTGAAGATCTGAAAGGAAAGATAATTGTGATCGCCGAAGAGGGCGTAGAAGACCCGCAGCAGATTGACTAATCCGATCTGATTCTGATGCGCAATCAGATAGCCGTAATCACTGAGCAGCAGACTGGTGTCATTGCCTGCGTTCAATTGTGAAGCACAATCCGAGACCAGAATCTGATCCGCAACCGGAACATACTGAAACACAAACACAGCAGCTATCGCCAGCGCAAAGAATACAAGGCATACGGCAATCCGTGTCCGCTTTGCTCCGGTTTTCTTCTGCACAGCCTTCAGAATCAGATACACCACTGCAAAGCCAATCACAAACAGAGCCAGTGACTTAACAAAGGAACCGAGTGTTTCACTGATCAGCTCGACACCCTGCTCCTTCAGGTCACCGAAGTTGACCGCCGTCGATCGCAGCGCATTGAAAAGACAGACAGCAAAGAAGACGGCAATCACGGTAAGAATGAAACGCACGATTCCGTAAGGACGATCGTTGTCCCTGTCACGCATGGTTTTCGTTTCTTTCATACAGATTCCTTTCCAGTACGTTTGTGATCCAGCCAGACCGTCACCACCAGCAGAACAAAACCGGCCAGCGAAGAGACGGTTGCGGCCTTCAGACCCTCCGGCATGAAGTGCATCGTAATCGTATGATCGCCAGGCTTCAGAACAATGCCCATCATGCCGCCCTGAACCTTCAGCGCTTCAACGGCTTCACCGTTGTCACGAATGGACCAGCCGCGATCGTAGGGGATGGATAGGAAGAGAATCTGTTCCCTGTCAACAGAGATGAAAAGAGAAAGATCATTGTCTTCCGCAAAGGATGTGACCTGTGCGTCAACCGATGCCCCGTCCTCGATTTCATTCTTCAGACGCTGATAGTCGTCGTCCGAAAGAATCAGTTCATTGTTCCAGTCGATGATCGCCTTGCCGTCACTGCCTGTTTGGACGGATGAGAGGGGACGAAGTCTGGAATAGGTAAAGGCCAGCGGCCGGCACGAATCGAGACGGTAGATCTGGTACTCGTTGTTGTTCAGAACATAGGTGAAGGAATAGCCGCCCGGAAGATCATCCGCCGAGCGCACGCACCAGTATTCCGCAGCCAGCATACGAAGCACCTCGGGGTCTTCAATCACCTTGAGGTTGCTGGTCTGCTGGATCCAGGTCAGAAATTGCGACAGACTTCCGGCGGTAGTCGTGTCATAGGCAGATACGCCGCGGTAATCATCGATGAGGCTTTCATTCAGATGCATCGGACTTGCCGGCTGCAGCTGCGAATTGTCAACGTAGATGCGATAGAACTTCTGCGAATCCGTATCCTGAAGATAGCGGAAGATCCCGGCATCCAGCGACGGCGTCGTAAAGTCATAATTCATGTTATGGACATAGGAATAAAGAACGCAGCCTGTCCATACTTCAATGACCGAAAGGACCAGCGCCGTCTTCTTTCTGCGGCTTTTGATCAACAAGCCATAGACAACCAGCCACCCCAGTCCCGTCGCCATCAGAATCACATGGAACGGATGATCGCTCCAGGTGACGATGCCGCTCAGGAAACAGACCGCTGCGGCCGCGGCGTAGAGCACCAGATACAGGCGCCATCCTGACCTGAGCATTGCATAGTTCTCTTCAAAGCGGCTGAAGACCACCGCAAAGATCAGGCAGTTGAAAAACATCAGAAGAAACGTGAAACGGAAGCTCGGCTCACTGAATCCATGCAGAATCGAATTGACTGAGGGCAGAAGCAGCACCGGAAGAAAGGTCAGCTCTGCAATGAACATTGCCCTGATCCGATGGTCTTCCTTTGCCCGCCTGTACAGCCCGAACAGAGCAGGAACGACAAGTGCGCCGCAATAGATGATGACGCCAAGATGCGACGTTGATGTGTAGTGAAACGGATAGTTGAACGAAGATCCAACATCGGCCGGCTGAATGGCGAAGGACATCAGGAACGACAGATAGATCCGCGGATCAAAGAAGAGCGATACCGTATCGTGGCTGCCGACCCGTGGGTTCTGCACAATGTTGAGTGCCGCCGGCACCATCAGGATCCCTGCCAGCAGCAGACCGGAAAGATAGGTAACTACCAGCCGGCCAAGCGATTTCAGGAACGCTCTGCTTCTCAGCTTTGTTCCGTGATAGTAATAGGTAAAGGGAACATAGAGCAGAAGAAACTCGGACACCATGAAGGCATAGTAGTAAAGATTCAGAAACTGCACCGCACTGACCAGCAGAAACGGCGCCGCCTTTCCCCTGGCGCGGAAGTGCTCTACAGCAAGAAACACCAGCGGAACCAGAATATATGCACGCATGAACATGTACTGACCGATGGAAAGGGCGCTTGTACCGGAGAATGCATAGAGAAGTGAGGCACAGAGATATACCTTCGGATCCCCGTCCGGATCAAATGCATACAGAAACAGCCAGAAGAAATATCCCGCCAGAATGATCAGCAGCCAGCCTTCAATCCATAACAGCCCCGTTTCAACATCCGGAAACAGTGCCACCAGCGGCATCAGTATGTCGCCGGTCACATAGTAGGCCTTGGAGGAAAACCAGTCATTGCCCAGAAAGCTGGAAAAGGAATAGAACGGCAGGATGCGGCGGTTCAGAAAACCACTGAGCATCCGCTTCCAGGTCGTATAGAAGGCATTGTACTGATGAACCTGGTCGCCCAGAAGAATGAATGGCCGCCTGCCGCTGAGATAGGGAAACAGCAGCGCCGTCGCCAGCAGCGTCAGCAGGCCTAGAACGATCAGATGATCCCGCAGTGTGCGCCGTTTCATGCCTGTACCTTCTTTCTGCGACGGTCAAGAACAATGATGCCAAGCACAAGCAGCACACCGATGCCGCTCACCACGATGCCTTTCTTCAGACCCTTCGGTGTAAATGTCATCTGGATTTCGGCACCACCGGCCGGGACGGCAATACCGCTCAGGCCGCCATTGACCTCATAGATCCTGGCCGGCTGTCCGTTGACGGTCGCCGACCATCCTTCATCGTAAGGGACGGAAAGAACCGCAAAGCCGTTTTCCGTTGTCGAAATCCATGCATAGACTTTGCGTCCGTCGGCCTCTGCCGTATCGCAGACAACCTCTTCCTTCCCCAGCAGACTGCGGATTTCTTCGGCATCTTCCGCGTGGCAGATAACCTTCGCTGTTACATCAGCGGACTTCGAGGGATCATAGTCATCCCACGTCTCAAGATCCGTATAGGTCTTTCCAAGATTGATGTAATCAAGGTTTTCCCAGATGTTCCAGGTGTCCATATAGGTCGTAACGAGGCGGCCGTTCTTGAACGGGCAGGCGGTATTGAGACCGGTCACACCGTATTTGACCGACACGAGATCAAGGACATCCTGGTTTTCAATGTCGAAGGACCAGGACCAGTGTCCATAGATATGATCCGGATCCAGCTGCACAAGTTCGTCGGAACTGGCAAGATAGGTGGAATCATAGGTGGTAACGCCGCGGATATTTCCATCCAAAGCGTGATTCATGCCGAGATTTTCCCAGAACACATCTTCCAGATTGATGTAGGTGCGATAGAACGAGGACCAGTTCTTCTCATCGAGACTGAGTGTAAAGCTGTTGTACGCATCCTTTTCGCCGAGCGCCGTATAAAGTGCCTTGGCTTCGGGAATGGTCAGGCTGCGCATGGCCGGATTGCCATAGAACGAGAAATAGCTGACCATGGCAAGCTCCGCAAGCGCCGCCGCAGCGACGGTTTTTCTTTTTCCTGCAAGCAGGGCCCATGCGATCAGGACAAACAGCACATCATCCACCAGCAGCCAGCGGTATTCCGTGACGATTTCCGAAAGCGCAACCCTGTTAACGGCGGCACAGACTAATGGTGATACGGCAATCAGAATCACAAATGCCACCGCTGACTTCTTCAGCAGATTCCGGTCGATTCTTCCAGCATCGTTCAACAGCGGCAGCACCATCGCCAGCAGAAGAAAGGTCAGATTTGAGGTCCAGCGGAACGACGGTTCCGAAAAGCCGTGCATCGCGGAGCTGAAGATCGGAATGAACGACAACAGAGCACAGACGGCGAAGCACCACAGCGTCATTGGTCTCCGGTTCTTCTTTGTGAACAACTGCGGAACCAGCAGCGTCATCAGCGCACCGGCCCAGATGTTGTACACCAGCGGCTCCTTCTCTCCGCGCAGCCACATGTACAGCGTCGACGCCGGCGTGCTGCGGTAGGCAAGCATGGAAGCCGGCGTATACAGTCCGTTGACTATATCAAGATACGGCGTCGGATTGCCGTACGACCAGATCAGATCCCGGACTCCGAGGCGGCTGTTGCTGAGAATGTTGAGGATCTCCGGCACAACGAAGAAACCGGCACAGCTGAAGCCGACAAGGTAGAAGCCGATCAGCCGGACGGCCGGTTTCATCACATCGTGCAGTGTTCCATATTCCTTCTCATGGCGCCACAGATAATACAGGATCGTAAACAGCGACGTCATGTAGAACAGGTAGTAATTGTTGAAGAACATGAAGAACACCATGAAGATGAAGAATCCGTGCTTTTTCTCAACGATGTAGCGATCGACCGAAAGGAAGTACAGCGGAAGAAAGGCGGTGAAGGTTGCGAAGAAGGGGTCGCGCATCACCTGCAGCATGTATGAGCTGAAGGCCCAGAACAGTGACGCAAGAATGGAGACACGGTGTCCTGCATGGTTGTAGCGGGCATAGGCATAGAAGCTGAAGGCGCCGGAAAGAAAGCGGAGATACGTCATCCAGAGAATGGCGGTCGTATAGGGAAGATCGCCCAGAGCGAACAGATATTCCCAGAGATCGTTGAAATAGAACAGTTTGCTCGAATAGAAGTCATTGCCCAGAAAATTGCTCCAGTTCCAGAAGGGGAGAGATCCGTTCTGCCGCCATTGCGCAAGCATGGTTCTCAGTCCTTCAAAGTTGCTGGAATAGATCGTACGCATGTCGAGGCCCAGGATGAAGGCCTGATCATTGACGATATAGGGAATGAAGATGACGGCACAAAGAAGCGAGACGAGCGCGAAGAGAACGAGCAGATCCCGCCATGTTTTCTCATCCTTGAAGACAGGTTTGAATATTGCGTGTTTCATGATTATTTCTTTGCCTCGCTGTTCTGCTCTTCTTTGAAGATCTGACGGATGTACTGTTCGGTTTCAGCGATGAACCGGTCGGTGTCGAGCTGATCATTGCCCAGAGTCTTCTGAATGATCAGGCCGTCCGATACCATCAGCGCAAGCCAGCTGAGATAGTCGCTGTCGACGTTATCCTGGCGCTCCTGAATCTTTGCGGCAATTTCCTTTTCAAACTTCAGATAGCGTTCCATCAGCTTCTGGCGCAGTACTTCATTGCCATCGGCAGCTTCGAAGATGAAATGGAGACGGATGCCGGTCTTGTCGATGTCGCGGGCAAGCACATACTTGATCAGACGCGGCAGACGGGTATCCTTGGCGGTATTGGAGGTCCAGTCATTGAGCTGTTTCCACTGATCGGCAAGATAGCGGTCAAAGATCGCGAAGAGAATGTCCTCCTTGTTCTTGAAGTAGTAATAGACAGTTCCCTTGGCGACATTGGCGTGGTCAGCGATCTGAGCAAGGGTAACTTCCTTCAAAGACTTCTGCGCCAGCAGATCTTCTGCCGCATCGAGAATCATCTTCTGAACATCATCATTCATGCGTGGAGCAGCCATACGATTTTCTCCTGATTGACAAAGCTGACAGCCGAGAATAGACTGAATCTAGAGTCGGTTGATTGGCCGACATGGAAGGAACCTTCCATGTGCTGCCAAAATTTTATCAGCTAATTGCCATAACAGTATGTGTTCTGTACAAAGGAGAGAAGCAGTATGCGTGTTGAAGATCTGCAGAAGAAGCTTGATGCGCGCTTCGGCGAAGGTCTGACGGTGCGAAGAGAGGATCGCACCATCATTGTGTCGGGCGAAATGGACAACTGGCACGATATCGTCACTGCCTGTTCCATGTGCGTCAGCCGTGAAAAAGGTGTTCACGTCGTCAATGACATTCATCTGGCCGGTGTTGAGATGCCGAAGATGCGGATGCCCGGGATTCATGATCAGGCGATCGACGGAAAACATCCGGATGTTCTGATCATCGGCGGCGGTATTTCAGGCTGCAGTATTGCCAGAGAACTGATGCGCAGCCGCCTGAGCGTTCTTGTGATTGACAAGGAGGCGGATGTCGCCATCCAGGCTTCGGGTCGAAATGACGGCGAGGTGCACCCCGGCGTCGATCTCAACAAGGGTAGTCTGAAACAGAGCTACGTTGTCCGCGGAAACCGCATGTACGACCGCATCTGCAGGGAGCTCGATGTGCCGTTTGAACGCTGCGGCCAGTATGTCGGCTTCTTTGATCCAAAACTCCGTCCGATTGTTGAAGCCTACGCATGGCAGCGCAGGCACATCTGCGGCGTCGATGATACGCGTGTTATTTCACGGGATGAACTTGTCCATGGTGAGAAACACCTGAATCCGGAATTTGCCTTCGCCCTGTTCAATCCGATGGCCGGTGTCGTGTCGCCCTATCAGCTGACGATCGCCTATGCCGAAAATGCCATCGCCAACGGCGCGGAGTTTTCTCTGAACACGGCCGCCACTGCTATGGAAGTTAAGGACGGCCGTATCGTAAGCGTTACGACCAACCGAGGCACCGTTTATCCCAAGCTAGTCATCAATGCGGCAGGCGTCTTTGCGGATGATGTGGCAGGGATGGCGCGGGACCGCTTCTATTCGATCCATCCCCGGCGCGGGACAGATCTCATCATGGACCGCAAAGCCGGGGCCCTGGTTCGCTCGGTGGCCTCCTGGAAAGATCTGAAGAGATCAGCGTCCCATTCCAAAGGCGGCGGAATCATTCATACACCGAGCGGCAACCTTCTGATCGGACCGGACGCTGTTGAAACCTACGAAAAGGAAAACTACGCAACGAACCGTTCCTCTGTAGATGCGATCATGGCCAAACAGAAGCGGACAGCTCCTGCCCTGGACGGCCGCGATATCATTACCTACTTCACGGGTGTACGGGCCGCGGACTTCGAAGAAGACTTCATCATCGAACCCGGCCGCAGGACGAACAATCTCATTCACGTCGCCGGGATCCAGTCACCTGGTCTTACCACGGCACCGGCGGTTGCGGAAGATGTGTCGGCGATGGCCGTGGATCTGCTGCAGAAAATGGGCAATCCGGTGGAACGCAATCTGTCCTTCAATCCCATTCGCAAAGGCATTCCGCGTCTCAAGGACATGGACCCGGTACAGCGCAATGCCATGATTCAGAACAATCCGGACTATGGCATCATCGTGTGCCGCTGCGAAGAGGTGTCAAAGGGCGAGATCATCGATGCTATCCATAATCCGCTTGGCGTTGCGACGGTTGACTCCATCAAGCGCCGCGTACGGCCGGGCATGGGACGCTGTCAGGGAGGCTTCTGCAGTCCTCTGGTTGTGCAGCTCATAGCACAAGAGACCCGCATCCCGATGGAAGATGTCATGAAGAGCGGCGAAGGCTCCTGGATCAACTGCGGTGAAACAAAGGAGGCTGACGAATGAAAAACGCATACGATGTGATCGTCATCGGCGGCGGGCCGGGCGGACTGGCGGCTGCGATTGAAGCGAAGAAGGCCGGCGCAGACGTTCTGCTCATTGAGCGCGAAGCAAGGCTTGGCGGCATTCTGAAGCAGTGCATTCATGATGGCTTCGGTCTGGTGCGCTTCAAGGAGAAGCTTTCGGGTCCGGAGTATGTCGGCCGCTTCATTGATGAGTTTCATGCGCTGCAGATTGACAGCAGTCTGCTCACATTTGTTACAAAGATTGATCGCCATGGCGATGGAAGTTTCACTCTTTCCTGTGTGACACAGAAAGGCATTGAGAAAGTCACTTCACGATCCATTGTTCTGGCAACCGGATGCCGCGAGCGTACCGCCAAGCAGGTAGCGATCCACGGCACCCGGCCGGCCGGGGTCTTCACGGCCGGCACGGCCCAGCACTTTGTCAATATTCTCGGTCTGATGCCGACGAAACGCTGTGTCATTCTTGGATCGGGCGATATCGGTCTCATCATGGCGCGGCGGCTGACGCTGGAAGGAGCGGAAGTGGTCGGGGTTTATGAAGCCAAGCCGACACCATCGGGTCTTACCCGCAATATTGTTCAGTGTCTCGAGGATTTCAACATTCCGCTGCACCTTTCTACAACCGTGACCCGGGTCTTCGGTCAGGAGCGTCTTGAGGCGGTTGAAATTTCCAGAGTCGATGAAACGATGAAGCCGATCAGCGGAACCGAGGAAATCATTGCCTGCGATGCGCTGATTCTCTCGGTCGGCCTGATTCCGGAAAATGAAGTGGCGCAAAGCCTTGGCAGCCTGATGGATCCGCATACCAAAGGCCCTGTCGCCGACAGTCGATTCATGACATCGGTGCCCGGCGTCTTCGTCTGCGGCAATGCGCTTCATGTCAATGATCTTGTCGATTATGTCAGCGAAAGCGGCGAACTTGCCGGCAGGGCGGCAGCCATGCACGCAAAGAACAGAGATTCTGACAGCGGGCAGGAGATCACAATAGCCGCGGACCGCACGCTTCAATATCTTGTGCCGCAGAAAATCTGCCGCGAAGATGCCGGAGGTCTGATGACGGTTTATTTCCGTACCGCGAAGGAAAGGGCATCTGCCACGCTTGTGATCCGCAACGGGGATACGGTGGTCTACAGCCGCAGCTTCACGGACCTTCGTCCGCCGGAGATGCAGCGGATCGTTCTGCCGCTGATGAAGATGAATCTGCGTGATGCCGTGGAACTGAAGGCATCGCTGGAGGAGGGATCATGAAGAATCTGACCTGTATCGTCTGTCCGAATGGATGTCATCTGCAGGTAGAAGAGGTGGATGGACAGTTGATCGTCCATGGCAACCGCTGCCCGCGGGGCGAAGCGTTTGGAAAACAGGAAATGATTTCGCCGATGCGCACCATCACTTCCACCGTACGTACTGTATTCCCTGATGTGCCGGTTGTGCCGGTACGTGTTTCCGGGGAAATACCGAAGGATCGCTTCTTCGATGTGATGCATGAAATCAACCGGGTACGTCTGGATCAGAGGCTTACAACCGGTGATCCTGTAATCAAAAATGTACTTGGACTTGGCGTCGATATCATTGTTACGAGCAATATCCTGAAGGAGGGAAACTGAATCATGGCCAACAAACCGTATCAGGGATTTGAACCCAAATGGGTCAAGGAACCGGCACCGAAAGACAGCTGGCGTTCCATCTTCCGCTGGGGTGATCCTGACTTTGTCAAATACCCCAAGGAATCTCTGTATAAACTGATCAAATCCACCTTCCATATGACCGATGAAGACTTCTCCCACTATGACGGCGACATCGGCATGGAGAAGGTCGTACTCAATGCGCCCTGCCATCTGGAAGAGAAACATCTTGAGGCACTGCGGCGGATCGTTGGCGACGACTATGTGACGACGGAAGATTATCCGCGCCTTGCGGTGGCCTATGGCAAGACGGGCTTTGATACGCTGCGTCTTCGTCAGCACACGGTTGATTCGCTTCCGGATGCGGTCGTCTATCCCGATACGACGAAGCAGGTGGAAGAGATCGTTGCCTACTGCTGTGCGAATAAGATTCCGCTCTATGTCTATGGCGGCGGCTCCTCGGTCACGATGGGCGTTGAACCGACTAAAGGCGGCATCTCCCTGGATATGCGCAAGCGCTTTAACAAGGTGCTCGATTTCAATGAAGTCGATCAGACGATCACGGTGCAGGCAGGCATGTCGGGGCCGGATCTGGAAAAGAACCTGAACGAGGCCGTCAAACGCTTCGGCGCAGCCCGTGCCTATACCTGCGGCCACTTCCCGCAGTCCTTTGAATACAGCAGCGTCGGTGGCTGGACCGTTACCCGTGGCGCCGGGCAGAACAGCACTTACTATGGCTGTATTACGGACATTGTGCTGTTACAGAAATATGCGACTCCGATCGGAACGGTGCAGACAAGCCATTATCCACGCCAGGCGACGGGACCGGATCTGAACCAGATCATGATGGGCAGCGAAGGAACGTTCGGCGTCCTGACCGAAGTGACGCTGAAGGTACATCGCTACATGCCCGAAAACCGCAAGCGCTTCTCCTACATCTTCAAAGACTGGCCGACGGCAATGGCGGCAGCCCGTGAGATGATGCAGTGCGAAGCGGGCTTTGCCAGCGTCTTCCGCCTCTCGGACCCGGAGGAAACCAACCTCATGTTAAGGCTGTACAACGTCGATGAGACGCCGCTGTGGAACCTGTTGAACCATCGCGGGTACAAGGACATGGAACGGTGTCTGTTTCTTGGCTATACGGACGGGGAAAAGGGATACAGCGAAAATGTCGCTAGGAATATTGCCCGCATCGCCCGCTCGTTCGGCGGTATGAGTCTGACATCGTTTGTGACCAAGAGCTGGGAAAAGGGTAGATTCAACGACCCGTATCTGCGTGATACTCTTTTGGATTTCGGTATCATGACCGACACGCTGGAATGCACTGTCAACTGGTCGAATATGGAAAAGGTGCACCGCGAAGTGCGCAAGGTGTGCCACGCTCTGCCCGATACAATTGTGACGACACATATGTCGCACTGCTATCCGCAGGGAGCCAATCTCTATTTCATCTTCATTACGCGCATGGACAATGCGCAGGAGTTCCGTCGCTACCATTCGAGCATCCTCGACGCGATTCAGAAGTCGGGTGCCGCCATGAGTCATCACCATGGCATCGGCAAGATGTTCGGACCGTGGCTCGAAGGCAGCCTCGGCCATACGGAATACGGCGTCATTCGTACGCTGCGCGATTACTTTGATCCGGATCATCTGATGAATCCGGGCGGTACGCTGGGCCTGGATACGCCGGAGAGCGAGAAGCACTATACGCGGGAGGATATTCGTCCCAATGACAGCAGCGAGTGATCCTCTGGTCCTGGTTTTCGATGTCGGCACCCAGTCGGCACGGACACTGATCATTGACAGCCATGGCGACATTCTCGCCAAAAAGAAACACCCCTATGAGAAACCCTATATTTCTCCGCAGACGGACTGGGCGGAGCAGGATCCGGATATGTATTACCGCACCATCTGTGATACCTGCCGCAGCGTAAAGGAGGCGTCGCCAGATCTGTTTGCCCGTGTACAGGCAGTCACCATTACAACGATCCGCGACACGGTCGTCTGTGTCGATCAGGAAGGAAAGCCATTGCGGCCGGCGATTCTATGGCTCGATAAGCGGATGGCAGACGGAAAGCCGCAAATGCCGGTAACGCGCAAAGCTGTATTCCGCGCTGCCGGAGCGTCGTCAATCGTTGATCTGCAGTATGCCAAGAGTCACTGTAACTGGATCCGGGAAAATGAGGCGGAAATATGGAAGAAGACGGCTCTTCAGGCATCGTTATGGTTGAAAAAGCAGTAAATCTCCTTTGATCATGCGGGTCTAAGCTGTTTTGGTTTTCGGTTAGGAAGTGGGACCTGGATATCTGAGCACACAAGGTACACCATGTCG
>Ga0256404_1006156_pt1 | contig 20248 bp, 32 predicted proteins | sample RumenRJG_01DNA_FD_185990 | JGI IMG/M metagenome (GOLD analysis project Ga0256404, IMG submission 185990) | Bovine rumen microbial communities from Lethbridge, Alberta, Canada - RJG_01 | ecosystem: Host-associated > Mammals > Digestive system > Stomach > Rumen | place: Canada: Alberta | collected...
CGGGACGTCCTCCGGATCCCGGTTTCCCCTTCCCACATCGATCAGGGTGCCCGCAATGATGCGGACCATGTTGTAGAGAAAGCCACGGCCGGAGACGGTGATCGTGACAAGCTTTGACACGTCGTCTGCGGCGATTGTGTGCTTTCTCGAGAGCATGATCTTTGGCAGGGGCGGGATCTCCTCCTCCACCTGGATCTTTGTCACGGTCCGCACGGTGGTCAGGGCGCCGGTGGCAGCGTTGCAGAAGCTCTTGAAGTCATGTTCTCCGACGAGGAAATCTGCCGCCTCCTGCATCCTTTTTGTGTCCAGGTGAAACCAGGTATAGGCGGCATAGCGCGCAAGCAGAGGATCCGGAACCTTGCCGCAGTAGATCCGGTAGACATAGGTCTTCTCGGTCCTTGCATTCCTGGGGTGGAAGGTGGGATCCACCTCCCGGGACTTCCGCACGACGATGTCGTCCGGGAGCCGCGGGTTCAGCGCGTTTGCAAACCGGTCTGCCGGAATTCTGGACGCGGTGTCGAAGACGCAGTAGTTGCACAGCGCGTGGACACCGGAGTCGGTGCGGCTTGCGCCGATGACTTCGATCTCCTGCCCGGTTAGGTCCCGGAGTGCCTCGTTGACCTTCCCCTCGATCGTCGGGATCGTCTTATCCTTCTGCGCGGCAAAGCCGCAGTAGTTCGTCCCGTCATAGGACAGGATCAGCATGATCCGGCGGATCCCGGATTTCTTTGCTTCATTTTCTATATGCTCTTCCATCCGCCCACCTCAGATGCCAAGAACCCGGGTTGTGATGCAGCAGGCGAGGAAGGCACAAAGGAGGACATAGGCGCTGGCATCCCGCCTCTTATAGATGAGGGGCTTCATCTTCGTCCTGCCGTCTCCCCCGTGGTAGCACCGTGCCTCCATCGCCATTGCCAGGTCATTGGCTCTGCGGAAGGCGGAGATGAACAGCGGCACGAGCAGCGGAACCATGGCCTTGATCTTGTTGATGAGGTTCCCGGACTCAAAGTCCGCACCTCTTGCCATCTGTGCCTTCATGATCTTGTCCGTCTCCTCCATGAGGATCGGGATGAACCGGAGGGCGATGGACATCATCATGGAGATCTCGTGCACCGGAACGTGGATCTTCTTCAAGGGGCCGAGCACGCTCTCCAGCGCATCGGTCAGCTGGTTCGGGGACGTGGTCAGCGTCATCAGGGTCGAGGCGATGATAAGGAAGATCAGGCGCACTGCCATCTTGATGGAGAAGAAGAGGCCCTCCCACGTAATCGTGAACTTCCAGAACGAGACGAGAGTCCGGCCCGGCGTCAGGAACAGGTTGAACAGCACGGTGATGAGAAGCAGCACCATGATGGTCTTCATGCCGCGCAGAATGTAGCCCACGGGAACCCTGGAGAGGAGGACGCAGACCGCAAGGAACACACCGCAGAGGATGTATCCCGGCACGGAATTGACGACGAACAGGATGATGATGTAGGCGAGGGTTCCAAGGAGCTTGACCCTGGGGTCCAGCCGGTGCATGACAGACTCTGTCTGATAGTACTGGCCAAGTGTGACGTCCTTAAGCATTCCGGCCTCCTCTTCTCGGGAGCAGGTCCCGGTGCTTCAAGATCTCCGCTGCGGCCTCCTCGACGGTGAGGGCATCGGTTTTTACCGGGAGCCCGCAGTCTGCAAGGCAGCGCATGATATAGGTCATCTGGGGCGCCGCAAGACCGACGGACTCGAGCTCATCCACATGGGAGAAGACCTCCTGCGGGGTGCCGTCCAGCATGATGGTGCCCGCATTCATGACAAGGATCCGGTCGACGTACTCTGCGACGTCTTCCATGCTGTGGGAGACGAGGAGAATCGTCATGTCCAGCTTGTTCTTCATATCCCGCACAAGGCCCAGGATCTCGTCTCTGCCTCTGGGATCGAGGCCTGCCGTGGGCTCGTCGAGGATCAGAATCTTCGGCTCCATCGCAAGGACCCCTGCGATGGCAGCTCTTCTCTTCTGCCCGCCGGAGAGGTCAAAGGGGCTTGCCTTCCAGTACTTCTCGGAAAGGCCCACCAGCTCCAGGGCTTTCTCGGCGCGCTTTTTCCTCTCCTCCTCGGAGAGGCCGAGGTTCTTTGGGCCGAACTCGACATCGGTGATGACGTCTGCCTCAAAGAGCTGATTCTCCGGATACTGGAACACGAGCCCCACGTTGGAGCGGAGCTTCTTCTTGTCGTAGCCGTCCGCGTCGATGTCCTCCCCGTTGTAGTAGATGTGGCCGGAGGTCGCCTTTAAGAGGCCGTTTAACATCTGCACAAAGGTGGACTTTCCGGAGCCGGTGTGGCCGATGAGGCCGATGAACTGCCCGTCGGGGATCTCGGTTGTGATGTGATTCAAGGCATTGACCGACATCGCCGTACCGGAATCATAGGTGTAGGTGATGTCTTCGATTTTCAGTCCCATTTCAGGCTCTGGTCTCCTTTGGTTTCGAAAGATGCAGTGCTTGCGCCAGTTCCTCCTTGGTAAGGATTCCCTCCGGGATGTCGATGCCGGCCTTCCGGAGCTCGTGGGCAAGGAGGGTGACCTGCGGCACATCGAGATGGAGTTCTTTCATGCGGTCTACCTGGGAGAACACCTCCCGGGGCGTGCCCTGCAGGGCGATCTTCCCCTCATCCATGACGAAGACCTTATCCGCGTAGATGGCCTCCTCCATGTAGTGGGTGATGAGGATGATGGTGATGTGCTCTACCTGATTCAAAGCCCTTGCTGCCCGGATGACCTCGTGCCGTCCCGAGGGATCGAGCATGGCGGTGGGCTCATCCATGATGATGCACTTGGGGTGCATGGCGATGACACCGGCGATGGAGACGCGCTGCTTCTGCCCGCCGGAGAGGCGGTTCGGGGACTTCTTTCGAAGCTCCCACATGCCCACGGTCTTTAAGGACTCCTCCACTCTCTCCCAGATCTCCTTTGTGGGAACGCCCATGTTTTCCGGGCCAAAGCCCACATCCTCCTCGACGATCTGTCCGATGATCTGGTTGTCCGGGTTCTGGAAGACCATGCCGGCCTCCTGCCGGATGTCCCAGAGATGTGCATCATCTGTTGTGTCAAATCCGTCAATGATGACCTGTCCCTCGGAGGGGTACAGCAGGGCATTCAGGTGTTTTGCCAGCGTGGACTTGCCAGAGCCGTTGTGGCCCAGAACCGCAATGAACTGTCCCGGGGCGACGTCGAGGTCCACGCCGTCGATGGCGCGCACCTTTCCGGTCTCATTCCCCTCCTCATCGCGGACTATGTAGTCGTGGATCAATTTGATTGTCTTTACGATTTCCATCTGTCAACCTGCAGTTTCTTTCCGTTAACAATTCACAGCTCACGCTATGTTAGCATGGGAGGCAGGATAAAACAATCCCGGCAGTTATGCGAAGAAAACAGAAAAGGAGCCGGCAGGCTGCCCTGCCGACCCCTTATCTTTACTTTGTGAGAATCACGTCAGACGAGCTCGAGGACAACTGTCATCGCGGCATCGCCCTTTCTCTGGCCGATCTTGACGATTCTGGTGTAGCCGCCCTTGCGGTCAGCATACTTCTTGCCGTACTCGTCGAACATCTTTGCAACCAGATCGACTTCCTTCGTGTTCTTCTTTCTGCCTGCAGCCTTCTCCGGAACCTCGGTGACAGGATACAGCACGCGGAGGATCTGACGTCTTGCATGGAGTCTGGAAGGAGCATCCTTTGTGATCTTCTTCTCGACCTCATCGTAGACAGTGACCTTCTTGCCGTCGACGACTTCCTTCACTCTCTTGCCGTCCTTGTCCTTGCGGGCAACCTTGGCCTTGACAGTGACTTCCTCGTAGTTGTCCTTCTCCTTCGCAGCAAGTGCGATGAGGGGCTCGACGATCTTCTGGACTTCCTTGGCTCTTGCCTCGGTCGTGATGATTCTGCCCTTGTAGATGAGCTGTGTTGCCTGAGAGCGGAGCAGTGCCTTTCTCAGCTTGGTCTTCTTGCCTAACTTTCTGTACTCAGCCATTGTTTTTCTCCTTTTCTGATGGCGGCAGATGCGGCACCTTCGGATTTACCCGCACCGGCCGGCTGATTGTGCCAGCCCAACCCGCACCTCATGGGATTTACCAGGTCAGGAAACTGTTACCCTGACGTTCGTCAGGGATAACACAAAACTGTACCGATGACGTTCGTCAGGGATAACAGTTTAGCTACTTTTGTGATGAAACTCAGTTGGTGCCGTCGGTCGGAGCGTTGTTGAGCTTGAGACCAAGCTCCTTCAGCTTCTCGAGAACCTCGTCGAGAGACTTCTTGCCGAGGTTGCGGACCTTCATCATCTCATCCGGTGTCTTGCTGATGAGCTCTTCCACCGTGTTGATGCCTGCGCGCTTCAGGCAGTTGTAGGAGCGCACGGAGAGCTCGAGCTCATCGATGCTCATGGAGAGAGCCTGATCCGGCTTCTCATCCACGGGGTCGTTCATGACTTCTGTCTTCTTGGCGTCCTCTGAGAGATCAATGAAAACAGAAAGGTGCTCACTCAGAACTTTTGCTGCAAGGCTTACGGCCTCATCAGGAGCAAGAGTTCCATTGGTCGTAATGTCGAGTGTCAGCTTGTCGAAATCGGTCTGCTGACCCACACGCGTATTCTCAACGGTGACATTTACTCGCTGTACAGGTGTGTAGATCGAATCAATCGGAATGACACCGATCTTGGTGTCTGCATCCTTGTTCTTATCTGCACTGACATAGCCTCTTCCTTTGGTGATGGTCAGCTCGATGAAGAGCTTTGTCTTCTCTCCGGAGAGTGTTGCAATCACCTGGTCGGGGTTCATGATGTGAATATCCTGGTCTGCCTGGATATCACGCGCACGAACAATGCCGGGTCCCTCCATCTCAATGTATGCGGTGCGGGGCTCGTTGGACTCGCTGGTATTCTGAATCGCGAGACTCTTGATGTTCATGATGATATCGGTTACATCTTCCTTCACGCCTGGAATAGTGCTGAATTCATGCTGAACGCCATCGATTTTGATCTGGCTGACTGCAGCACCGGGAAGGGAGGACAGCATGATTCTTCTGAGGGAGTTCCCCAGAGTAATCCCGTATCCTCTTTCGAGCGGCTCTACTACAAATCTTCCAAATTTATTGTCATCGGAGATTTCAGCGACCTCAATATTGGGTCTTTCAAAATCAAACACGCGTATACCTCCTTAATTGTTATCACGCAGCTGCCGCCCGAATGCTGGGACCTGCCGCGCCTCTGGGTTGCATGTATCCATCTAAGGCTTTAGATTTCAGATTACTTGGAGTACAACTCGACGATGGCCATCTCATCGACCGGAACGTCGATCTGATCTCTCTTAGGAAGTGTACTTACGGTTCCCTTCAGGTTCTCCTTGTCCACATCGACCCACTCGGGAGTAACTCTTGCTGCAGTCACCTCGGAGATGTCCTTGAATCTCTGCATGGACTTGGACTTCTCCTTCACCTCGATGACATCGCCTGCCTTTACCTCATAGGAGGGAAGGTTGACGCACTTGCCGTTCACGAGGATGTGCTTGTGGTCAACGACCTGTCTTGCCTCTCTTCTGGTTCTTGCGAAGCCCATGCGGAAGACAACGTTGTCGAGACGGCACTCAAGCATGCACATGAGGTTCTCGCCGGTCATGCCCTTCATGCGGTCTGCCTTCTCGTAGTAGTTGCGGAAAGGCTTCTCCAGCACGCCGTAGATGAACTTTGCCTTCTGCTTCTCACGAAGCTGGGTGCCGTACTCGGACATCTTTCTGCTTCTTCTGGTCAGGGTGCGGCGGGACTTCTTGCTGTATCCGAGGTACATCGGATCAAGTTCCAGGGATCTGCATCTCTTTAAGACTGGTGTCTTATCAACTGCCATAATGGCTCCTTTCAAATCTGTCACGGATCATCCGTGATTGTTGTTTACAATCCCGGTGATTCACGCCGGGACCTTCCTCCAATTATTGGAGCAATAAACGGTTTCCAATACTTCTGCCATACCAACACACTGCATACGCAGTGTATACGCAATGCATACGCATTGCGTATGCATTGCAGGCACAGAGGCCGGAGAAGAGGTTATACTCTTCTTCTCTTGGGCGGACGGCAGCCGTTGTGCGGCACAGGGGTCACATCGGTGATGGAGAGGACCTGCAGTCCGTTTGCATTCAGTGCACGGATGGCTGCCTCTCTTCCGGATCCGGGTCCCTTGACGAAAACATCGACTGCCTTCAGTCCATGAATCATCGCTGCCTTGGTTGCTGTCTCTGCAGCCATCTGTGCAGCATAGGGAGTAGATTTCCTTGAACCTTTGAAACCAAGGCCACCGGCGCTTGCCCAGGACAGAGCGTTGCCCTGTGTATCGGTGAGGGTAACGATCGTGTTGTTGAAGGATGCCTGGATATGTGCCTGACCGCGTTCAACGTTTTTCTTGACACGCTTCTTTGCAGCAGATCTTGCTGCTGCGGACTTCTGATTTGCCATAAAAACTAACCTACTTTCTTACCTATGTTCTTGTACTGCGAATTACTGCTTCTTGTTGGCGATGGTCTTGCGGGGTCCCTTGCGGGTGCGGGCATTGTTCTTGGTGTGCTGTCCGCGGACCGGAAGGCCTCTTCTGTGACGAACGCCCCTGTAGCAGCCGATCTCGGTGAGCATCTTGATGTTCATTGCAACATCACGGCGAAGATCACCTTCGACCATGTAGTTTGCTGCGATCTCATCAGAAAGCTTCTTGACCTCGTCGTCCGTCAGGTCTCTGCAGCGGGTGTCAGGATTCACTCCTGTAGCCGCGAGAATCTTGTCAGCAGAGGTGCGGCCGATGCCATAGATGGCAGTGAGACCGATCTCCACTCTCTTGTCTCTGGGTAAATCAATACCAGCAATACGAGCCATTTGATGTAATTCCTCCAAAAAAATATGGTTACTGATTGATTGGGGCGACCAGGGCTGACTTTGGGGCCCTGTGACTTCCGGATCTGCGATCCCTTTGGAAATCTGTCTCGCCCAGCCGGTGTTGTACGGTCCCGGCCTTTCCGCTGCGAATCAGGCTCTCAGAGCCTGGTTTGGCAGGGTATCAACAAATCGTTCCGCAGGCCGGAAGGATCTTCCGCGCTTATCCCAGAACGATTTCGGCATTTCTGCCGCATCGGGTCTTTCGACCGAATGGCTCATCCCTGTCTCTGCTTATGCTTCGGATTCTCGCAGATAATCCGGATCACACCTTTGCGCTTCACAACCTTGCACTTCTCGCACATCGGCTTCACGGATGCTCTAACTTTCACGCTGCACTCTCCTTTCTGAAATGTTCATTTCGTATTATTTGGCCTCTCCTCTCCTGCCTCGTCGGAAACAGTTCTGAAGACGCCAACACAGAAAGTGCACAGTATCCCCATGCACTTTCACGTGAACTAAAATAGTATAGCACGGCGGTTTTGCCTGTGCAAGCAAAATATTCGCAAAATTACGAATACTCCGCACACTTTGAAAGACCGCTCCTGCGCGCCGCTTACTTGTCTCTCCAGACGATTCTGCCCTTGGTCAGGTCGTACGTGGACATCTCCAGCGTGACCTTGTCCCCGGGAAGAATGCGGATGAAGTTCTGGCGGAGCTTTCCGCTGATGTGGGCAAGAATGATCGCGCCGTTCTCCAGCTTGACCCGAAACATGGTGTTGGGGAGCTTCTCCACAACGACACCCTCAAGTTCAATGACATCTGCTTTTGACATAAATTGTGAATCTCCTTACAAATGGGGACGACTCAGCCCAGGATGGCTGTGATGTCGGCAAAGACTTCGTCCCTGTCCTTGGTTCCGTCCACGGTCTTGAGGACACCGGCCTTCTCGTAGTAGTCGATGAGGGGCTGTGTCTGCTCGTGGTATACCTTCAGCCGGTTCTTGACGGTCTCCGGCTTGTCGTCATCCCTCTGAATCAGCGCTGCGCCGCAGATGTCGCAGATGCCCTCTTTCTTCGGCGGGATGTACTGGATGTGGTAGGAAGCGCCGCACTTGGGGCAGCTTCTCCTTCCGCTCATGCGGTTCACGATGTTCTCATCCGGGACATCAACGTTGATGGCGAAGTCGACCTTCTCTCCGGTCTTGGCAAGTGCCTTTGTGAGCACCTCTGCCTGGGGAATCGTTCTCGGGAAGCCGTCGAGGACGTAGCCGTTTCTGCAGTCGTCCTTTGCGACTCTGTCGAGCAGGAGCTGGATCGTCAGCTCATCGGGAACGAGCTTGCCCTGATCCATGTATGCCTTTGCCTTCTTGCCGAGCTCGGTGCCGTTCTTGATGTTGGCACGGAAGATGTCCCCGGTGGAGATGTGGGGAATTCCGTACTTCTCACAGATCAGACCGGCCTGGGTGCCCTTGCCGGCGCCCGGTGCGCCTAACATTACGATCTTCATTCCATTTCCTTTCCGGCCGTTTTGGCCCCGCGGAAGAATCCGCGATGCTATCTCAACTTTTCTTACTTCCGGTTTACAGTCCCTGCAGAACCGGCAGAAAACCCTGCAGGCAGGAAGCTCTGCTGATTCTGAAGCGAGTGTAAACACCCGCATAAAAGCGGGGGAGGAACCCCCTCCCTCGCAGACATTTTGGTCACTCCGTGAGGAATGCCTTGTAGTTCCGAACGACCATCATGGACTCAATCTGCTTGATCGTCTCCAGGATGACGGAGACAATGATGATCAGGCTCGTGCCGCCGAAGGAAACGGAGGCGTTGAACAGGCCGCGGAACAGGAACGGAATCACGCCGACAATCGTCAGACCTACCGCACCGATGAAGATGATGTAGTTCAGGATCCGCTGCAGGTAGTCCTGCGTGGGCTTGCCGGGGCGGATGCCCGGGATAAAGCTGCCGCTCTTCTTGAGGTTGTCAGCCACCAGGATCGGGTTGAAGGTGATCGAGGTGTAGAAGTAGGCAAAGAAGATCAGGAGCAGGACGTAGACCACAAGGCCCAGCGTGTACTTCGGATAGTTCGGGTTGCACCAGTAGCTCGAGGAGAGATACCGGAGCGCCTCACTCCACCAGCCTGTGCCTTTGTAGCCGACCAGGGTTGAGATGATGACCGGGAACTCCATGATGCTGGAGGCAAAGATGATCGGCATGACGCCGGCGGTGTTCACCTTCAGCGGGATGCTGGAGAGGGAACTCCCGAGGGCCCGTCTTCCTGCCATCTTGCTGGCGTTCTGAACCGGGATCCGCCTCTCTGCGTCGTTGAGCAGGATTGTCAGCACCGTCATGCCAACGATGATCGCAGCGATGATGATGATTGCGACACTTGCATTGGCAATGCTCTTGCCGGAGACGAACTGATCCCAAAGACTCGACATGTCCTGCGGAATCCGGGAGATGATGTTGATGGTCAGGACGATGGAGATGCCATTGCCGACACCCCTGTCCGTGATCCTTTCACCGATCCACATGACTGCGGTGGAACCTGCGGTCAGGGTCGCAATGCAGGTGATCACATTCACTACATTGTACTCCTCAAGCAGTCCCTGTCTGCCAAAGCCGATGGCCATGGCGGAAGCCTGTACCAGTGCAAGTGCGACAGTGACGAATCTTGTGATGGCAGTGAGCTTTCTTCTGCCCTCTTCCCCCTCTTCTTCCTGCATCTCCTCCAGCTTCGGGATGGCAATCGTCAGAAGCTGAATAATAATCGAGGAGGTGATGTAGGGTGTGATGTTCAGCGCGAAGACGGACATGTTCAGGAAGGAACCGCCGGTGAAGGCGTCAACCAGGCTGAAGGCATCTCCTGTCTGCTGGGAAAACCAGTCGGCAAAGTAGGTTCTGTTTACGCCGGGGACCGGGAGCTGGGAGCCGAACCGGACCACTACGAGCATTGCAAGAGTGAAGAGAATCCCGTTGCGGATTTCCTTGACCTTAAATGCGTTTTTTACGGTTTCAAACATGATTGAATACCCATGACCTTTCACGACAAAAAACATAAACAGGCAGGATTACCCTGCGCTGTTTATGTAGTTCACCGGGAACTGCTTCCCGGATGTGTTCAGCTCGGATCAGTCAACAACCTCAGCAGTGCCGCCAGCTGCCTCAATCTTTTCTTTTGCAGCAGCGGAGAATGCGTTTGCCTTCACCGTGAGCTTCTTGGTCAGGGAGAGCTTCTCCTTGCCCTTGTCGCCGGAGAGAATCTTGACGCCGTCGCCGGTCTCCTTGATGATGCCTGCATCGAGCAGAGCCTTCACATCGACCGTAGCGCCATCCTCGAACTTGCCTGCGATGGTTGCAAGGCTTACCGTGACGATATCCTTGCTGTTGTAGTTCTTGAAGCCTCTCTTGGGCAGGCGGCGGTACAGGGGCATCTGGCCGCCCTCAAAGCCTGCTCTGGGTCTTCCGGAACGTGCCTTCTGGCCCTTGTGACCGAAACCTGCGGTCTTGCCGTTGCCGGATCCGGTTCCACGGCCTCTTCTGAAATCGTTGTGTCTGGAACCGTCGGCCGGTCTTAAGTTATGTAATTCCATGTTTCTCGTCCCTCCTTAGTCCAGCTCTTCAACCTTGACAAAAGGAGCGATCAGTCTGATCTGTCCTCTTGTTGCTGCGTTGTCGGGCAGCACGACGCTGCTGTTTGTCTTATGGAAGCCCATGGACTTGATGATAGCCTTGTTCTTCGGAACAGCTGCGATGGTAGATTTCACCAACGTGATCTTTAACTTCTTGTCAGCCATTTTACTGTGATCTCCTTTCTGTGTCTCTGTTGGATTTCGGGGTTATTCAGCCCTTGAAATCCTCAACAGACTTGCCGCGTCTTGCAGCAACCGTTTCGGGGGACTTCACATGGCTGAGTCCGTCAAGTGTTGCCAGAACGACGTTCTGCTTGTTGTTGGAACCAAGGGACTTTGTTCTGATGTTCTTGATTCCTGCCATCTCGCAGACCGTACGAGCAGGACCGCCGGCGATGATACCGGTACCATCGGGGCTCTTCTTCAGAAGAACGGAGGAGGAACCGTACTTTCCGGTGTAGTCGTGGCAGATGGAGCCAACCTCATCCAGGGACACAGTGATCATGTTCTTGACAGCGTCCTCTCTGCCCTTCCGGATTGCCTCCGGAATCTCGATGGACTTGCCAAGGCCGACACCGACATGTCCGTTCTGATCGCCGACGACGACCAGTGCGGTGAACCGCATGTTGCGGCCGCCCTTGACGGTCTTGGACACACGCTTGATGGTGACGACTTTATCGGTGAGTTCGGTCTGATTTGTATCAATAGTAGAACGATTCATCTAGTCATTTCCTCCCTTAGAAATCCAAGCCGGCCTTGCGTGCTGCGTCAGCGAGTGCTGCGACCTTGCCCTGGTAAATGAGACCGCCGCGGTCGAAGACGACCTTGGTGATTCCGGCCTCGAGTGCTCTCTTTGCTACGAGATCGCCGATGTACTCTGCTGCTGCAATGTCATCTGTGTGCTCCAGAGCAGCTCTGACATCCTTCTCCACGGTGCCAGCGGAAACAAGGGTCTTGCCCGCCTCATCGTCGATGACCTGTGCGTAGATATGATTGTTGCTTCTGTAAACGGAAAGACGCGGTCTGTCAGGAGTGCCGCTGAAACGGTTGCGGACTCTCAGGTGCTTCTTCTCGCGAATTAACTTTCTATTTGCCTTTTTGACCATTTTAAACGCTCCTCACCTTACTTCTTACCGGTCTTACCAACCTTGCGTCTGATTGTCTCGTAGTCGTACTTGATACCCTTGCCCTTGTAAGGCTCCGGTCCTCTCTTCGCGCGGATGTTTGCAGCCGTCTGACCAACCAGCTCTTTATCAATTCCCGAGATGATGATCTTGTTGTCCTGAACGGTCGTGGTGATTCCCTCAGGATCTTCCATATCCACCGTGTGGGAATATCCTAAATGCATTACAAGAGTCTTGCCCTGCTTCTGAGCTCTGTAGCCGACGCCGTTGATCTCCAGCGTCTTCGTGAAGCCCTCGGAAACACCAACAACCATGTTGTGAAGGAGCGCTCTGGTAAGACCATGCAGTGCCTTTTCTTTCTTGTCATCGCTGGGACGGGAGATCTCGACCTTTCCGTCTTCCTGCTTGATTGTCATCTCCCTGGGGAGCGTTCTGGTGAGCTCACCCTTGGGTCCCTTTACAGTCACTGTATTATTTTCTGCTACACTGACAGTGACGCCCGCCGGTATAGCGATTGGCATCTTACCGATTCGTGACATGCCCGTACCTCCAAATTATGTCTCGTTTTGAATCTGTCTTCTTGCATCAAACAAACTGACCATCCGGCCCATCCCGCCGGGGTCAGATCTCTTATGAATTCTTATCCGGCATTACCAGATGTAAGCCAGAACCTCGCCGCCGACCTGCAGCTCTCTTGCCTTCTTGTCGGTGATCACGCCCTGGTTCGTGGAGAGGATGGCCGTTCCGAGTCCATCGAGGACCTTCGGAACCTGATCCTTGCTTGCATACACACGAAGGCCGGGCTTGGAGATTCTCCGAAGGCCGGTGATGATGCGGTCATTCTTGGTCGCACCATACTTCAGTGTGATGTGAATGTTCTTGTAGGGACCTGCGTCCACAAGATCGTACTTCTCGATGTATCCCTCATCGACCAGGATGTCTGCAATCGCGAGCTTCATCTTGGAAGACGGTACATCGACGGTGTCATGCTTGGAAGTATTCGCGTTGCGAATTCTGGTCAGCATATCTGCGATAGGATCACTCATGCTCATGTTACTTACCTCTTTCTGACGTCTTAGCGTCTTAAGTATGTGATATCCCTTCAGGAATACAACAGGCGAAACCGATCTGGGGTTTCCTGCCTGTTTTTACCAAATTTGAAACTTACCAGGATGCTTTTCTGACACCCGGGATCTCGCCCTTGTAAGCGAGCTCACGGAAGCAGATACGGCAGATTCCGTACTTCTTCAGCACGGAGTGCGGGCGGCCGCAGATTCTGCAGCGCGTGTAGGCACGCGTGGAGAACTTCGGCTTCATCTGCTGTTTGATCTTCATAGAAGTCTTTGCCATGTCAATCTCCTTTTAGTTCTTTGCAAACGGCATACCGAACAGTCTCAGCAGCTCGCGCGCCTCCTCATCGGTGTTGGCGGTGGTTGTGAAGATGATGTCCATGCCTCTGACCTTGTCGACCTTGTCGTACTCGATCTCAGGGAAAATCAGCTGCTCCTTGATGCCAAGGGCATAGTTGCCTCTTCCGTCAAAGGAGTTCGGATTGACGCCGCGGAAGTCGCGGACACGGGGCAGTGCCAGGGAGACGAGTCTGTCAAGGAACTCGTACATGCGGTCGCCGCGGAGCGTGACCTTGCATCCGATCGGCATGCCCTCACGGATCTTGAAGTTTGCGATGGACTTCTTTGCCTTCGTGTAAACGGGCTTCTGACCGGTGATCTCGGTCATATCCTTTGCGGCGCTCTCGAGAACCTTCTCGTTCTCCTTTGCCTCGCCGACAGCCATGTTGACAACGATCTTGTCGAGCTTCGGGATCTGCATCGGATTGGTGTAGCCGAACTTCTTGGTGAGAGCCTCGCGGATCTCATTGTTGTACTGATCTTTCAGTCTGCTCAAAGCGTTTCCTCCTTTCTTCCTCAGTCAATGGTCTTGCCGGTTGCCTTGGCAAAACGGACCTTCTTGCCATCCTCAACCCTGAAGCCGACCCTTGTTGCCTTGCCGTCTGCGACAAGCATGACGTTGGAGATGTCCAGGAAAGCTTCCTTCTCGACGATCTGGCCGTTCTGATTGTTCATGTTCGGCTTCTCGTGCTTCTTGACCTTGTTGATGCCCTCGACCAGGACCTTGTGATTCTTGACATCGACGGATGTGACCTTGCCCTCTTTGCCAAGCTCTCTGCCGGCGATGACTCTGACGGTATCGCCCTTTTTGATCTTCGCTGTTGCCATTTCTCGTCCTCCTTACAATACTTCCGGAGCAAGGGAAAGGATCTTCATGAAGTGCTTCTCACGAAGCTCTCTTGCTACAGGTCCGAAAATACGGGTTCCTGTCGGAGTTAAATCATCCTTAATAATCACTGCTGCATTCTCATCGAAGCGGATATAGGATCCGTCGGATCTTCTGGTCTCGCGGACCGTGCGAACGACAACAGCCTTCACCACGTCACCCTTCTTGACCATACCACCAGGTGCTGCATCCTTGACGGTTGCAACGATGGTATCGCCGATGCGGGCATATCTTCTTGTAGATCCGCCGCAAACCCTGATGCAGAGCAGCTCTCTGGCACCGGTGTTATCAGCGACCTTCAGTCTGGTTTCCTGCTGAATCATGTCTTGTTCCTTTCTGATGGTTTCAAAACGGTGCCGGAACCGGGCAGCCCCAGTTCCGCAACCTGTAGATCATACCAGTATTATCTAGCTTTTTCAACAATGGAAACGACTCTCCATCTCTTTGTCTTGGAAAGAGGTCTGGTCTCCATCACCTTTACGGTATCACCCACACCGCACTCGTTCTTCTCATCGTGTGCCTTGAGCGTGTAAGTTCTCTTCACAATCTTGCCGATGACCGGATGCTTGACGTGGTTCTCGATGGAGACGACGACAGTCTTGTCCATCTTGTCGCTCACGACCTTACCGATACGGACTTTTCTCAAATTTCTCTCTTCCACGGTGCGCTCCTTTCTGCGTTTCCCGAATTTACTCTGCCTTTGCGTTGATCGCGGTCTGGATTCTCGCAATGTTCTTGCGAACCTTCGTGATCTCTGCCGTGTTGGTCAGCTGGCTTGTTGCATTCTGGAATCTCAGATTGAAGAGCTCCTTCTTTGCGGAAGTGAGATCCTCTTTTAACTCCTCAACAGACTTTGTCTGTAAATCCTTTACGTACTCGCTTGACTTCATTCTGCACCGCCTTCCAGGTCAGCCTTGGAAACGATCTTCGTCCGGATGGGAAGCTTGGTTCCTGCAAGACGAAGAGCCTCCTTGGCCTGCTCCTCAGGTACACCGGAGATCTCAAAAAGAACTCTGCCGGGCTTTACAACAGATACCCAGTACTCGACTGCGCCCTTTCCGGATCCCATTCTGACACCCAGAGGCTTCTTGGTGATGGGCTTGTCCGGGAAGATCTTGATCCAGACCTGACCGCCACGCTTGATGTAACGAGTCAGGGCGACACGGGCTGCCTCGATCTGATTTGCCTTGACCCATGCGGGATCCAGGGCGACGAGACCGTACTCACCGTAGGTGACGGTGTTGCCACGGGTTGCCTTTCCGCGTCTGTTTCCGCGGAACTGCTCTCTATATTTCACTCTCTTCGGCATTAACATTAGCGTGCACCCCCTTCGACTGCTGCAGGTGCGTCATTGTGCTTCTTGGGAAGGATGTCTCCCTTGTAGATCCAGACCTTGACGCCGACCTTGCCGTATGTTGTGTTTGCTTCTGCGAAACCATAGTCGATGTCTGCGCGGAGTGTCTGAAGCGGAATGGTTCCGTCAGAGCAGGTCTCCGTGCGGGCGATATCGGCACCGCCGAGACGTCCGCCGCAGCTTGCCTTGAATCCAAGGGCACCGGACTTCATGGTTCTGTTCATTGCGGACTTCATGGCACGTCTGAACGCAACACGGTTCTCGAGCTGCTGTGCAATGTTCTCTGCAACGAGCTGTGCATCCTTGTCAGGACGCTTGATCTCCTTGATCTCGAGAACGATCTTCTTGTCGGTCAGCTTCTGCAGCTGCTTCTTGGTGTTCTCGATCTCAGCGCCGCCCTTGCCGATGACAACTCCGGGCTTTGCGGAGTAGACGGTGATCTTCACTCTCTCAGAAGCTCTCTCGATCTCGATCTTGGAGATGCCGGCCTGTGCCAGCTTCTTCTTTATGAACTTCCGGATGTTGTAGTCTTCAACCAGCATGTCAGAGAAGTTTGCGTCTGCATACCATCTGGAATCCCAGTCCTTGATGACGCCGACTCTCATGCCATGAGGATTAACTTTCTGTCCCATTATAGGCTCCTTTCAATCGCTGCCTTATGCTTCCTCAACCTTCTTCTCATCGAGGGTGATGTACAGGTTGCTCATTCTCTTCAGAATTCTGTACGCTCTGCCCTGTGCTCTGGGCTGGATCCTCTTCATGATGGGTCCGTTGGAAGCACTGCACTCTGCAATATAGAGGTGGTCAGCGCTCATGCCGAGATTGTTCTCTGCATTCGCGATTGCAGACTTCAGTAACTTGAGAATGACGCTGGAAGCGTATCTCGGATTGTACTCCAGAATACCGATTGCTGTTGCAACGTCCTTGCCTCTGATGGCATCCATCACGAAGCAGGCCTTCTGAACCGGAATTCTGGCATTTGTGAGCTTTGCGTGCGGTCTGGTATCCCTCTGCGCGTTCCTGGCTCTCTTAACCTGTGTTCTATGTCCCTTAGCCATAGGATTGATGAACTCCTTTCAAATCATTTCGGCACGTTCCAAAAGGCGGATTACCTGCCCGTGGAGGCCTCTTTGTTGTTCCCGTTGTGACCGCGGAACGTTCTGGTCAGGACGAACTCGCCGAGCTTGTGTCCGACCATGTCCTCTGTGATGTAAACCGGGACGTGCTTTCTTCCGTCGTGGACTGCAATGGTGTGACCCACGAAGGAAGGATAAATGGTAGAACGGCGGGACCAGGTCTTGATGACGGTCTTATCGCCTGCAGCGTTTGCTGCATCTACCTTCTTTAAAAGGCTCGCATCCGCGAAGGGGCCTTTCTTGAGTGATCTAGCCATGACTTACCTCCTTATTTGATTCCTCTGCCGTTCTTGCGTCTGATGATCAGCTTGTCAGAAGCCTTGTGTCTTCTGGTGATGTGACCAAGAGCGGGCTTGCCCCAAGGTGTAACAGGGCCGGGACGTCCGACAGGTGCCTTACCTTCACCACCACCATGCGGGTGATCGTTCGGGTTCATGACAGATCCACGGACGGTAGGACGGATGCCCATGTGACGGACACGGCCTGCCTTGCCGTAATTGACGAGGTTGTGATCGATGTTGCCGACAGTTCCGATGGTCGCTCTGCAGGCAACCGGGACCAGTCTCATCTCACCGGAGGGAAGACGAAGCGTTGCATACTTCGCATCCTTTGCCATCAGCTGTGCGCTTGCACCGGCGGTTCTGACCAGCTGGCCGCCCTTTCCGGGATACAGCTCGATGTTGTGGATCGTGGTACCAACGGGGATCTCGGAGAGAGGAAGGCAGTTGCCGACTCTCACCTCGGCCTTGGGTCCGTTCATGACGGTCATGCCGTCTGTCAGGCCCTGAGGTGCCAGGATGTATGCCTTCTCGCCGTCTGCATAGGCGATCAGGGCGATGTTGGCAGTTCTGTTGGGATCGTACTCAATGCCGATGACCTTTGCAGGGACATCATCCTTGAGTCTTCTGAAATCGATCTGTCTGTACTTCTTTCTGTTTCCGCCGCCTCTGTGACGAACCGTGATCTTGCCCTGGTTGTTTCTGCCGGCCTTCTGGTTCTTGGAGACGATCAGGCTCTTCTCGGGCGTGGTCTTGGTGATCTCCGCGAAATCGGAACCGGACATGTTCCGTCTGGACGGGGTATAAGCGGTATACTTTTTAATTCCCATGATTCATACTCCTTGTTTTGTTTGCACCGCACCGGACCATAGTTTTGTCTGTCGATCCGGCTTTATGATTCTCAAAGGCCCTGATAGAAATCGATGTCCTTGGAATCCTCAGTCAGGAACACAATGGCCTTCTTCTGCTTTGCAGTCTCGCCGACCACCATGCCTCTTCTCTTCTTCTTGGGGTGGCAGGTCACTGTGTTGACCTTCTTCACCTTTGCGCCGTCGAAGAGCTTCTCGACAGCCTCTCTGATCTGAATCTTGTTTGCTTCCGGATGAACGTAGAACGTGTACTTCTTTTCCTGAGCCGCGTTCATGCTCTTCTCGGTGACAACGGGCTTCAAAATGACGTCATAGTAACCAAGCGCTGCCATTATGCGTACACCTCCTGGATCTTGTTGACAGCGTCCTTTGTCAGGATGACTGCCTGTGCGTTCATGATGTCGTAGACATTGAGCTCATTCGTGCCTGCGGTCTTGACGGTGGGGATGTTCGCTGCGCAGCGAACCACATCTGCACTGCCGTCTGCGAGGACGACGAATGCCTTGCCGGTCACGTTGAGATTGCCAAGAACCTTTGCGAACTCCTTGGTCTTGGGATTCTCGAACTTCAGCTCATCGACGACGATCAGCTTGTTCTGCTGCAGGCGATCCGTGAGAGCGGATGCAAGAGCAGCTCTCTTCTCCTTCTTGTTGAGCTTGAAGGAGTAGTCGCGCGGCACGGGTGCGAACACGACGCCGCCGTGTCTCCACTGAGGAGCTCTCGTGGAACCCTGTCTTGCATGGCCGGTTCCCTTCTGTCTCCAGGGCTTGATCGTGGAGTGGGAAACCTCGGAACGGGTCTTGGCCTTCTGTGTGCCCTGGCGATTGTCTGCCAGCTGCTGCACAACGGCCTGATGGACAAGGTGTGCGTTGATCTCAACGCCGAAAAGCTTATCGGAAAGCTCCATGGTGCCGACCTCGGCGCCTTCCATGTTTTTAACTGTTACGCTAGCCATTGAATGGTCCTCCTTTCATTCAGATATCGGTCAGGCATCGACCTTGGTGGTCTCCTTGATGGTGACAAGGCCCTTCTTCGGTCCGGGAACGGCACCCTTTACCAGGATGAGGTTCTTCTCCGGATCAACCTTGACAACCGTGAGGTTCCTGACGGTTACCTGAACGCTGCCTGCGTGTCCGGGCATTCCCTTGCCCTTGAAGACACGGCTGGGGGTGGAACTGGAGTTGTTGGATCCCTGATGGCGGTGGAACTTGGAGCCGTGGCCCATAGGTCCTCTGTGCTGACCCTTCTGGATCGCACTCAGGAATCCCTTGCCCTTGCTGATGGCGGTGACGTCGATGCGGTCGCCCTCAGCGAAGATGTCTGCCTTGATCTCGTCGCCGGCCTTGTAGTCAGCGCTGTTCTCGAGGCGGAACTCTCTTAAGTACTTCTTGCTGGACACGCCGGCCTTCTTGAACTGGCCTGCCTCTGCCCTGTTGACGCCGTGACGGTGTGCGACCTCAACTCTGCCGCTCTTGTCCTTTGACTTGACGCGATCAACAGCATCGCCGAAGCCGACCTGAACTGCCTCATAGCCGTCGTTCTCGATGGTCTTGATCTGGGTGACGACATTGGGCTCTGCCTCCAGAACGGTGACAGGGACGAGAGTGCCGTCCTCCTGGAAGATCTGTGTCATACCGACCTTCGTTGCAAGGATCTCTTTCTTCATACCTTACCTCTTTTCTACCGGGTTCTCCGGTGTTGTAACACGGCATAAACCAAACCGTGTTATGCCGCAGCGTCTGTTCTGCTGCGTTTTTCTACAGCGGACATCCGAGGGGACTTCTGTGTGTGATTCAGAGTGCTCCGGAAGCTCCAGTCTGCTGCTGACTGCCGGCCTGACCTGCGGCCGCTGCCTCCGTGTCCCATCCTGTCACCCGCTGCAGGGGTTCACAGGTGCCCCGCAGCGGGAAGATGTCATTCTAGTAGAGGTTTATGTGCAAACACGGCGAACACCGTGCTGCAAGCTTGTTCATTGCCCGCAGATTACTTGTTCTGCATCCTGACGTTTACATAAACGCCGGCGGGCATCTCCAGATGCTGAAGGCTGTCAACCGTCTTCTGTGTCGGGTTGATGACGTCGATCAGTCTCTTGTGGGTTCTCTGCTCGAACTGCTCACGGCTGTCCTTATCCTTATGAACAGCGCGGAGGATGGTAACCACTTCCTTCTTGGTGGGAAGCGGAACCGGTCCGGAGACCTGAGAGCCGCTCTTCTTCACGGTGTCGATGATCTTCTTTGCAGAAGCATCAATGAGCTCGTGATCGTAAGCCTTCAATGTGATTCTCATAACCTGATTTGCCATAAAAAAAGTCGCCTCCTTATTCGCACTTTTTAATGAAGTACGACAAGCGGTGACTGTACACACTCCCGTGTGTGTCCCTCTTCCTGAAAAATAAAAAGGACATTTCACACGTCGTTTCTGCTCGGGGCAGACTGTAAATTCCGCGTGATGCGGTATTCATTGGTACAGTGACTTGTCGTCAGATTGTTGGGCCCGGATAACTTCTGTCAGGTCATTACAGAACGGCCCCAGACATTCGCTCCACGGAGTAACCCGAGGGCTCTCACCCTGCGGCAACCTCTCGCTTCACAGCTATCATGTCACAGCGACGATTATTGTAAACGAAGGGATTCAATTCTGCAAGGGGAAATCGAAAAAAATTTCTCTGATTTTCACAAAAAT
>Ga0256404_1006157_pt1 | contig 20247 bp, 22 predicted proteins | sample RumenRJG_01DNA_FD_185990 | JGI IMG/M metagenome (GOLD analysis project Ga0256404, IMG submission 185990) | Bovine rumen microbial communities from Lethbridge, Alberta, Canada - RJG_01 | ecosystem: Host-associated > Mammals > Digestive system > Stomach > Rumen | place: Canada: Alberta | collected...
CAGTATACTACAAAGCATTGCCTCATCGTTTCCCTTCTTCCGAATGACCTTCCGGAAGGATCTCCTCCCGCATCTCCAAATCCGTAAGGGATACGATGTCCCCTTCGTCTTTGATGCCATACTTCTCCGTAAGCTCTTCTCGGATGTCCTTATCCTTTACCATCTATCTTCTCCTTCCTGATCCGTTCATATTCCCGGGTCATCTGCTCGCTGTCCATCGTCAGGGAGTAGAGATACTCCAGCTCATCTGAGGTAAAGCTGTTCTGGATTGCCTGGACGATAATGTTGATCTGGCCAGCACTCAGCTTACCCTCTTTGATGATGTCGAGGATGCGCTTTGATGCATCTGTAGGAGTTCCGGCGCTCTTCTGACCATCGGTCTTCTGTCCATCGGCTTTCTCCCGCTCAGCTTTCGCTGCAGCCTGTTTTTCTGCCTTCAATTTTTCCTCCGCCTTTTTCGCATCCATGACAGCTCCGCGATCTTTCAGCCATCGCTCCATCTCCTCCGCCGTCGGCTGTTCCCCGGTCTTGCTCCTAGCCTCTTTCTCCATCCTGTCGATATCATCAAAGCTGATCTTGTCCAGAACCTCCGAATCAAGGTAAATGATTCGAACCGGCTCTCCCTCTTTCTGCTTGTTTCTGAAATATTCAAGGTCCTTCTCTGTCAGATACTGAAGATTATTCACGATTGATTCGCCTCCTGTTCCTTCGATAAGAGCCTCCGGAGGGTGAACTCCGGAGGCTGAGATTACCTGCTGGCACTACGTTCCTCCACCTTCTCCGGTTCAGGCGGGTTCAGGCTCTTTATCAGTGCAGCGTAATTCACCAGAAACCGGGTGCCGCTGTATACCCCCGGAAGCTTATCCTCCTTCTGCAGCCTCCGCAGATACTTCTCTGACAGCCCGGTGATAAACGCTGTCTCCCTGATTGTATTGAAGTCTTTCATGGTACTGCGGTCGATAATAGTCTTTTTCTTTCTTCCTCTCATGTTGATTCCTCCTGTGTATCTGCACTTTTTCTGGGTCTCATCGAATACACCCGACAGGATCCGTTTTCTATACAACAAGCCCGTCACCTACAGGCTTTATACATACCTGGCATTAAAGATCCGCCTCTGTTACATTCATCACTTCATTCCCCTTCTGAAACAAATTTTGCCATTCCTCCTCTTTCCCAAGCGTGATTTTCCCGTCTTCCAGTAATCCGCAGATTGGATAACGGATCAGCTGCTGGCCTCCTGCGGACACCCGATCGGGATTCTCAAGAGAGAAAACAGGATATGCTTCCACTGAGCCATTTGAGTACTTGTGAAGGAAAGAGCCCAGCATCTGAGTCCCTGCCAGATATTTTCCCTCAAGGTTCTCAAGCTTATCGAATATCCTGGACTGCCTGAAAACTCCCATGTACTGCTCGATCTGGTAGAAATAGGACTCGCAGTCTGCGTCTTCGCCTTCCGCGTCGATGTAGAAATGGATCTCGTCCTTCTCTTCCTGTGATTTCCGTTTCCTCTCGCTCACATATGGTCCCAATGCCGACGATGCGATGAATTCAGGCAGCTCAAGCGTATGGAACTTGTCGTCCATGATCGGGTTGCAGCCGCGGATGAAGACCAGTTCCTTCTCGTTGTCCATCCTTCGGACCTCATCCGGCGTCATCAGCTCACGGCCGACCACATCAAAGTTGCTGCTTGCCGATCCCTTGCTGCCGAGAGATTCACTTGAGGATCGCTTGCCCAAGGTATACTTCCCCAGCATCTCCGTCATGTACTTGTGTGTCTCAGGTTCATTTCCGCCAAGGTAGATCATGGTATCACAGTTGCCGATGATGGCCTGCCAGGTGTCCTTGAACAGAGCCTGCAACTGAGCGCGATTCTGGAGAATGATATTGGCAGACATGTTCCTGCTTCGCATGGTGGAAATGATCTCCGTGAAGCCATCCGGAAGCGGTGTGTTCGCGAATTCGTCCATCCAGAATGCCACATGGATCGGCAGTGCCCCGCCATACTTGAAATCTGCGATATAGTACAGTTCCTGAAAGATCTGAGTATAGAGGAGACCTATCAGGAAGCTGTAGGACTTGTCGTTGTCCGGGATGATGCAGAACAGGGCCGTTTTCCGATCCGGGTTCTCATAGATTCCTTCGCCGATTGCCCGGATGTCGATATCATCATGGTCCAGGATCTTCAGAATCTTCGGGTTCTGAAGATAGGCAAGTCTCGCATGAGCGGAAATGATGATGGACCGGATCGTGTCCTTGGCACCGCTCCGTACTTTCAGGTATGCCACCCTGGCCGGATGGTCATCGGGAAGCACTTCCATCATCTGGTCCAACTCCGACAGGTCTCCTGCTTTCTCCGCTACCCTCGCTTTGTTCAGCAGATCCATCATCTCGCGAATGGTCGCCGGCTTCCCATGCTTCGGGCATTCATACCAGACGTAGGACATGATTGCCTGCAAATACAGGGAAAGGGCGGAGTCCCAGAAGGGGTCCCCGCCTTTCGCGTCTTTGGGTCTGGTATTATTCATCATGTTGGTGACCAGCTTGATGATGTCATTGTCCGAGCGGATATAGGCGAAGGGATTATAACCGTCCGAGTCGTCCATATCGACAAGATTGAAGGAAACGATACGGTAACCTTCCATCTCAAGACTGTTGGCAAATGCTCTCCGGAGTTCGGATTTCGGATCTGTGATCACCAGAGAGCTTCGAGCCCCGGCCAGAATGTTGGGCATAATAAGCCGGAAGCTTTTTCCTGCGCCGGAACCGCCGATGATGATGACGTTGTTATTCAGCCCTGTCCTGTGGGTATCCAGGCTGATCCGCAGGTTCTGGGACAAAATCTTGTTATTAGCCGGATCCGGGTCCGCCAGCTTTCTGTTTACCTCTTTGCAGGTGCCGAAGCTGGCTGTCCCGTACTCTGTTCCCGGCTTCACATCCCGGTCCATCGAGGTCACTCTTAGGAAAATGACAAACCAGATGATTCCGCAGATCAGGATGGCTTTCCATGTCCACGGAGTGACCCGCAGCGGAAATGAATGAAGCAGATAGTGAAACAAAAGCGGTTTCAGATTATCCAGCGTAACCTCATTTCCGTACATGAGCCCGATACAGTAGCCGAGATAAACTGCCACCGGAAGAAAGCAGAGAAAGAAGATCACGTTCAGTTTCCGTTTGGGATTCTGCATGTCTCTCATCCTCCTTTCTCACAGCTTCTTCTCAAAGGGCGACGGCTCCTGCTTTGCACCACTGTTCAGCAGGCTGCTCAAATTCTCCAGGGCACTAGTCGGTCCTTCAAGGCCTCCGCGGCTTTGTTCAGTAGCCTGAGCGCGATTCTGATCATGGCTCTGCTCGTGAGTCATCTCTCTGGACCCGACCGTTGCCTGACCGGAATTTCGGTTCAAAGCGGCTTCCTTTACCAGCCCGATCACGACCGGTCCTGCCAGTGTCTGGAAAGTAGCTGTCCGAAAGTCTGTCACCGTATAAGCCCGGTCACGGAAAAGCGCCGCACCAAGATTCTTTTCGCTGAATCCCTTGCCCGGCAGCACTGCATCCTTAACCGGAATAAACACGGTCCGGTTCTGGTCGATCCGGTACTCGGCAAAGTTCTTCCTCACCTCCACCGGCGGTCCGCTGATCCACTGGTACTGCTGCTGAAGTCCCTGGCAGTCCAGATCACGCATGCGGATCCGCACATCCCCGAATGCCTCCTTCAGGTCTGCCACCTGCTGCTCGGGAGTACCCATATCTCTGGAATACTGTACAGTTTTCTCCGAAGACCTCTCCCTCTTTTCAGTAAACAGGTCCGGAACCGTCTTTGAAAGATCCTGTGTTTCAGGTGTCGGTTCACCATTTCTGTTAAAGGCTGTCGAAAGATAATCCTTCTCACTGAGCATCCCCAGATAAGTATCCTTATAAGGTCCCATCGCATGGTCGATCAGAAGAGCTCTCACCTTGGGAGCATCAGAAACAGCAATAGCGTACTGAGTGCGGCCATCCCCACCACACAGGTCCGGCATCTTCGCAAACAGGATTCCATGCTGCTTCATTTCCTTCTGGATCTTCTTCAGTTCCTTCTTGTCCTCGCTCCCGACGTTCACGTACATCATGTCATCGCCCTTGATTGCCCGCAGCCTGCCAAGACGGGCCTTCCCCTTCCATTTCGAAAGACGGATCGTATTGATCAGCTTCGCGAATTGAATCGCCGCTTTCAGGCTGATCTTCCCGAGGAGGTAAATTGCCTTGCCTGCCACGACCACGATCTGGGTAGCATCCGCGACTTCACTCATCTATATCCCTCCTTTCCAGGAGCTGCAGCTCCATTTCTTACAGGCTTCTGCCATCCGGGACTCCGCCGATATCTTTCTCCTTCTCCAGTTTCTTGTCCTCATAGGCTTTGACGATCATCTCTGTCATGGCCTTCCGGATTCCCGGAGAGACCGGGCCGGCAATGTTCTGGTAGCGTTCGCCGTTCTTTTCATATGGATAGGAAACCCTGAGTTCTCCGTCCCGCTCGAAGATGCGGATTCCGTCGATTTTCACCAGATTCCTGTAGGTTGCAGTGGCATAGGCTCTGGTTTCATCCTTCTCGTAAAGCCGTACGTCAACTGTCAGGTCGAGCGGTTCCTTCTCAACCTTCATCTGCGCAACCACACTCTTATTGACCGTATCTGTGATTGCTTTGCGAAGATCCTTGTCCTTGATCATGACGACCGGCTCCCATTTGTCTCCCTTCAGCTTTTCCGGAAATGAAACAAAGGAATAAGTCTTTCCGTCCTTGTCTGCCTGGATAACCTTCACATTGTGGATCACGATTTTCTCATCCAGATATACGTCCCCGGATGCAAGGATCTTATCTGAAAAAATCGGTTTCATATCTGCCCTGATATTCATCTTCGTGCCTCCCTCTTCTCAGCACCGGTACCAGTTCCGATGCCTGCTCTTGCTGCTTCATTTGATTCCTTCTTCTGCGTTCCTTCGGGTACAGATTCCGGGATCCCACCTTTCTTCACCGCATATGCGATCTGTTCCTGAGTGACATCGTAAAAGTATGTTTTCCCTTTCATCTCTGACAGGGTCCTGTCGATGACAGTGGTCAGCTTCTTCAGCCAGGCCGCCCGGTCACGCTCCTGCTTTGCCCGGATCTGCTTCATCCTGCGGTTTTTCCTGTCCTCCAGTGCCTGGCGCTTCTCCTTGGCCTTGCGGATTTCTTCCTCGATCCGCTTCAGTTCTTCATCCATGCAGGTACCTCCTTACCAGCCCCAGATAAGGTTCATCATGCTGGTGATGAATACCTCTCTGGAATAGATCATCAGTCTTCTTCTGCAGCTTCTTGCCTGCTTCTCCGTAAGTCCGTTCATCAAATTTTCTCCTCTCTTTTCAATACATAAACACTCGCCGCGAAAGCTGTAGCAGTGCTTTACATCTCGCCCCCTGCCTCCCAAAAATGCCACCAAGTCACTTATGGACCTGATGGCAATGGCGAAAACAAGTAACGTCCGGAGACCTGATTTCTGTTTCCTCAGCGGATGATATTCGGGTCGAGTTCCTGCTCCTTCTCAGGTGTTTTCTCCATATTCAGTTCCGGTGCTCCTGGGCAGAGAAGAATCTTTCTGTCCGGATCATAGACATGAGCGAAGTCGGAGAGCTGATCTTCCGGGTCGACCTGCATCTCATTGATCGAGCTGACCATATCATCCAGTGCTTCGATCGATGCCCCCAGAGTCTTGGGGAGGACCATTACCTCATGGATAGAGGATGGCAGAATGAAGAATCCTTCCGGCATCTTCTTTGAGATCTGTTCCATGACATTGGGGATGAAGACAGCTGCCGCGCCATGGACCATGGACTGTGTCGTAAGGACAAGAAGCGGAATCTCATTAGAAAGATCCCTGCCTTCTTCGTACTCTTCGTCATAGTCCTCGTCGTAGTCATCATCGAAATCTTCTTCACGGTCCTCGTCATAGTCTTCCTGACGATCCGGCTCGGAATCTTCCTCCCACCAGTTGCGCTCCTCATCCTTGCGGTCTGCTGCATTCCTGTCATCGGAAGGTTCCCGTGCAGATGAGACAGGCTCGTTGAGCAGGTTCGTGCGTTCAAGCTTTTCCTTCTGCTCCGGTCTCGGTCTCCCGGTCGTCGTAAAGCTCCCAAACACATCAGACATCCTGTTGAGGGTCGGCTTGTCGTTTTTGAGTGTGTTCTCCACAGCCGTATCAAAAAGCTGCTTCTCATTTACACCGAACATCTCCATCATGCTGTTCGTTACCAGGATGCTGCCGTCTGCTCCGCCTGGGCCGGCAAGGTAGATCCGGTAAGTGCAGGCGATATCACCCATCTCCCTGTGCGGAACAGTCTCCAGAAGCTTTTCATTTCTTGTAAGACCGATCGCACTGAGGTGGACCTTATCCTTCACAGCCTTCCAGTCACCAAGGTCCTGAAAGTCAGATGTACCGATCGGATTGAGCCGGAGATTTTCAAGAGCATCGGCACCCTGACGGGCAATGTTCTCCAGCGCACCTCCCATCGTCATGCTGCCGCCCGACACGGAGCGGTAGAAATCATTCAGGTAGACGACCGGTCCGATATTGGAGCCCGGCATGGTGAGGGTCAGTCCGACCATGTCTCCAAGGTTCACCTTCCGGTTGGTCTGAAGCCGCAGCTTCGCTTCCTGAAACTGAGGCGGCAGATAGTGGACGACATTCCTCTCAACTGCATTGCAAAAGTCTTCGAAATTCATCATCAGATACTCCTCCTTGTAAATGTTCCCCGCGTGCGAAATGCTGCTCCCTGCAGTCCGCTTCGCACATCAGGGCAAAGTAAAAGCCCCGGCGTTCTTGCCGCGGCTTCTTCATAAGGTATGTTCCGGCTGCCGGTCCGCAGCCCGCTCCAGTTCCCGCCAGTCTCTGTCAGGGAATTCCATGACGCCCCGGTCCCTGAGGCTGGTGTATGCTCTCTCCCTTGTCCCGATGATCAGATGGTCTAGCACTTCGATTCCCAGAATCTTTCCGGCGCTGACCATCCGCTCTGTCAGGTCAATGTCCTCTCTGGATGGTTCCAGTTCTCCGCTTGGATGATTATGGATCAGCAGGACTGACGAAGCATTCGACAGGATCGAGGACTTGAAAACTTCCCGCGGATGGACAACGGTATAGTTCAGCGTCCCGACACTGCAGATGTCAAGGTTGATGGCCTGCAGATGACAGGTCATGTTCAGGATCATGAAAACCTCCCGGTCCAGGTCGCCGAATTCTCTTGTAATCAGATTCACTGCTTCCTCTGGCGTAGAGACGGGTGTCGGAGAGACCAGTGTCCGGTCTGGGATCATTCGGATGCGGACCAGGTCAAGCCCTCTGTTTGTCTCGTCCATCGAAATACACCTCCATCATCACACCGTCCGGCATAGCCCTTACGAGCTCTGTGATAAAAAATGAATCCACACAGGGGATAGGGACTGCATCGGGACTTTCCTCTGACCAGAAATGTCTGGCGGCGGTCTGCATCTTTCCGTTTTTCTTCTCCTCGTCCATTACTCACCTCTTCATATAAGAAAGCATCACCTGCATGTTTCCGAGAGAGATCTTCGGATCACAGAGTTCTTTCAGACCGGAAAGGGGGATGCCTGCCCTGTCAGCTTCCTGGATCAAGGCAATCTGCTGATCACTGTAGCGGCGGTCACAATAGACCTTCTCAAGAAATTTCTTTCTGCGCCTCTGACCCCATCCACAGAATCCTGAAGCTGCTTCTCTCTTCTCTGTTCCAGATGTGCGAGCTGGATTCTTATCCGATGTTCCTGACCCGGATGCACTGGACGGATTCTGATCCGTTGCTCCTGCTCCGGATGCGTTGGACGGATTCTGATTCGATGCTCCTGCTTCGGAGGTTGCAGCCGCAACATTACCAAGGTCTTCCGCCTCGGATATTCCTACTTCAGCTGTCTCTCCGGAAGCACTACCCGTTGCTCTGTCTCCAGCAGTGATTCTTCTTCCTTCAGCTATTTTCTCTTTCATCGCCTGAAGCTGCTGTCTGAGAGATTCATTTTCTTCGGTCAGCTTTTCGACGCGCACATTCAGCTTGAGTACTTTCCTGCCTGAGAGATCAAGCTGGGTCCTGAGCTGATGGATCTCTTCCATGCGTTCGTCAGCTTTCTGCTGAGCTTCCAGATAGCTGTCCCGCAGCCTGTTTTTCTCTTTCTCCGCTGCTTCGCTCTCCAGCTTCGAGATCTGCATCCGGTACTGATCCATCCGGTCCATCACAGAGCTGGAAAACTCCGTCTGCGAACGGATGAGTTTCTCCTGAGTCTGGTTCTGCGTTTTCACAAGTTCCGTCAGAAGCTGCATGCCCCGGCTGACCATGACGAAGTCCTGCGCCGGTGGCCTCTCCGGATATGCGGTATCGGTTTTTTCCGAATCAGAAGAATTCTCCCGTTCCGTTTCAGCCGAATCCGATACCTGCGTCCCCGGCATTGCCCCAACATCTTCAGCCATGGTTGCTGGATTCGCTGCTTCCGCCTGTTCCGGATTCTGGTTCTTCGGCGGACGGCCTCTCCCTCTTTTAACCGGACCGGCAATCTGCTCTTCCTGTTTCATGTTTTCACTTGAAGCGGCTGCTCCCGTGCTTACGGAATCAACATCCTGTCCACCTTCTTCTGCTTCAATACTGATTTCTCCAATTTCCCTCTCGTTCATCTGATAACCTCCTCTTTCTCATTCTTGACTTTTTCCTCTGACCTTGACGGAGCCTCCCTCTCCGGAAACTTTTCCCTGTTCTCCTGTTTTCTGCTTTTGGGGGTTCTGCTGGTATCCTGATCAGAAATGTTCTCCTTCGACATTTCCATCAGCTGGCGGTCGATTCCGGCAAGGAGACGCTCCCTGCTCTTTAACGTCCGAATCTGCTCCAGGCATCTTGACTTCTGCGCTTCAAGATCTGCCTCATAAGCCATTGCCCGCTCGATCGGCATTGTCCTTTCGATTTCCTTCTTCAGGCGCATAAGCTCGGATTCCTCTTCCGGACTCCGACTCGCCTTTTCCTTCAGTTCTTTCCACCTTCGGACATTCCTGCTGATGCTGCTTCGGTAAATCCTGGTCCTGACAGATGAGAGTTCCGACTGGACGGCTTTCCGCTCAATTCCAGACGCTTCCCATTTCTGCCGCAGTTCCTCTTCCGAACGGATATCTTCCCGAATCAGAAATTGCAGATTATCGGACAGCTCCTCCAGCTGCAGCACAGCGGACCGACTCCCTCTTCTTGCCGTGGGACCGGGTCTTCGAATCAGGCAGGTGTTTCTCCAGCTTCGGTAAAAACTTCTCTGGAAGGGAGTCATCTTCCATTTTCCGGATCTGCCCTTCTTAAGAAAAAGGAGACGACGGATCGGCTCCATATCTCCATACCTTCTGTAGTCTTCCGGGTCGACCGGGTGGCTCCGCACAAATTCGATCCGCTCCTGGATCTCCTCTTTCGAATATCCCCTGCCCAGTCGGAGGGTCCGGACCGCGCGTTCCCTACCCTCCGGCTTCAGAGACAGATACTTTCCATCCCGGACGGTGTAGCCCAGAGATTCCAGATATTTCAGAAACGACCCATACGAAGGGCTTCGCATGATTGCCTCGTCAATATCGTCCCTCATGAGATCGAACCAGCTGTGGATGTAAGGGTGCTCTGCCTGCTGTTTTCCCGTTTCCCAGTTGTCTCTGGTATCCGGACCGCCCTGCTTCTCTTTCCATCTTTCCCTTCTCCGGGTCCACTCGCCATGATCGACGGATGTCCTTGCCTCGCCGTATTCAAGCGGCGGCAGTCCATACTTCTGGCAGACCTGGTCGGAGATCGGCTGAATCCGTTTTTCCCAGTCTCCCTTCGGTGAATGGTACTTGACCCCGTCATCGACCGCGACCGAATCAAAGACGATGTGCACATGCATGTGGTCCTTGTCCGTGTGAACCGCATAGGTGAAGTAATACCTGCCTCCCAGAAGCTCCTGGGTAAAGTCCTCCGCGACCAATGCAGCCGTTTTCGCGTCAACCTTGCAGTCCGGCGGAAATGAGATGACGTAGTGAAATCCGGCACTTCCTCCGGGTTTGTTCCAGTAGTCCTTGTTGCGTTTCATGACCGCATAGGCATGGTCCGGACTGCTTCCCGCATTTCCCCCGACCAGGGCCGCCTTGTCCGGATTACAGATATAGCGGAGAGCAGCTTTCAGGCCTCCGGATGGGTCTCCCGACTTTCTCTCCTTAATCCGGAGAAGTTTCGTGACCGCCATACTCGCAAGCCCTCATGATTTCTCGGAAGATCCTGCTGCAGGTCTCCTCCAGCTCCTCCTGTCTCTCCCGGAGATTTCGCATTTCGTAACTGCTGACATATCCGGATGCATTCGCCACGCGGGCGATCTGATTGATATTCGTGCCAATCTTCGTGATGCTGTAGTCAAGCCGGTGAAGGCTGTCTTTGACCTCTGCCGGAAGCTCGGGCACTTTCGACCCGAAGACCTTGCTGCGGATAAATGCTGCCTGGCTCATCTTCGACTTCCAGGCGGCGTCTTTCAGCATCTCCTGCTCTTTGTCTGTGAGCCTTAAAGTGATCCTGTTGGTCCGGCAGCCCTCAGGCTCCGGATAATAAATTCCGAATATCGTCATGATTTTTTCCTCCGTATTTTTTTGATTTTTCCGCAGAAAATTCCAGAAAAATAATGAGTGGGTGAGCAAGATACGCCTTTGGCAGACATCCGGAGAATCAGGGGAATTTCCCCTGGCCCCTCAGAAAAATAAAAAAATCCATGAAAAATCACCCCCTCTTCTCCCTGAGAAGATTGCAAAGCTCCGTTTCTGTCATTTCATGGAGAGGCAGGTCACGGATGGCTAGAAGCTGCATCAGGCTTTTTGCCGGGGCAATAAAAAAGATCCATCCGGTGCCAAGACCGAGGACCTTGCAGTTTTTCATTGCCCGCCTTTTCAGCTTCAGGGACTTCCGGTCCCTCGCATCTCCATTTTTCATCTTCAGCGCATAGACCCGCTCACCTCCCATTTCCTCCGGACTTTTGAAAACGGCTCTCAAAATCTTCAGCCTCCTCAGCTCGGAAACGGGATTCGAAGTGAGGATCTCGCCAAGTCCGTCACAGGCCAGAATCACCACTGCTTTCATGAAACCTCCCGTTTTTTATTTCCGACAAAAAGCTGTCCGGACTGAATTTCAATCCGCTCCACCGATTTACGAAAATGTGTAGCTTCCGCCGCTCTTGCTATAGACGGCAGTCAGGTCCGTTCCGTCCGAAAGCCTCAGGTGAATGGTCGCCTGCCTTGTCTCGGCATCGATCGAGTAGTCCGTCACTTCAGCGCTCTCAATGTCTTTCTTCCCGTGACTGAAAAGATAGTTGTAGAGGCTGTACTGGAAGACATAACGGTTATCCATGTAGTTGAGCAATTCCTCCGGAACAGAGCTGATGGAAATGTTTCTCGCGTCATAGTCGTCCGCCTGTTCCTGAGTCTGGCTCTGGGGTTGAACCTGCAATGGGTACTGTGCCTGTGAAGCTGCCTGGGTCTGAGAACCTGCCGACTGGTTATCTGCTTCTGAAGCATCCTCCGTCGTCAGAGTCTCCGGCTGGACCTCCTTCTCATCCTCTTCAATCATGAAGATGTACTGACCCGGAAGGTTCGGGAAGAGGATGAAGCGGAAGCTCTTGCCATCCACTTTCTCCAATCTTCCTTGAAATGCCATTCCCTTCGGAAGTGAGCATTCGACCTCTTTCTCCACTATGATTCTCTTTGTACTGATTCCTCTGTCCTTCAGAAAAAGGCCCGCTTCCCGGAGAAAGTCCGTTTCCACGAATCCGGCGTCCCGCTTCTCCTTGTCCGTCATCCCGGTAATCGTGAGATAAGGGCTGATTCCCTGGTCCTCGTCATCTCCGAAGATCTGGTCCTTCATGGAATCCTCGCCCTGGCTGATCAGCTCCGCCTTCTCCTCTTCAGAGATCTCCGCCTGCGACATAGCCGCTTCGGTCTCAATTGCCTCCGCAAGGCCATAAGATCCGGTATTCTCTGCAGCGTTCAGCTCACTCATCACCTGAGTCGCCTGCTGGTTACTGATTTCCGGATCTGGTGATCTCGCCAGTTCTCCGGCAACAGCCAGACCCAGGATGAAGATGACGGAAGCACCCAATGTCGCAATCTTCCTGGCTCGGATGACTTTGCGCCGATCATCTGGGTTGCTGTCATCTTCAGCCGGAAACGCATCCTCATCCATAATACTTCTCCTGTGCCAAGGGTGCTTCGACCAGCTTTTATCCGGTGGTCCTCCATGCGTTTCGAATTTCTGCTCCGGAGGAAAATCCTTCGGAGTTTCATTTCTCATATCCTTGTCCATATGAACGACCCTCCTCGAAATGTCAAAGGCCGCTGAACTTGAATGAGTCAGCAGCCTTGTCGTAGGTTCCTTCGATTGTCTCTCCGGTATTCAGTTCGATCGTAAACAGCGCCCGGTTCTGCTCCGGCTGAAGCTCGTAACTGCTCAGAGTTCCGACCAGTTCCCCGGTCTTGCCGCTCTTCAGCACATAATCGAATGCCGAATCATAGAAGTGATCTTTTCCTCCGACAAACTTGATCAGATTCATTGAAACCTGAAGGATATCGAAGGAAGTGGTCACCTCCTGCGAAGTTCCGGATGAACCGCCTGAGTAGCCGCCTCCACTATAGCTCCCGGATGAACCGCCGGAAGAAGTTCCGGTTCCCATCTGCGAATTGTCTGAAGTCGGCGCTGCGGTCTCGCTCTGGGCTGTCTCACTCTCACGCTCCACTTCGGTAAAGAGATACTTCTTTTCCTTCGGGTAATACACAGCAAGAGCCTCCCACCTCGGATCGTTGTTGAAATAGATATAGTGGTAAACCTGATCCGCATCTTTCTCGCCCTTGTACTCTTCTTCGGAAAATGTCACATCGGTCACTCCCTGATACTCGGACATGGCAGAGCTGATATGGAGCTGGTCGCCAAGCTGCTGAAGGAACTTCTGGTCGTCGAACTGTCCGCTGTAGGACTGAAGGATCGAAGCCGTCAGCCCATGGATCGTCAGGTTGTAGGGATTGGTCTCCGGCGTCTCCATCATCGTCTCCGGCTCCGTGGATGCCTCCGGGGCTTTCTGCTCTTCAGGTTTCTTTTCCTCGTCTGAAAACTTCAGGTTCACCAGAACATCCTCGTCCGGCATGACGAAGTTGATTCTCTTGTTGTCGTCGTCCGCATCATTCACCAGATAGGAATAACTGGTGGAAATGTCATTGGTGGCGTTGATCGATACGTCGTCGAAGTACTTACCCTCGACCGGATGAACCACCAGGGCGACCATTTCCTGCGGAGTGACCGAAAGCATCAGCTTCTCGTCATCCTCCTTTGAAAAGAGTTTCTTGTCATATTCGATGCTGCCGTCCGCGCTCTTGTAGATCAGAACGCTGTGCTTTGCCGCTTCTGTCTCGACCGGTGCCTTCGGCTTCCGAACCACAAAGTTCAGTGTGACAAGCCCGGCGATGGCCGCCGCCATCACGACACCAGTGATCAGAAGCGGTTTATTGTTTCGTCTATTCGGATACATGTCCGTCCCCTCCTCATCTGTTGTAGGCATAGACGCTGTAAAAGTCATATGCCTTGCTGTATACGACGATGTAGTCCTGCGAGTAGGTCTTCTTTCCGGAATTCGTGTAAACCCTGACCATGCAGCGGATCTCATCATCCGTCTCATCGAGCATTTCCTTCAGTTCCACCTTCGTCACCGTATAGAGATCTCCGTAGGCCTGGTAGAAATGGTCTGCGATGGCATGGTCAAACTCCACCGCACGGTCGCCGATGAAAGCTTCCCGCACACCCGAATAGGCCTCGGTGATCTCCGGATGAAAGGACTGGCGGAACTTCTTAAGGCCCTCGTCCTGCTCCTCCTTCTGTTTCTGGACTTCCTCGTCCGTGACCGGTGCTTTGCCGGAATCAGATGATTCGGAAGGCTTCTGTTTTGTCTGTCCCCCGGTATCATCCTTCTCTTTCGACCCGCCCCCGCTCTCATCGTTCTCTGTTTCAGATACACTGCTGCCGCCCAATGCTCCCGCATAACCCGAACCACTTTCTGTCGTGGCTTCCGTCTGTTCCGTCTCTGTATCAAGACCGTCAACCAGTTTGCTCGATCCAAGATCGATCAGGTACGGCAGGTAGACCGAGATCAGAACAGCAATGCAGAAGATCAGGATATAACTCCGCAGTTTTTTCTTATCCATGCGCTCTCTCCTTTCATGTATCGAAGAACCAGTTGCCGCCGATCTGGACTGCGCCTGCCCCGGTCGTCTTGCCTTTTCTGCTCCGGAAACTGGTGAAGTTGTGGTTGCGGATTCCACGCCTCAGACAGTCATCGACTGCCTGCTTCACGTAATCTGGGACGTTGCCGTACAGTCTCGCTTTCCAGTAACTGTCCATCGAATAGCAGTACTGCCCCGGAGCGGTCAGCTGGCTCAGTGCATTGCCTCCTTCGTATCCCCACTTGCCGGACTCGGTCCTATTCATGGCAGAGGAAATGACAGCCAGTGCTCCCTGATAGGATCCGTTGTCTTCCTGTGCGACGATTGCCCAGATCAGTTCCATCTGTTTCTGTGAATACTCTGTCCTGTCCGTCCGGAAGCCGGTCTCCGCGATCCCCTCGCTGTTGTCCTGAAGGATGATGTATCGCCGGATTGAAGTGATAGGCATGAAGTCTACGTTGCTGATCATGGGACCCGTTCCGGGGTTCTCCGCAGTGTTATAGTCATGTCCGGAGCAATGGACCACCTTGCCGTTCCCAAGATAGATTCCTACATGAGGGTTGCTGCCCCAGTACACGATGTCTCCCGGCTGGGCGTCCGACACATCCGGAACGATCTCTCCGTTTGCTCCCTGGTCCTGCGCAATCCTCGGAAGGTTAATTCCGAAGGAGCTGAAGATACTCTGAACAAAGCCGGAGCAGTCAGCTCCATAGCTGAGGCTTGTACCACCCCAGATATATGGAATCTTCCCGACAAAGGTTGTCGCGTACTCTGCAATCTCTTCTCCCATCGAGGATGCCGCCGGCTTGACCGAGCTCAACGAAAAGTAGAGGGAACGATTGTCCTCCGGACTGATCAGTTCCGTCGCGAGATTCTCATTTCCCGAATCCTGGAGGATACTTGCCACGCTACCTCCGCTGAAAAGATCCGATTTCCGGATGAATCCGCGGACATCACCGGACTCGACAAAGTACCAGTCCCTCTCGTCCTGTGGTTCGGCAAGGATGTAGACCAGGCTGCCTGACTTGACCTCACCAACTGCCCTGGAGTTTTCCTTCGGATACTCCAGCACCTCTGCCTTTGTCAGAACGAGGGCAGAATCTTTATCTGCCAGGACATCCTTCGTGGTCGTCTGCGTGTAAGTGAAAGCCATGTTGTCCGCGATCTCAATATCGGGTGTCGCAGTCTCAAATCCCTTTTCACCGATCAGGTCAACCATGTCCGTCGTATCGCTCCCCGACTCAAGCTCAGAGGATGGAATGAAGCCTCTGACATCGCCCGATTCCACATAGGACCAGTCGCCAATGGATTTCAGCACACAGACCAATCCGAAAAATGGTACTTCGCCGACGATTGCCGACTTCTGGTCCGGCTGTTCGTAGATCCGGTTGCTCCTGTCTCCGTGGGCGATCGCATACTGCTTCTTCACCTGAGAGAAACGAAAGTCCCGTTTGAAGTACCAGCTCGGGTCCCAGTAGCTGCCGTTGTAGTAATAGCTGCCGCCGGAATAATCCTCCTCTGTCTCGGATTCTGACTCCTCTTCCGGCAGTTCATCGAGATAGACTTCAGTCTCTGATTCTGTCTCAGTCTCCTCTTCAAGTGAGAGTTCCGTGTCTGGCTCTGTCTGAAACTCACTTTCCGGCTCTGATTCCGTTTCACGGGCAGTCTCTGACCCGTTTTCAGTTTCAGATTCCTTCTCTGAGTCAGATTTATTTTCGCTTTCATTCAGCGGATCTTTTTCCGTCTGACTGGTTCCAGATTCTGTTTCCTTTTCACTTTCTGGCTGCTGTTCGGTCGCCGCAGTACTCTCGGTTCCGCTCTCCTTCTCGGTATGACCCTCCGCTCTTGTTTCTGTCTCTGCTTTCTGCTTCGTCTCCGCTTGCGTCTGTTCAGACGAACCTGTCTCCTCCTGGACAGGCGGATTTGTCTCCGTAACTGCTGTCTCATTTCTTCCCGCTTCCTTTTCTGCGTTGTCCTCAGTCTGCCCGGCTGACTGCATCTCCGGAAAACTTTCCGTGAGTGGTACCGGCAGTGTTTCTGTCGAAGAGATGCTCTCCTCTACAGCAATCATCTGCCTGTCCGCTTCTGTCTCTGCCGCGGGTACAGAAAAGCAGCCGCCCGTGACCGTAGTCATGAGAACGGCTGCCCCTGAAAGCAACGCTGTTATTTTTCTGAATCTCATGATGTTTTCTCTGCACACTCCTTTCCGTATTAATGGCCGAAGAACCAGTTGCCGCCGATCTGTACTGCATCCGCTCCTGTCGTCTTGCCCTTTGTGCTCCGGAAGCTGGTATAACTGTGGTTCCGTTTTCCTTTCTTCAGACAGTCATTGACCGCCTGCTTCACATAGTCCGGAACGTTCCCGCCCAGCCTTGCCTGCCAGTAGGTATCGTTGCTGTAACAGTACTGACCAGGTGCTGTCAGCTGCGCCAGAGCGTTACTCCCTTCATAGCTCCAGGTAGGTGACTCCACCCTGTTCATGGCAGAAGAGATGACCGCCAAAGCTCCCTTGTAGGACCCGTTGTCCTCCTGCGCCACAATTGCCCAGATCAGTTCCAGGTCCGACTGCGAATAGTTGGTAGCATCGGTTTTGTGTCCATAGGTCCCCATTCCTCCGAGCCCTCCGGAAATGTTCCCCCTTCCGCCTACGTCGGGTGTCAGTACTCTTCTCACCTCAAAGTACTGATGGTACTCATTCGAGATGTGAACGCCTCCCGACTGGTGGATGATCTGGTTGTTCCCGATGTAAATGGAAACATGCGTGGATCCATTTCCGTTCGGTTGACCCTTTATATGGGTGCCTGTACGGTAATAGATCAGGACATCTCCCGGTTTTGCCTGAACCAGCGAATCGTAAGCGATGTGCGTTCCCGCCTGCGTCTCCATGGCTCCGGTATCTCCACCGATCTCATAGCCGAAATGATTGAATACCCCGTGTACGAATCCAGAGCAGTCGCACCCGCTCTGCCATGCAGTCGGACTGCCTCCATGTCCACCTCCCCACACATATGGAATCTTTCCAATCCACTGTTTGGCATACTCGATCAGCTCCGTTGCATCTGCATAGGCGTACACTTCATTATCCTCATAAGAGGTAGCAGTTGCCGTCCCAAGAATCGGAATAAACATCATCAGAAACGGCAGTATCAGGACCAGAATGAGCGGGATGATCAGGATAACAAGCTTCTTTCTGACAAGTGCCCGGATTGCCTTGCGCGCGTCATCAGCCACTTTCCTCAGGGCTTTAGTTCCTTTGGCCATCAATCCAAATGACTGCTCGGCCTGTTGCGTCATTGCCCGGCTCTGCTCGTCCTCCTGCATCTGCTCCTGCCGGAACTTCTGCATCTGTGCCTTCTTCGCCAGGGAACTTACATTCAGCTTGGAAATCTTCTCTGTCAGCTGTTTCCTGTATTCCCCTTTGAGTGCTTTGCGAACCTGCTTTTCATAGGCAAGCTGTGCGGCCGCCTTCTGACCGTCTGAAGAGAATCCCGCACTTTTCAGAATCTGACCGTATGCTTCGGAAGATTCTCTTTCCAGATAAGCGGTCCGTAGTGCTGCACTCTGAAGGACCCTGCTGTTTGCTCGGTCCACTCTGCCGGCAGACACTGTCTGAATCGCCTTTTGGATCTCAGCCTTCTCTTTCCTCGTTCTCGCACCGGCAAGAAGACGCTGCTGGTAAGAAATAGCTTCCGGAGATGTCTTGAAACTGTCAGTTCTTAATACATCGTTGTTTATCGATATTTTATTTTCTATTGATTCGATATTTATCGATGCATTATTTTGGGCCCCAGTACTTATTCTCTGTCCATTTTTTGAGACAGCTCCCGGACCAATATCGATTCCCACCTTCGGTTCTTCTTTGGGGCCTGCCCTTGGTCGTGCCGACTCTCTCTTTACTGCCTCCCTCTTTGCAACTTCTTTCCGAATGGATCCGATTGGTCTTCCTTTGCCGTTACTGTTCCCAAAAGCAGATTCGATCGAGGCTTCATGATCTCCATCTTCAGGAAACAACTTTGATAGTGGTTCCTGGCAACCCGGGATTTCTCCTCTTAGGGTCGTTCTCCTCGTTTTCCCCTGGAGACGATATCTCCGAACTGTAGCCTGCTTGTTTTCCATCCTCTGCCCGGACGATATCCATTGCCTGGATGTTGTCCCTTGTCCGGGTAACGTCATCCTTTGAATCTCTTTTTGTTCCTTTACATCCAACCTCGCCGCGGTCTTTGCCATAGTTCCGCTCTGGATCTTTCGATCGATCTTCTTCTCTATCTCAGACAGAATTTGCTCACGCTGTCTTCGCGGCATGGAGAGCAACGCCTTCCTGTACTTCTCAGGAAGCTCTGCAATCACCTCTTCCCGCAGGGCAAAAGACCCTCTGATCTTCATGGAAGCAAACTGTCGGAGCTGTTGGTCAGGATTCTGAAAAGATGGTCCTTTCTGCTGACGGATCCGGACATCCATCGCTGTTTTCATCTGGCGCAAAGGCACCACCTCCTGGAAATAAAATGAGCACCTGACCTGCTGGCCAGATGCTTCATGCTTTTCTGCTTACTGTTCTTCGATTGGTTACTCGTGGCAACCATGGTTCCCGCAGCCACCATTTCCATGATGTCCGCATCCCTCATCTCCGTGATTTCCTTCATGATGAGAGCAAACAACATTCGGGTCATATTCCAGACTGCCGTCAAGCAGTTTCCGGGCAGCTTCATCGGCACTTCCTGAGACACCGCCGTATATGGATATCCCCACTTCTTTCATGGCCTGCTGTGCACCGCCGCCAATACCTCCGCAGATAAGTACATCCACCTTGTTATCTTTCAGGAATCCAGCAAGAGCCCCATGCCCGGCGCCATTTGTACCCACGATCTGGGAATCAAGGATTTTACCGTCCTCAGCATCATAGAACTTAAACTGCTGTGTCCTTCCAAAGTGCTGGAAAATCTGACCATTCTCATAAGTTGCCGCTATTCTCATTACATTGTCTCCTTTCGACATTATCTCATGATCCGCCTGTACTCTCACAGGCTTGAATTCCACCTTGCCGCCTTCTATCTGAAGCTGTTTGCCATTGATCAAAGCATCAGCAAGCTTTGTCCGTGCTCTTTCGTAAATAGCTGTTACTGTTGTTCTTGCGACATTCATCTGAGCTGCCGTGTCTGTCTGATTCTGGTGCTTTAGATCAATCAGACGTATTACTTCAAATTCATCATAAGTAAGTGTAACCTTTTCTCCATTTGGTATTCCTTCCGGATTGAAAGAAATGTACTCCGGCATTGTCCCAATCATACGGGTTTTCTCTTGTCTTCCAGCCACAGCATCGCCTCCATTTCTGACATATGTCATTATATGCTTATCCCATAAAATGTGTCAATCAGTTTTTGACATATGTCATAAAATAGTTTTTGCATGGATGCAAGATTCTTCCTGACTGGTGATTACGATGATCAAATGGAGCTATCCAGCTGCCCGTAAAGGAACTCCGGCTTTTTCACTTCTCCCTTCACTCGGTTCTTCCTGATCTTCGCCAGTTCATGGAAGTTAGTATTGAAGAGCTGATACATGGCAGAGTCTTTGGGAAGTCTTCCGTCACAGGGGATGACCCGGTTTCCAAACTTGAGAAGTCCACAGCCGCAGTCGGGATTGCTGATGTACTGCATGAGGTTCGGTGAAATACCAAGTTCCGTCTCCAGCAAGTGCCGCTCATTCTCTTTCAGATTGAGTAGCATCAGGAACTCGCTATTACAGAGCATCGACTCAACCGCAGTCGTTGTCAGCAGATCCGCCACGTTCTGCGTAATCGCCGTGCAAAGGCCGCCCATCTTTCGTACCTCTCTCCAGATCTTCTCCAGGTAAGCAGCGGAGTATTGATTGTGGGAGAGGTATGCCGATAGGTCAGATCCTTTCGGACCTTTCGCCCCGGCCCACACCGTGCAAGCAGCTTTCACTGCACACGGCGTTCCATGGGAATAGTTCCATCATTATTAAAACGGCCACTCTCAGA
>Ga0256404_1006158_pt1 | contig 20244 bp, 31 predicted proteins | sample RumenRJG_01DNA_FD_185990 | JGI IMG/M metagenome (GOLD analysis project Ga0256404, IMG submission 185990) | Bovine rumen microbial communities from Lethbridge, Alberta, Canada - RJG_01 | ecosystem: Host-associated > Mammals > Digestive system > Stomach > Rumen | place: Canada: Alberta | collected...
GTCATTTCAGCACAACGTCCAGGTATATTTACAAGAGGTGGTCACTTTATAGTCCTGGCAGGGTTAGACAGCAACGATAATGTTATCGTTTACGATCCAAATGGTGGCAATGGATATAATCCTGACGGTAAAGGAGCTACTTTTACACAGGCTCAAGTTTCGGCTTCAGGTACTCAATATTGGATTTTTGACAGTGATTTAAACCAGGGCGGCAACGTCGCCGAATTAGCGTGGCGGTATCTTAGAAACGCAGGGTTATCTAAACAAGCTGCTGCAGGAGTAATCGGCAATATGATGATTGAGTGCGGCGGAAGAACGCTAAATTTAGATCCAACACTATATGATGAAATATATGGTACTCATTACGGATTGTGCCAGTGGGATATTCATTTGTTCCCAGGTATACAAAATAAAAATGCCCGCGGTCAATTAGAATACCTTTGCAATGAATACATGGGTGCTGAGATCAATTCATTTGGGTGGTTATACAGATCAGGCTTTACATTAGATGAATTCAAGAATATGACAAACGTTGAAAATGCCGCCGTTGCATTTGCTATGGTATGTGAACGACCAGGTTATGAATACAACAATTATCAATGGCGGCGCGAAGCGGCTATGGTAGCCTATAACCACTTTAAAGATAAATAAAGTTATATCCGCTGACAGAGAAATCTATCAGCGGATAAATCCATTAAGGAGGTATTAATATGGCAAAAAAGCCTTTCTTCTCTGATGAAGATGTGAAAAGGGCAATGAACACAGATACAGTTGCATTTTTAGAACAGTATTACGGATACTCCTTCAAAAAAGTCGGACAAGATTACCGTTCTAAAGAACATAACTCTCTCGTGGTTCGCTCCGATCGCAAACGATGGTACTGGAACAGCAGGAATGTCGGCGGCGATAGTATTGTCGCTTTTCTGCAAAAAATTGAGAGATTGTCTTTTTACGAAGCGATCAAAGCTGTAGTCAACGAACCAATGCTTCCGCTTCGACCGATAACGCAAGCGGAGAAAAAACCAATGGTACCTAAAAAAATCATTCTGCCTACTGCTACAAAAACTAAGTATTCAAGAGCATATGCCTACTTAACAAAAACAAGAGGAATCGACCCGACGATCATAACATATCTAATGAGATCTAAACGGTTGTATCAAGAAGAAGCCACTGGCAACGCCGTCTTTGTAAACTATAAAGAAAATGGTGAAGCTTCTTTTTTCACTAAGCAAGGAACTAATCCCGAGAAGCGATTCAAAGGGAATGCTGATTTGGGAAACGACGACAAGAATCCTGTTACATATTACTTTGAAAACTACGGTTTTTGGCAGGAAGGTTATGTTCAGACGCGCGTTTATGTCTTTGAATCACCGATAGATCTTCTCTCTCACGCAACGATCGCTAATATGTACAAAGGAAAAAACACATATTGGCTTCAACACAGCAGAGTTGCTCTATGCGGAGTTACTGATCTTGCTCTTGAACACTTCCTGGAGAAACACCCCAACGTAAAGGAAATACGCTTTGGTCTTGATAATGATGAAGCAGGAAAAAAAGCTACAGCTAAATATATGGAGAAGTATCAAAAGCAAGGATATTCAGTCAAAGACGTCTCTCCACAGCAGCAGGGGTTCGATGGAAAGGACTGGAATGATTTTTTAAAATTTCGTGAGAATCAGGAAGGTCAATCAACCCTAAACAGGAACGAACAAAGAAGGGATAACAGATGAACAGACGGTTATTTGTGGATATGGACGGTACTCTTGCGCATTTTATTGCCGTTGAAAAATTTGAGACCTTATATGAAGAAGGCTACTATGCTCAACTTCCCGCTCATAATAATTTGGTTGCGGCAATCAAACGTATCAATTCAAATCCGGATATTGATGTATACATACTGAGCGCTGTTCTTGAAAACAGCAAATATGCAGAAAAAGAGAAAAGGGAATGGTTACAACGATACCTGCCTGATTTGAAACCGGAGCAAATCATCTTTACTCCGTGCGGTCAGTCAAAGACATCATTTATAGCAGATCTCAGTAAAAGTGATACGCTTCTGGACGATTATACAGTCAACCTAAACGACTGGACAGAGCACGGCGGTTCAGGAATAAAATTTGTCAATCGCATTAATTCTAAACACGGGAGATGGAAAGGTTTTCGTATCTACCATTGGGCAGATCCGCTTAATACAGTTAATAATATTGAAAGATTTATTAACAACCTTCCTGTCCCACAAGAAACTTCCTCTATTGCCAATCATCGGAATAATGTCTTTCCAAAAGTATATCAGTGTTCCTTTTATGACTGTTCTGCGACCATTCATAAGGTTAATATTGCCGCTTACGACAAGTTGGACGCATCTGTGCTTTTCCGTCTACACATGAAAGGAGAACTGATAGAGGATTCCATCAAAGAAGTGTCTTTGCAGTCGCTAAAACCAACAAGCCATTGCTTGAATTTTGAGAATCCATGTAAAAAGACCCCTGAAAGATAATCGAAACAGCTCCAACTTTCGGAGCTGTCTACGGGAGACGACCTACCCGTATTGATAAGATAGGTCAATGTATTCACTATTATTTTTGAAAGGAGAAAAGTATGGACGTAAAAGTAAGAGGCGGCGTATTACCGCAGGACGAGATCGATTATTACATCGACAAAATCAAAACCGACAATCCCGACAAGATGATCAAGAGCGTGACCCTTAAGGTCAAAGGCGACAGCATCGATATGGATTACACCTACGACAGCAAGCCTTTTGAACGCATCAGAAGGGTTACAGGTTATCTTGCGGGAGATGTCAGCAAATTCAACGATGCCAAAAGGGCAGAGGTCAACGATAGAGTGAAGCACTCACTTAACACAGCATCGCCGGAGCTTCATAATCTCTGATAAGCAATAGATAACAATAAAGCTGAGCTATCGGCGTGACGGGCAGGAGGTTATAGTCCATGAAAAAAGAGATTATATTTATCGACGAAGATACATTAACTCCCGAAGAACTGGAGGACATTGATAATGAACCGCCCGAAGAACAGTAAGGAGTACCGAAGCAATATTGCGGAAACCTTTGCAACTATTCTTGAAGAAGATGGATTGTCCTGGAAAAAGGGTTGGAAAAGTTATGATGAAGCCCCTTATAACGGCGTTACCAAAGCTCATTACAAGGGGATAAACGCTTTCTGGTTATCCATCTTATCCTTTATTAACGGTTACAACGATCCTCGATGGGTCACGATGGTTCAGATAATGGATAAGAATAAAAAGTACCACCCAAGCGAAAAGTGGCACCTTAAGAAAGGCTCTACTGCAACTTATGTGGAATACTGGTACCAATATGATTTGATCGACAAGAAAGCATTGACTTGGGATCAGTACCATAAAGCTTTAAATGACGGCAGAGACAAGTCGGAATTTAGGTTATCATCAAGATATACCGCTGTGTTTAACGCTCATGACGTTGAAGGTATGCCTGAATTGATAAGCACTAAATCGACCATTGAAATCCATCAAGACGAACTGATCAAAAGGCTGTCCGAAAACATGGGTGTAGAAATTCTCAACGATGGAGGAAGTAGAGCATATTATTCTCCGCGCCAGGATAAAATTCATTTGCCTGTTCCTTCTCTTTTTTACAGCGAGTATGAATACAATTCTACAGCTTTACATGAACTCGGTCATAGTACCGGTCATCCAAGCCGATTGAATCGACCCCAAACTGCCCTGTTCGGTACCGAAGGATACGCTACGGAAGAATTAGTTGCCGAAATCATTTCAGCAATGATGGGAAGTTCGTTACATATGGAACCCACTCAACAGCACATCGATAATCATAAGGCGTATGTTCAAAGTTGGATCAAGCAAATTCGAGATAAACCCGAAACTCTTGTGAAGGCTATTAAAGATGCGCAAGCAGCCGTGAATTATATGGATTTAAAAGCAGGATTAATCACAGAGAAGGAATACAAGAAATCCTGTGAATCTGTTTTAGAGATTAAGCAGCCTGAACAAAAGAAAGACTGCCCCACGCTCTGATGCGGTTCTACAACCGATAACTTAGTTTATTTTAGCTGAGCTATCGGCTTGACGGGCACCACTGAAAAGGAGGTGCATCGTCTTTGTGTAACAGATTCAGAATCAGTAACAATATATTCGACTATGGCTTAACAGCCAATGAATTACATATCTACACCGTCATGTGCAGTGTATACAGTAATTCATATTACCACGATATTATTACGATAAAACAGTCCACAATTGCCGAGAAATGCGGCATAAAAACGACAGAAACAGTTAGCAGGGGTATTTTATCTCTTTGTAAGAAAGGACTTATACGGCGCGTACAGCGCTTTGTAAAGCGCAACGGAGATATGGGCACCTATCACTATACGTTGGTTCTCCCTCGTTCGAATGAAAAATACTTCTTTGTTCCGAGAAGTATCATCGGCAAACTGAATTCTGTTCAAATGCGCATGTATCTCTTTGTCTGTAAATGTCTCGACAGCAAGACAGGAGAATGTTGGAATAGCTATACAGATATCTCAAACGCTCTGAAGGTTAAACGATCGGCGGTGATCGAAACTATAAAAGAGCTGATCTCACTACAGGTTATTGAGAAAATCAAAGTTCTGAAGAAGGACGGAAGCTATTCAGATAATCATTATCGCCTGTTTGAAAAGGCAATAACGACGGTTGTCGCTTTCTTCAAAAAATCAATAAAAAGGAAAGAGAGCCGGTGTTCGCAGCACCGACTCTCTCTTAGCAATATATTGAACGTTCAAAAGTCAAGCATAGGTATGACTACCTTGCTCTTTTATTATGCTTCAAGATATTGCAAATGTCAAGAGTTATTTTTATTAATAAGGGGTAGTCCCTTAAAAAAAGGTTCTCTTATAGTACCCACTCACTATATACAGAGAGAAAAATTGCTTAGATATATCTATCAACATACTAAGTTTAGTTAGAATATAGAATCAATTATATCTTCGCATGAATACGTCCAATGAAAGGAGCGCAATGCAGTGCGCCCTTTTTTATTCTGTAAAATACAAGAAAGAAGGATTTTTATGACTAACAGAGTAGTTTTGATGGGTCGCCTTGTCGCTGATCCCGAACTAAAAAAGACAAAAGATGATGTTTGTGTAACTACATTCCGCATTGCAGTAGATCGCAACTATGTCAAAGAGGGTGCGGAACGTGCGACTGATTTCTTTGACATTGTTGCCTGGCGTAATACCGCCGAGTTTGTATGCCGCAATTTTGTAAAAGGATCGGCAATCGCAATTGACGGACATCTTCAATCCCGACAGTATCAGACTAAGAGCGGAAAGCAGCGCAATGTTACGGAGGTTATCGCTGAAACTGTGTGCTTTGCAGGTGAGAGGAAAACAAATACTGACAAAGACACTGAACACAGCTGAGATGCCGAAAATATTATATCGAACTGAAGAAGCGTATGGATCTGGTGTAAGAGACTTAAAAGAGATCCTCAGACACGAAATCTTTGAACTCGGTAACACAGATATTCTTTCTTACACGCTTAGTCACTATATCGATGACGAGAGAATCGGTGACTATTTCATAAAAAGCAAAATAAGCGGTAAGCAGCTGCGCAACATCTACATAGACATTGTCTACATTGCAAAGGAGCTTTCCGAGAAGGCTGATCAATCTCACACATTCAATAGATTTCAGCGTGCTTTAGGTAACGAGCTTGCCCAAACCGTGTTTGTCGAATCATTTTTGCAACTCATACAAATCGCTACAGGACGAAACATCAAATACGGTTTATGGTTAGCGGAAAGGAGAATTGTCGAAACCTACTATGGAGGACAAGACATAGATTCTTATGCTGTTTCAGATATAATTCTCTCCGATCTCGGAGCCGAAGGAATACTGTTTGCATATACGGAGCTTCCTCAACCGCTTGAAAACGAAGCATCTGCTGTCGGCCGATCGCAGACCGCAAAAAAGAATGAACCAATGAGGTGATTATTTGAAAAGAAGTGTTATGATAAGCATTAATCCGAAATGGTGTGAAAAAATCGCCGCCGGGCAAAAGCAAATTGAGATCAGAAAAACCCGTCCGACCTACGAAACGCCATTCAAATGCTATATCTATCAAACTAAGAAAAAGTGGTATTGTTCTGCCCTTCGCTTGCTTGGAAAAGAAGATCTTGCCGAGTATTTGGAAGAAAATCACGGACAAGTAATCGGCGAATTTATATGCAGAGATATTGAACCTATTACCCCGTATGGCTGCCTGTCTACACATTATGCAACCCCGAGAACGTGCAAGACGAATTTAATAATAAAAAGCGGCTTGTATCCTGAGTCTGAACTAATTGACTATTTAGGCTACAACAAAGGTTTTGCGTGGCATATCTCTGACTGTATTATCTACGACAAATCAAAGAAATTGAGCGATTTTTACAGGATAGCTCCGTGTGGTGCTTATAGCCTAATAAAAGGTGTCTGCGATTTATCTACACCCTGCATTGAGACTCCAAACGATTTTTGCAGTGGTAAAAAGATTATTTGCTCTCCTCAGTCGTGGTGTTATGTGGAGGAATTGAAATGATGCCTGATATTGCTATAAAGAATATACAAGATTTCATTGACTGTGATGGAACGCAGATGATTGATATAATTACTCTCATTACTGCACAAGACGCATTGAAAAAACAGATAAAGCATAAGCCGCAAATGACAAGCAAACCGCTGTATAAAGTGCTATGCCCGGATTGCGGAAGAACATTAAACGGATTTGAAAACGCCCCTTACTGCATTAGCTGCGGTCAAGCTTTAGATTGGAGTGAGTGAAATGGCGTTGAGAATATGTCCTATAACGCTGAAAGAAGCAAACGACTTTGTTAAAAAGCATCATCGTCATCATGATTCTGTAGTAGGCTGCAAGTTTGCAATCGGCGTGGTAGATGGTGCTGAAGATCTTCACGGTGTGGCGATTTGCGGTCGTCCTGTAAGTAGAATACTTGATAATGGTAAAACACTTGAAATCAATCGAGTGTGTACAGACGGTTGGTATAATGCCTGTTCAGTATTATACGGTGCCTGTTGTCGAATTGCAAAAAATATGGGATATAAGAAAATCATCACATATACCTTAATATCCGAGAATGGCGCAAGCCTTAAAGCGAGCAACTTTATTTGTGAGGGTGAAACTGGTGGGACCCATTGGACAGGTAAGCGGAATAAAGGTCAAAATATTCCGCATGAAAAGAAGAAAAGATGGGTGAAAGAATTATGAACGCTTTGTTGAAATATCCAGGGAGCAAATGGAAGATGGCGGACTGGATTATCAGCCACTTTCCTATGCACAAAGTTTATCTGGAGCCGTTCTTCGGCTCCGGCGCTTGCTTTTTCAAAAAGGCACCCTGCTATATCGAAACAATCAATGATATTAACGGAGATATCGTCAATCTCTTCAAAGTATGCAGAGAATATCCCGACGAACTAAGCCGTCAGCTGATGTTGACCCCGTTCGCAAGAGAAGAATTTGAAAACTGCTACGAACATTCTGAGGATCCAATCGAGCAAGCACGAAGAACTCTTGTCAGATATCATCAAAGCTTTGGCACATCAAATTCTTGTAAAAGCTCGTGGCGCAATGTCCAGACTTACGGCGGACCGAGAACAGCTACCATGTGGAATAATCTCCCTGAGATCGTTCAAGAAGTTACCCGACGTCTCAAAGAAGCTCAGATCGAAAACACAGATGCGTTGGAGCTGATCCGTCGGTATAACGATCCAAAAACCTTGATCTACATCGACCCGCCATATCTCCTTGAGTTGCGAAAACGGAATATGTATCAAAACGAGCTGACCGATGATCAGCACAAGGAACTCCTTCAGATTATCAAGCGAAGCAAATCCATGATTATTCTATCAGGCTATGATAACGAGTTGTATAACAATGAGTTATCCGATTGGTATACAGATACCATAACGGCGCAAGCTCAGTTTGGAAAAAGCAGAATAGAAAAAATCTGGCTAAACTTCCCCTGGCAGTATTCGTTGTTCTAAGTAAAGGTTAAGGCAAGGGAGAGAATCCCTTGCCTTTGTGATAGTTATTTGATTTCTTATCACTTAACCGACGAGAAAACATTTCTATAGATTTTGACTTGCTTTATTCTTATCTAAGTCACGCAAAAGACACATGGTAGGTTCAAATACATTTTTATATCTGTATTCCAATGTTTTTTTATAGAATTCGCGTTGAGAATCGCTAATCACTGTTAATCCTTTGTATTTACTCGGTAATTCATCAATTATTTGCATTATTTGCTCAAGGTTAATGCGTGGATTTATCCTTTTGAGCGCAGCATTGCAATCACGGTTCTTTCCTTCCATGATAAACTTCAAAGGATTAATCTGTCGGTCATCATCGTCCAGGAAACAACACGTTCTGCTGTCGTATATGCTTTGAACAAACCTATGATTATCGCTCAATATCTTTTCGATCTGATTGTCACTCAGCTTTCCGCTAAACGCTGCACCGTTATCATATACAGGAGCAATTCTTCTCTTATGCGAAAACGAGTCAACCAAAATGCCCCAATTTCCATTATTGCGGTCATTGTTACCAATCAGCGCATCTACGACAAACATATCCCAAAACCGTTTCTTTAATTCCGGCATAGCTTTGAATGTTTCGTTCTCATTCATAACTGTAATGATTGAGTTTAAATGAGTATCGCTACCGTCAGAGGAAGAACCATCATGTTCTTCCAGTCCTTCAATGTAATCATTTTTAATAGCTCTAAACTCGGTAAGATCTTCACCCGGTTTCCTGAAATCCTTACACGCAACAACTATTTTGTTATTGTACGTACCCAATAAAGTTGTATGAACATCAATCCCAAGCGCTTCATATATTTTTGAGCCTAAGTATTCTGACAGTGGCGAAGTAGTGTATGAGATCTCCGCATTACGGAAACCCTTTGTACTCTTAGGAAACTTTAAAAGCCAGTTTGAGCCGTCATAGATTATTCCTCTTTTGGCTCCTGCGCTTCCTGCATAACTTCGACCGCTTAACTTATAAGTTGTAAAATCTATCACGTTATCTCCACCCCGCAATACTTTAAACATAATGTATCAAATTCTTTGTAGCTAATCTTTCCTGCCTGATAGCTCAACTTCGCCATGACTTCAAGCTGTTCGGCAAGAAAACTGTAATTCAGCCAGTCGTCCTTTTTGTCAAGCTCAATCATTTCGGCTATCAAATCCTGTAATCGTTGAGGAAAACCACTTTCATCTAATTCTATTTCTGTTAAAATCATATGCTCTCCTAAAGCGGAATCACTTCCGCTTTTTATTTTGTATCTCTTTCTATATCTGTTTTTCCTTTTGAAGCGTCCTCTATAAGATGAAATGATCTCAGCAATCTGACTACCGTATCTTGACCGTCAAGGCAAGTGTCGATCAAATAACCGCGTTCATTCTTCCACTCGGAAAGACCTCGATAATAGAAATACTTTTTCGAATCCTCAATAATAAACGGTACGATACCATTGCGCAGACACTCCTTCAGAGCGATAAGTCTGCCGACGCGCCCGTTGCCGTCTTGGAAAGGGTGTATGCTTTCAAACTCATAATGGAAAGAAATGATCTTTTCCAAATCGGCGTCGTTCTGTTCGTTATAGGCAGATAAAAGATTCTTCATCTTTTCTGATACTTCGCTCGGCTTAGCTGTCGAATGACCTCCGACAAAATTCGATCTTCTCTTATAATCGCCTACAGCGAACCATGAAAGTGTAGAATCCTTCGTCCCCTGCTTTAATATACGGTGCAACTCTTTGATAATGTCCTCGCATAACGGCTCACTCGCTACGTCAATAACATAATCGATTGCCCGAAAGTGATTGACCGTCTCGATAATATCATCAACAGGTACCCCTTCATCGGAAGCGATCGTTCGTGTTTCATAGATATATCTTGTCTGTTCTTCGGTAAGCTTGCTGCCTTCGATATGGTTTGAGTTATATGTCATTCTCACTTGTAGCTCATGATAAATACCGCCCGAGATCTGAGCGCTCTTCTCATCACGTAAAACAGATAATAAATCAAAAGACAATCTTTTCACCTCTCTATTATTCGCTTTGTAAATCGTTCATAAGATTAACGGGCATCTCGAGAAGCTATTTTCTCTGCGGAATAAGTATTATAGCCTTCATAATGGTAGCTTGCGTCTATACCCTTCATATACACTTGCCTGCTGTTAATCTGATCCGTCAGCGCATCTTGCAACAATTTCTTAATCTCAACATCTTTTATCGGACTGCGCTCCATCGCCAACAGATAATCTTCTTTATCAACTTTGCTCCAATCCACTACTTTACCTAATTCTCGCTTTAAAATACAGTCGAGCCATATCCTGGTGCTTCTTCCGTTTCCTTCTCTGAAAGGGTGTGCTATGTTCATTTCAACGTATTTCTCGATGATTTCATCAAATGTGCTCTGCGGCATAGCATCGACACCCTTTAAAGCAGCTTCAAGATACATGACCGGAGCAAATCGAAAATTACCTTTCGCTATGTTCACTTTACGGATCTGTCCGGCAAAAGGATAAATATCCTCAAACAAATACTTGTGAATAGCTTGTAGCCCTTTAAAAGTTCCGACTTCAAACGTATTTAACAGATGCTTTACAAACAGATCTACAGCCTTTCGTTTGCTTATTCTTTCTTCAACTCGTGCCAATTCTGCCGAATCGGTAATATTTAACTTATTATCAAGCATTGTATACCAACTCCTACAAAGCGGAACCACTTCCGCTTTTTTTAGTTATACGCAGAATAAAAAATCAATTGTCCTTGTCATCAGGAACATACTCCATTATATCGCCGGGCTGACAATCTAATATCTTACAAAGAAGCATAATTGTTTCAACTGTAACACTGCGATTATTCACTAAGCTATCTACCGTCTTAGGATTTATCTTATACTTCTGACGAAGATCGATCTTTTTTATTCCCTTTTCTTTCATAAGGCTAAACAACAGTCTATAAGAAACAGCCACTAAACCACCCCTATTCTTATACTTAGTATAACACGATAACAGAGTGAATGTCAATCAAACTTTGTACCTAAAAGTATACAAAAATATCGTACCAATTTTGGTACGTTTGTCAATTGCTTTTTTGTACCTTTTTTGGTACAATATATACATAAGATAAAGGAGGAAAAACATGAAATTATACGATTGGTTGTCCATCGACAAAGGAAGCTACGACTGCTACGACACCGACATTGATGAATCGGTAACAATCGACTGGATTGATAAGCCCAAATCAGATTATGACTTCTTTGTAGTCGGGCTTCTGAAGAAAGTCGATATCGAGCAGAAAACAGATGATTGTACGCTCGTCTGCGATTGGTCGAAGCTCATAAGAGAAAACTTTACAAAGTTCAAGCGCTTCACCAAAGAGTATTGGGCGCGTGACTACAAAGATGAATACGACTTTATCTACCAGTGGATTAGGGAGCTTCATTCCTACGTTGCAGGATATGTCAACGATAGCTTCTACTCTACCTTGAAGAAATTTGTCGATTCACTGAATTAAACACAAAGCTGTCCTATCGGCTGAACGGGGAGAAAGGTTTAAAAAATATGACTTACGAAGAAGAATTATGCTTTGCTTATAGATTTGCAAAGCATCAGCTTACAAACACATACGCAGGCGAGTCTTGGCGGAAGTATTACAGCAATAAACTTAACGAGATTTCCGAAAAGCTCATTCAACTTGGTTGTATGTCAAGAAACACGGATCCTATTCCTTGTAAAGTAGGGGATATTGTTTACAAGACAATCCTCAGAGACGACGGAAAGGTTTATGTAAAAAAAGCAACTGTTATGCACATTTCTTTTTTCGAAGATGAGCAAGAACCCAAACCTCAAGCCGAGCTTAGATTTGAAGATGGCTGGACTTGCTACATCGACAGCAGACACTTTGTCCCCCCGTTTTCTTCATCAGCCGCTTTTCACAGTAAGGACGAAGCAGAGCAATTCGCAGCAGAACGCAACAGCATGAATCATAATTCAGCAACTATCTTTCCATTCCTTAAATAAACCATACAGGCTGACCTATCGGCTGAACGGGGAGAAAGGTTGATACAATGATCTCTGTTAAAATGAATACATCGGCTCTTCGTTCTTTAATGGGCGAAAGCTTCAATCACGACGAATACGAAAGAGGTCGCAAGGACACTTATAATTTTTTAACAAAGCAACCGGAATTAAGTGCCCCAAAGATAGAAGAGGTCAAACAGATGTTACAGAACGGAGAGTATCGTAACTGTCCGGGACCGTCCTACTGGATCGGCTGCTTAGCCGAATTTGATTTTATATAACCATTTAGAGAAAGGAATGGAATAATGGAAAGAAAATACTTTCAACCGATAGCCGGTCAGAAGTATCTCAACAGTAACGGCAGCACATACTTCTGCTTAATAGAGGGCAATAAAATTCGCTCTTCCTTAATCTGTTCTGCGCTGTTTATCAGCATAAAGAGTGGTTGGGTATTACTGGCACATGAATGCCAACAAAACGAGGACGGAACTATCGTTTGGAATCGCTCAGAAGGACGCGGATTCTTTGATGTACAGACAACAGTAGAAGGCTATGGCTTTAATGGTCGTCTGGTATCATCACTTTCCGATAAATAAGGAGAACAATCACAAGAACTTCCCTCGTTCCATGTTACAAATGGTTTCATCTTCGAAGAATTATGTTTTATCTCAAGGAGGAAATAATGTTAACCAAAGCATATGCCACTACCATCTTAGCTAATGCCATTTCAAGCTGCTATCTTGAAGGCGGAAACAGAAAGCCGCTCCCGCCGGGGACGAAACAAACCAAAGTCCTTGCAACAATCAAAAATATAACATTTTCATCTAATTATACAAAAGAAGTCTTTTCGCTTCTTGTAGATGCATGTGATTATGATCTTGACTTTGATGCGTTTATACTGAGCGTATATAACTGTGAAGTTATTGATAAAGCCAGTACTACACACACATCTGCTGAAGAATACCTCATTGAACGACATATTATCTAAATCAATCTAAGCTGTCCTAACGGCTGAACGGGGGAAAGGAGAACAAGAACCATGTACCAAAAAAAGAACAAGCTCTCGCGTATCATAAGAGCAAATCAAGTGTACCATAACGTGACTGAGCTGACGGTATTCGATACGACAGAAAGCGGGAATTACAAAGTCTGTTTCAGCGGTCAGTTAGATGACTTCAATGCTATCGGCAAGCTTGACGTCAACATGCAACTGTACCGTCAAAAACTTCTTCAGCGCTGTGTAGATCAGAAGCTGATTTTCCATGAAAAGCTATTCGTTTGGCTTAGACCGAAATCAGATAGTCAGAGCATCGATATCAATAATAAGGATCAGCTCCGAGATAGACTAATCTCATGCAGAAAAGAATATCAATCAGCAAAAGAAAACGATGATGCTATTATCGACTCTCTCAAAGAGATTGGCGTCGATATTGACAAAACCTTTGTTGATAAAGATACTTCTTTCTCTTTATCCGAAGCAATCAGCCAATTCCTTTACTCTACTAAAGAAGACAACTACGGCGAGCTGCTCGAAGCAATTATGAGTGCAATCTAAAAAAGACTTAAAAGATAGCGGAACCACTTCCGCTATCCAATAAAATGAGGGGAAGTAAAATCATGAAACATTCAATAAAGGATCTGCGTTTATTAGCATTGTATGCAGTTTCTATCATAACCAGCCCGATCGGAACCGAGTACAAACGCAATGGACAGAAGATCAACCGATTCTCATACACGTATAAAACCTGTGCAAGCATCTGGAACATTCAGCCGTTTTAAAGAGGGGGTGCGCTAATGCGCATATCAATTGACGAACTTCGCAAGAAGCTTATGAACGAACAGAATATCACACTGGAGTATGCTCTTGAAACATACCGTGACAAGTGTATCATGCACGCACAATACAACATGATGGACAATGCGCGTCGCTTTGTCTATGACAACAGGCTTCACGAAGAATGTACGCTTCAGATCTATGATATTCTTTGTGATATTGAATTCGACTAACTCACAATAAACCCGCAACTGAAAGGAAGTAAAACCATGATAAATATGGATCAATTATTCCCGGCATTCGAAAAGCGATATGTTCACGTACATGGGTTTTTCCGTTTTCGCGATATGGTTGGAGCCTTCATTGCGGACTTTGTAGAAAATGATCCTCGCGCGTTCACGGGTTTCTCTATCGAGGAATTAACCAAGGAATTCATGGCTAAGTATCATATCCCGACAAACAACAGTATGCTTGTTGATGATATTATGTACGCAGTGGACGATGAAAGCTTCAACTATTAAAAAAAGCCGCATCACTGCGACTGTAGAAAAGCGGAACTACTTCCGCATATTTATCAGATAAACAGAAGAAGTTTCGACTGATTTCTATTGACTTTTACCTCATTATCTGGTAAAATAATGATATCAAAAGATATCAAGACAGCACAATAAGCACCCCACCGGTGCAAGGTTTTGGCGAACCTTGCACCGTTCGCAAGGTAATTCGCAGTTACCAAGCTATGGAATGCTAAATTTGTCATCCACATCATGTGTATGATGTTTAGTTTTCAAGCTCTGTACTCCGTTTTGCCCTCTGGAGTGCAGGGCTTGTCTTTTTATACCAGTACAATTGAATATCGACCGAAGGGCGCTTGCACCGCCTGACGGTGTACAGGTAACAATGAGAGCTTATCTTTTCGGAGCTGCAAACCTCGCCAAGACTTCCTGCACCAGGCACTGCCGTGTAAAGAGGATAGAATCCAAGGTACGAGCGACAAAAGGACAGACTGCTGAGTTGTAGTTGACAACTCTTAAGCCATGATGAAAGGTAAGTGTCACTCTGATCAGTGGAGTGCAGTAGTGCGACTTCATGTCCTCGCGGATTTCGCCGGGATACAACATGAAGAAAAAGCTGACAGAGAACGGTGTACAGTACCAACACCAAACAAGAATCAACTCTACATTAACGCTTACCGTGGGGTTCGGGTTCTCCTTACCCTGCGGTGAGCTTAATCGGATAAAATTATGTCAAGCTGAGTACCACAAAAAAGTGGTACCGAGCTTGACATAGTGGTGGAGACTATTGGAATCGAACCAATGACCCCCTGCACGTCAAGCAGGTACTCTAACCAGCTGAGCTAAGCCTCCGTCTTTTGTCGACTTAAGTATAGTATCACATTTTACAGAAAAAATCAAGTCTTTTTTTCAGATTCTTTAATATGTCTGTTTTTCATTGATTCTGTCATTCGTTTGCGATATAATCAAACTATACTATCATGTGAGGTGCGGAGGATGTATTATCTGATTCATGAAAAGCTGACGCAGTGTGAGAAGTCGGAGCGTAAAGCGGATCCGGCGCAGTATGTCGTCGTGTTGACAAAGGCGGAATGGGCGAGGGAAAAAGAAAGCTTTGACATGGGTATTGATATCGAGCACGATACTCCTGTCCGTACCACCAAGGCGGAGGTTAACTATGACTCGCTGACCGGTACCTTTTGTATCCCCAACCGCAGTGATCTGACGCAGGAGGAGGATACCTTTTCATTTGCGCTGGATGAAAAGGGCGTTGTTTTTATCGATGACAGCGGTATCGCAAAGGCGCTGACAGAGGAGATCCGCCGCACTAAAAAGTGGCGTCTGCCGAGTCTTGAACGCTTTATGTACGATTTTCTTGAGCAGATCGTTATCCGTGACCGTGATATGATTGAGCAGTTCGGTAAGGAACTGGACAGCGTAGAAGAAGCGATCATCGCCGATCAGGATGGTCTGACCCTGGAGCGCGTGAATGAGATTCGCGGTGAGATCCGTACTCTGCGCGTGCATTACGAACAGCTTCTTGATTTTTCTCAGGAGCTGGAGGAGAATGAAAACAACTTCTTTAAGCAGGAGAACCTGCGTTACTTTCATCTGTTTTCCAACCGTATTGAGCGGCTGCGTGATTCGACCAAGGCGGTCGGAGATCATACGGCGCAGATTCGTGATATCTACAAAGCGCATCTGGATATCAAGCAGAACCGTATCATGACCATCCTGACGGTCGTGACCACCATCTTCATGCCGCTGACGCTGATCGCGGGCTGGTACGGCATGAACTTCCGCTATATGCCGGAGCTGGACGCTCGGTGGGGATATCCCGCGGTCATCGTTATCAGCCTGCTGATTGTTCTCGGCAGTCTGTGGTTCTTCAAAAAGAAGAAATGGCTGTAAATGGCTGTGTATCTCAATATAAAAAGAACAATCATCATTTAGGAGGAAGCAGATGAAAAACAGTCGGGCAGCGGCGATTCTGTACGCTTTGGCGGCGGCGCTGTTTTACGCGCTCAACGTGCCTTGCTCCAAGCTGTTGCTGGAGCATATTTCGCCGACGATGCTGGCGGGATTTTTATACCTCGGCGCAGGTTTGGGCATCGGAATCATGTATTTGTTTCATTTTCCGAAGGAGCATAAAGAAGAAAGACTCAGCCGTTGCGAGCTTCCGTATACAATACCTATATCCGTGCGCAGAAAACATTGGGCGCAGCAAAAACCAGCGCCTACTATGCGCTCGCTCCGTTTATCGGCGCGTTTCTGTCCTTTGTTCTTTTGAAAGAGGAACTGACGCTTGGGTATGCCGCTGCGCTGTTGGTGATGATCGCCGGCACGGCGTTTGTGGTGTGCGATACGCTGCGCTACAGTCACGAGCATGAGCATACGCATACCTTTACCCATACGCACACCGTGACACACGCGCATATGCACAGTCATATGTTTTCGGTCGGACAGCATGGACATCATCACAGTATTGCGGAGCTGGAGAAGCTTTCAGGAGCTGCGCATGGATAAGAGACTGTGCTGTTATTGACAATGAAAGTCGGTTGTTTTATAATGCTGTAGGATCGGTCGCTGTTTGATCGTCCATACTAAGAGGAAAAGATAAAGGGAAGTATATATGGAAATGGTGTTGCAAATTGTCCTGCTGATCGCGGGATTTGTCGCGCTGATTAAGGGCGCGGATATTTTTGTCGACGGCAGTTCGTCGCTCGCGGCAATCTTTAAGGTGCCGACGGTTATCATCGGCTTGACGATCGTCGCGCTCGGCACCAGCGCGCCGGAGCTGGCGGTCAGTACGTCCGCGGCGCTGAAGGGCTCAAACGAAATCGCGCTGAGTAACGTCGTCGGGTCAAATCTGTTCAACCTTTTGATGGTGCTGGGTGTGTGCGCGATTATCAAACCGGTGCCGATTGAGAATGTAATCAAGAAAAGGGATTTTCCTTTTTCGATCATTACGACCCTGCTGCTGTTTATCGCGCTGGGTATCCCCATGCTGATCGGCGTCAACCTTGCGGCGGTCAAGATGAGTGAGAACGTTACTTTGGTTAGCCGTGTTATCGGTATCGTACTGCTTTTGGTTTTTGTCGCGTATATCGCGGTTCTGATCGTTTCGGCACGAAAGAATCCGTCACAGGAAGAGCCTGTCAAAACAATGTCGCCCCTGAAAAGCGTGTTGTTCATCCTGCTGGGCGTAGGTCTGATTATCGCGGGCGGTCAGTTTGTCGTCAACTCGGCTAAGTATATCGCCGCCGCGTTCGGTATGAGCGAAACGCTGATCGGTCTGACGGTCGTCGCGTTTGGTACCTCGTTGCCGGAGCTGGTGACCTCGATTGTCGCTTCGCGCAAGGGCGAGAACGGTCTTGCGGTCGGTAACGTTGTCGGCTCCAATATTTTTAATCTGCTGTTCATTCTCGGCGTGTCCGCTACACTTCATCCGATTCCTGTCAACTTTGCGTCGATGATCGACTTCGCGATTTTGATCGTCACGTCTATCCTTGTTTATATATTCGCGCTGACAAAGAAGATCAATCGTCTCGAGGGTGTTGTGATGGTTTTGATGTATGCCGCGACGGTGGTCTTTGCCGCACTGAGATAATTTTTTCTTTTACTGAATAAGTTCATCGCCTCTGTTCATACTAGGAACGGAGGCGTTTTTTATGAAGAAATATAAGCACGCAAATGATAAGAAGCCGACAGAGCGCGTGGGGTTTTATATCGCTTTGTCGATTTGTATGCTGGCGGTGGGCTTCGCCGTATGGTCAGCGTATTCAACGATGAGCGGCGCGCCTGATCCGAGCGACAATACCTATTTTTCGTCGCTGTCAACCGAAAAGGCGGCGGTGGCTCAGGAGATGACCGGTGTGACCGAGCCTGATACAATGGCGGCGACCGAGGCTGAAACCGAGATCCCGACGCAGGCGGAAACGGTTGTTGAAAGCCGCTTGATGATTAGTGAAACAAGACCTGACGCGAAGGATACCATGAAAGATGAGATTAAGGATCCGCTGCAGGCAGTGCTGAGAGTCAGCGATAATCTGGTGTATCCTGTCAAGAGCCATCAGGTTCTCAAGCCTTACAGCGAGGATATCGTTTACAACAGTACCCTGCGTGATTATCGCGCGCATACAGGCTGTGATTTTGCCGCGGAAACAGGCGAAAATGTCTATGCGATGTGCAGTGGTACGGTCAATGATATTTCTGTATCAGAATTATACGGCGTGATTATCGAGGTGGATTGCGGAGACTTTTCGGTCTATTACTGCGGTTTGGACTCGAACTTCGCCGTGGAAAAAGAGGATGAGGTCAGCACCGGCGATACGATCGGCACGGTGGGGCAGATCCCCTGCGAAAGCTCGGACAAGCCGCATGTGCATATTGAGATTCGCGTCGGCGATCAACTGATCGATCCGCTGAGCGTGATCGAAAACAACGGTTAGGCATATTTTATCGGCGAAAAGCATAGGATAATATAGCACTGCCCTCGATCCGCTCAGGGGCAAGAGAACGGATGTCGCGTTATGCGCATCCGTTTTCCTTTTTGGTTATTGCACTGGTGAAAAAAATCTCTGCCATAAGTATTGACATTTGAAACGCCTTTTGGTATAATAACGCTTGTGGATTGAGCGATAAGCTCCACCTCGGTGCTCTCGCCGTGTAAAAATAGAGAGATTATAATTGCAGGTATGGCGGAATATGCAGACGCGCATGGTTCAGGTTACACCACGTCGGTGAACTTGCAAAATTCCGACTTGTCTTGCAAAACGTGGATCAAGCGATAAGCTCCACCTCGGTTCTCACCTCTCTACCGTGTAAAAATTCAGAGGGTAAAAACGAATATGCGGATATGGCGGAATAGGCAGACGCGCATGGTTCAGGTCCATGTGAGCATTGCGCTCATGCAGGTTCAACTCCTGTTATCCGCACCAGAAAGAGTGTTCATAACGGTTCTATGTTATGGACACTCTTTCTTTTTATTTGCTGTATCCTGTGCAAAAAGGGCGGATACTACGGCCTTTTCGTATGAGCGGCAGACGGAAATCCTCACGCTGTTTGACGCGAGCCTGCGCTCCGAGGCAGAACATGTCACCGACATATCCGAAAATCATCGGGTTTTGATATGATAACGATGTCAGTTGAAAAAACGCGGACTGCGCCGGTGAGTAGGTTGAGGAGACTGTTGAACATATTCGTCATTTTAGCCTCAAAAACAGCAGTAGCCGCCCTGTTTCGCCGTGTGTGGAAGAAAACAGTCTTTTTTCTAAACCGTCTGTTTAGTTTTGCTCCGATCAATTGATTATCATATTAAACAGTTGCTTGATATTATTCATGAAGCTGTTTTATTATTATTGTGAGAGGTGTAATTTTTTAACAGAGGAAAGGAAAAATTGACAATGATATTAAAAAGAATCCTATCAGGTTTATTATGCGGCGTTATCTTGATTTCGATACTGACAGCCTGCTCCAATCATAACAGTGAGACAGAAAAAAAGTACCCCTGACACGAAAACGGTGCTGATGCATGATTTTGTTGTCAGAGCGCCGAAGAAAGTTACGGAGCTGACAGCAACATTCCTGAATACGGGTAACGGTAAAACCGAGGACATCGTGATGGAAAAGGGATATTCCTTTTCCTGCGACAGCAACGGAAGTGATCCGGGAAATTTGGCAACGTTATTACTGAGTGATTTCCTGAGTAGAATAAAATGATAAAAACAGCGGTTCAACATGACCCGACCCCCAAAAGTTAGACCAAGAACTAACTTTTGGAGGTCGGTATTTTTATGGCAAAATACAGTTATGAATTCAAGAAAATGGTAGTTACAGAATATATAAACGGAGAAGGAGGGATTAAA
>Ga0256404_1006159_pt1 | contig 20243 bp, 15 predicted proteins | sample RumenRJG_01DNA_FD_185990 | JGI IMG/M metagenome (GOLD analysis project Ga0256404, IMG submission 185990) | Bovine rumen microbial communities from Lethbridge, Alberta, Canada - RJG_01 | ecosystem: Host-associated > Mammals > Digestive system > Stomach > Rumen | place: Canada: Alberta | collected...
ATTAGACAGCATATGTAAATATTTTCATTGTAAAATTGAAGATATAATTGAGTTTATTGAATGATTTATATTGTGTCACCTAACTCATGACTGAAGTCACGAGTGTGCGGTGACACTCTTATCAAATTCCATATCTTACGACAACAACCAAATATCTTGGCAAAACAGTTCTATCTGTTTGTTTGTAGGATATAATCTGTGTTTTGATTACCTTATTCCTGATGTTCTGTCGTTCACCCCATCAACTAAAGCTAATGGGATTTCTGACTAATTTGCTTTTAAAAAAAAAGGAAGAGGAAAAACCTCTTCCTAAAAAACATACAAATTACCATTGGGTATAGATAGAAATATCTGTGTCTTTATTGGCATTTTTCCAATCAAGATAAAGACTTTCTGTATTTCCGAAATATCCAGAAACGCAAATGGTAATATTACAATTATCTTTTTTAATGGAGTTATTTGAATCAAAAATTTCTGTTGCTGCTACTGAATAAGGAACATTAAGCGAAAAATCTTCTGTTCCTAATTTGGAACAACCAGAGAAAAGTCCACTTAACTGGACATTATTTTTTTCAAAACCAAAATTAATTACGCCTCCCTTTAAATTTGAACAACCGGAAAACATATTTTGAGCATCTTCAATTTGAGAAGTTTTTGAAATAGTTGGCATCTGTTCTAACGAAGAGCAATTTTCAAAGGTATGATGTGTGGCTGTTACACTATCTGGGATAACGATATTACAATTTAATTTTTTACATTCATAGAAAGCATAATTCATGAAGGATATATCTCCTGAAAAAGATACACTTTTTAATTCAGAACAACCATTAAAACAACCTGACATATCAGCTTTTTCAATACCAATTAGTTCGCCATCTATACTTGTTAATTTAGAACAATTATAAAATGTATAGTATAATGAGTTTGATGTTAATTTATCAAGAGAAACAACTTTCAGATTTGGACAATTAGCAAATGCATAACTCATACCTACATTTTCCCCATTGAAACCAGTTATAGATTTTAAAGAGCTACAACCATAAAATATTCTGGACAAAGACATATTTGAAAATTTAAGTCCTTTAAAGCAAATTGTTTCGATTTTGGAATTATTACAAAATGGACCAACTTGCTCATAACTTCCATATCGAACATAAACAGTCTTTGTTTCAAAAACAGTTTTATACTCTTTTCCATTTAAATAATAAGAAGCATATACATCTAAATTAACAGCATCTGGATTTATTGTTTTTAATGTAATCGTATTTTTTGTATCATCCAATATATAGCCATCTTTTGACACAATATCGAATAGTTCTTTTTGAGTTCCCATTGTTTCTGTTGGTCCTACTGTTGGTGTGGGATTAACCGTAGGTGTTATCGTTGGTTCCTGAGTAGGAATGGCTGTTGGAACAGTTGTTGGGGTAGCCGTTGGTTCCTGGGTAGGTGCAATTGTAGATGTAGCAGTTGGTATCTGTGTTGGTGTCGCTGTTGGAACAATGGTTGGTGTTACCGTTGGAATTGTTGTAGGTGTGGCTGTTGGTTCTTGAGTTGGCGTAACAGTTGGCATCACAGTCGGAGTAGCCGTTGGAGCCTGAGTAGGTGCCTGTGTAGGTAATTTTGTTGGTGGCACTGTAGGAGTTGCTGTCGGGTCTATTGTTGGAGTTGCTGTAATAATAGCTGTTGGAGTTGCAGTTACAGAAGGTCCAGTCGTTACTGGTGTTGCTGTAACAGTAGGCATTGTTGTAACGGATGGCGTTTCAGTGATTGAAGGAGCTGTAACTACAGGGGTTGGCCCCATTTGATTTTCTGGAACAATAACAAAATTTTTAGTGCTTTTGTTTCCAGCTTTATCAACAACAACAACCTTGTGATATCCTAATGTTGATACTAAATATTTTTTCTTTAAAACGTTTAATTTTTTCCCGTCCAAAGAAGCCTGTTTAACAGCAACATTATCAGAAACACTAAATTCTGTTGATTTTATGTAGGTCCCATTATTATGGATACCAGAAATAACAGGCGCTTTCTTATCAATGTAAATAACGTATTTTTTAGTTTTTCCTTTTTTGTTAACTACGCTGATTTTGTACTTTCCGGCTTTTGTCATTCTTAACTTGTAACTTTTTACCCCGGTCTTGATTTTTTTCTTCTTGTTATTTACAACAATTTTTTTAATACCCTTCTTATCCTTGAAGGTGTATGTTTTTACTGTTTTGTAGTACTTGGTTGTTGTGCTTGCCGCATCAACACCGAGTCCATTTAAATTACCCGAAACAAGAGATGCAACTAGCATTGCGACTAATAATCTTTTTTTATGCATAAAAAAACCATTCCTTTCAAAAAAATAAAGTTTCTACGTTTCTCTGTTTTTAATATGAGTTTTTTTCACAAAAAAAAGAAAGGAGAAAATAAATTTCCCCCTTCTTTTTTGTGTTATACGGCTAAAGGGAAAAGAGATAAAAAAAGCGAACAGAGACCTTTTCCCTTCACTTATAATATGAGTTTTTATAAAACTTTTTTTCGTGTTTTTTTTCTGTTTTTTAGCTGTTTTTGCTTTTTTCTGCTTTTTATACAAAAAATATATATATTAGAAAAAGTTTTTTGTCACTTTTTAATATATTGAAGTATAAATTCCAATATTTGCTTTTTCGTTCTTATCCCGCCATGCAATATAAAGATTTTCTGTATTATCATAATATCCCTGAGCAGAAATGGTAATACTACTATCCTCTTTATTTAAAGAATTTTCAGAATTAAATAGAGCATCCGCCTTTAATTTATAAGGAACATAAATATTTAAAGGTTTTAGTCCAATACTTTCACAGCCGAAAAACATCCCATTACATTTTGTATTTTCAGCATCAACATAACCTAAATAAACAATTCCGCCCCTTAAATGTTTACAATTTAGAAACATCATCTGCGTATTTGTTAATTTCGATGTCTTATTGATAGTTGGCATTGTTATAAGAGAATAACAATTCATAAAAGCAGAACTAGCATCCGTTACACTATCTGGAATTTCCATACTGCAGTTTAGGTTTTCGCAATTCATGAAGGTAGTGGAAAGATTATCAATATCTCCCGAAAACTTAATTTTTTCTATTTTTTTACAATTATAGAAACAAGAATTCATATCTGCCTTATTTACACCAATCAGCTCTCCATTGATTTTATCAAGATTTTTGCACCCAGAAAAGCTTCCTTTTAAAGCAAGAAAAGTTGTGTTTTCCTCAATATCAACCTCTTCCAGATTTTCACAATAACCAAAAGTATATGATAAATTAATATTTTTACCCTTAATACCTGTTACTTTTTTTAAATTAGTACAACCATTAAACATATAACTCATAGATGAATTTGAAAAATCAAATCCTTTAAAATTAACCTGTTCAATATTACAATTATTTCCAAACGGACCAACCTGATAATGATAAGTTTCTCTATATTCTGGCACTTTTACAACATCAAATGTTGTCTTGTAATTTTTTCCACCAATATTATAAGAAGGATATATTGTTATTTCTGTTTTGTTTGGGTTTACAGTTTTCAATGTTACAGTTCCGTCTTCTTCATCAATGGAATAATTACCTTTAAGTGAATCGTTCATATCAACTATGTCTTCTAATTCATTGATAGAACCAGTCATCTCATCATTTGGTTCAACAGTGGCCACTGGGGTAATTGTAGGGGTAACTGTTGGAGTTGGAGTTGGCATTTGTGTTGGTGTTGCCGTTGGGTTTTTGGTTGGAACAGCCGTTGGTACCTGTGTTGGAGTTGCTGTTGGTATCATAGTTGGGCTATTAGTTGGAGCTTGAGTAGGTATTTGCGTAGGTACTTTTGTTGGTGGCACTGTAGGAGTCGCTGTTGGCATTGTTGATGGGGTTGCAGTTACGGTTGATGTAGGAGTTGGCAATTGTGTAGTCGGAATATTTGTTGGGAGCACAGTCGGTGTAGCAGTCACAATGGATATTGGATTATTATCAGCCTTCCCCGCAATTGTAAATCTCACCTTTTTTATATTTCCGGCCATATCAGTTACGATAAGAGTATGTTCCCCAATGTTTTTTACTGATAGATAACTTTTTTTTGTACTTTTCTTTTTTCCGTCTAACTTAATTGATTTTACTTTTGTATTATCTGTAGCCCGAAAATATACAATCCCTTGATACGTATTTCCATTTTTTATACCTGTGACCACAGGTTTCTTCTTATCAATGTAAATAACGTATTTTTTAGTTTTCCCTTTTTTGTTAACAATGCTGATTCTATATTTTCCGGCTTTTGTCATCTTTAATTTATAACTTTTTGCCCCGGCTTTGATTTTTTTCTTTTTGTTGTTTACAACAATTTTTTTAATACCTTTCTTATCCTTGAAGGTATATGTTTTTGTTGTTTTGTAATACTTTGTTGTTGTACTTGTAGCGTTAATCCCAAGTCCGTTTAAACTACTTGAAACAAGAGATGCAACTAACATTACAGTCAATATTTTTTTCTTATGCATAAAAGACCATTCCTTTCAAAAAAAAATGAAGTTTCTACGTTTTTCTATCTTTAATATGAGTTTTTTTACAAAAAAAGAAAGGAAAAAATAAATTTCTCCCTTCTTTCTGTGTTATACGGCTAAAGGGAAAAGAGATAAAAAAGCGAACAGAGACCTTTTCCCTTCATTTATAATATGAGTTTTTATAAAACTTTTTTTTGTGTTTTTTTTCTGTTTTTTAGCTATTTTTGTTTTTTTCTACTTTTTATACAATTTTCTTATATTTTTTCTGGTAATTATTGTTTATTTTGATAAAAAGTATTAGAAAAATTGGTTAGAAAGAAACATTAGTTTTTGAATCAACTTTTACTTTTTTGTTATTGTCTGCTATACCAATCCAATCTTGTTGAATTGTGTTATTAGGACCACTTAAATATATCATATTTGAGCCGCCTGTATTTTTAAAAGTATTCGAACATCCTTTTTTAGGCTTACCCTGTAATATGATATAAACATCAAGATAGGAAGAAAGCGATTTGCAGTTTTCAAAGGTATGAGATAAATCTAATGTATCGTTAGATGCTCCTCCCCCATTGATATAGATATTCTTAGACACAGACCATCCATTACAACCATAAAACATGTATTTTGCATATTTTAATTTATTTTTACTTGAAAAAGATGGTAATTCAGATAAGGACGAACAGTTAAAGAAAGCATATTCGGCCCTTTCTAATGTCATAGGAATAAAAAATCTAGGATAATATCCATTCGTATAACAGGATATTGACTGCAAGGCTGAACATTGAGCAAATATATAGCTGATATCCGTACATCCACTGACAGAAGGCATCTCTACAGCATTAAGTTTTGAACATCCGTAAAAAAGTCCAGTCCAATCATTCATGTTTTTTTTAAATTTTTGTTCTGGGTAACAGATACCGTTATCAGCCATCCCCATTTGGCCAGCTTTATTAGCAATAGATGAAATATGTTCTTCATCATAAGAGGTAAATATCTTAACTTTTTCACCAAAAATAACATTTTTTATATTTTTATTTCCAATAAAACAACCGCTATCTTTTCCATATGTGTTTCCTGTACTGTCGAACACAGAAGCCCGGACATAAGTACAATATTTTTTTTCATCGATTTCATTACTGTATATAGAGGCATTATACACATTTTTTATGTCAACTCTACAAGAATTGCCTTTATAACGAGTTAAAACAACAATACATTTATCAGCATCTTCTTCTGTATAAAAATCAAAATTTTGTTCTAAATATATTCTGTCATAACTTTTCCAGATAGCATAAAGAACAACTTTTTCTCCGGGGTTGCAGATTTCAGAAGATTTATAGCTATTTCCCGGATAATATCTTTTTCCGGAACCATCTTTTTTATCACTCCAAAACTGAAATTCGCACTCTTTCTTTTTTGGAACATCATTAGGAACCTGCAACTTTTCAACAAACGATTGTGTGATAGAATCAATCCCCATAACTCCATTATTATTATCAAAAATATAAGTATTCTTTTCTGGTTCATAACAAGCATATAACACAACATCATGTGTCAGAAAATACGATTCTCCCACGCGGTAAAATTCACCATTTTTTGTAAGTGGGTCTGTTGAAAATTCAGTAAAGGTGTAATTCTGAAGTATAGGGGCTATATTTGTAGGCAATTTTATCCATTCATTTTTAGGAAATGTTAAAGAACTATACGCAGGGATTCCACCTTGGCCATATATACGAACCACAACTTCATTTTTACTATTGACATTCGAATCGCTTTTTATGGCTTCAAACTGAGCATATAAAGAACAACTTTTTGAAAAAGTATAGCAATTTCCTGGCAAATATAATCCTTTTTTAGAATCTTTACTTTCTGACCACCCCAAAAAACAACAATCTTTTTTCTCTGCAGAAGGCATTTTTAAAGTATCTCCATCCTTAACCGTTTTTACACTTACGTCATCTGTCGATGAGCCACCATTAAGATAAAATCTTACAGTTGACTTGTGCTGAAAACGGGCATACAAAATTGTATTTTCTGAAAAAGTGTAAGTATGTCCTCCTAAATATTTTTGTCCTGAAATTGTTTCCCAATAAAGGAAATCGCAATCATCTTTATTTGCAAAAGGCAGATTTATCTTTTCGCCTTTTGTAATGGAACAACTATTTTCCGCTCCAATTACCCACCGACCTCCATTTAATTCATATTTAATGGTTATTTTTGGAATCGGGGTAGCTGTTACATATGGAGTATTTGTTACTCCCAATGTTGGTTTTGGAGAAATAGAAGGAACTTCTGAATATGTTGGCGTGTAAGTTGGAATTGAAAAAGTAGGTGTTGGCAAAATTTGTTGTTTTTTATAATATACACCATACAAATTACAATCTTTATCTCCTACATAAAAATAATCACCAATATTATATTTTTCACCGGGATATTGTACCATGGTATCATAATCTGGATAAATGCTCCACCCCGCAAAAGCAGTATCCTTTTCTGGAGCAGTAACGTCTATATAAACGCGCTTATTTTTCTTAACCTCCATGCTTTCTATGATTTTACCATCCACAATATAATTTAATTTTATTTTGTTAGATACGGATGTATTATCAAAAATTGTAGGGATTGGGGTTTTTTGATTATTCTCTCCATCTGTCGGAGTTTGGACATTCCCATTGTTCGTCACAGTAGGAACAGGGGTGTTATTTTCATCCGGCATAGGAGACGTATTTTTACCTTCATCATCTGAGGAAGGTAAATTAGTGCTTACTTCAGTAGGGACAGGTGCATTACTTGACGAAACAGTTGGTGTCACGCTTGCCTCCGGGTTTTCTTCTGAAGCTGTTGTTGATGGACTTATGGTAGTATTATTTTGAGGTGTATTTGGAGTAGTCTCAGGGGTAGGCAATTGTGAAGCTGAAGAATCTGTTATAGTAAAACTGATAATAGTTTTATTTCCTGCTTTATCTTTAACGGTAAGAATATGTTTTCCTAATGAACTGACACCAAAATTTTTTGTTTTGCTGATGTTTAATTTTGTATTATCAAGAATAGCGGAACTCAATTTTATATTATCCGAAATTTTAAAATATGCAGTACCAATATAAATTCCGTTATTTTTTACACCTGAGATAGAAGGCTTTTTCTTGTCAATGTAAATAATGTATTTTTTAGTTTTCCCTTTTTTGTTAACTACGCTGACTTTGTATTTTCCGGCTTTTATCATTCTTAACTTGTAACTTTTTACCCCGGCTTTGATTTTTTTCTTCTTGTTATTTACAATAATTTTTTTAATACCCCTCTTATCCTTGAAGGTGTATGTTTTTGCTGTTTTGTAATACTTTGTTGTCGTACTTGCAGCGTTAATCCCAAGTCCGTTTAAACTACTTGAAACAAGAGATGCAACTAACATTACAGCCAATATTTTTTTCTTATGCATAAAAGACCATTCCTTTCAAAAAAAATGAAGTTTCTACGTTTTTTATTTTTAATATGAGTTTTTTTTACAAAAAAAGAAAGGAGAAAATAAATTTTCCCCTTCTTTCTGTGTTATACGGCTAAAGGGAAAAGAGATAAAAAAAAGCGAACAGAGACCTTTTCCCTTCACTTATAATATGAGTTTTTATAAAAATTTTTTTTGCGTTTTTTTTCATTTTTTAACCATTTTTAGGTTTTTCTACCTTTTATACAATTTTCACTATTTTTTTCTTGTATTTATTGACTATTTTAACAAAAAATCAAAAAAGACCAAAACAAACAAGAATTATTTTTACTAAATCTGGAAACAGGCAAAATATGCATCCACTTACAAAAAGATAGAAAACACGGGCTTGAGCATCAGCATCATGTTGTCCAAAACACCAGACTTGAATATATACACTACCGCCAAACAAATATAGCGAAAATACTTTTGTAAAAAAACTAAAAATGTAAAAAATAACATGTATAACCGAAATCATAGGCAAGCACCACCACCCTTACTGAAAAATTCTGATGTTCCCATGCATAAATGCGCGGGTTTTACGCGGTATATTTATAAGTTTTCTTTAACTATTGTATATTTCCCTCTAAAGCTTTTTCTTTTTAATTACATTTTTTGATTTTCCTCTTCTGCTCTCATGATATCTTTATGCATTTCTTCTATATCAAATTCAAATGTTGATTGTCTCCATACAGTTGTAAAACCATTTGTAATATTTACAAAATCAGGGATAATATCCTTTTTTAAATGGATGTTATTTGAAACAGAAGGTATCATGTCAGAGTGGTAGGTAGTATTTTTTTCTGAATTAGAGCTACATACAGATACAAACATTGGCATCGCCAGCTCATTACAGGCAACCTTTAAAGCATTTATCAATGGTAAAATTTGTTCTTCATATTCTTTTTCTTTATCAAAAATCGTATTCATAGAAAAACTCCTTTCTATTACAGAGAACCTCTCTGATGCTCCCACGCATAAAAGCGTGGGTTTTACGCGGTATATTTATAAGTTTTCTTTAATTATTGTATACCTCTCTTCCACACCAATCGGTCTTATTCTCGGTCATTCATTCCAGCAGCTAAAGCTAATGGGATTTCTGACTAATTTGCTTTTAAAAACTATCCATCATCATATTTATACTTTTTAGAAAATCAAAATCATCATCTACGCCACCTGCATTTTTTTGGACATCTGTTTTTTCTTCTTTTTCAACAGACTTGGTGATAACATCTTGTTTTGGTGGAATTGGAGGTGTAGCGCTTGGAAGAATTTTTATGATATCTTCCTCTTCCATATCCGGTTCTTTTTCCATTTTTTTATCCATTACAGGATAATTTTGCGATTGTTTCTTCTTTTTTATTTTTTTATTTTCTTTTGCTGAGCTAACATTATCTTTAAAACTTTGCGAATAAGAAAAATCTTTCATGTAATATTGACAACAGAAACCGCCAAGACTTGCTCTTAAAAGATTTTTCAAACAATTATTACGCATCCCTTTTGTAACATGTTTTAAAAAAGCAATTGTTTCTTCACCATCTTTTTCAGTAAAGATAATGTGGAACTGTATTGATTTTGGAACCCTATAATGTTCCAACGGTTCTGGTGGAGGGGAAGGAATGATTCTCGCTTCCCGTTTTGCAAAATTACATACAGCCGTCTTCATAGCTGCTGGCAATGAAAAATCAGAATGTTTATACAATTCAATCAAATCCATATCTTGTCTTGCATATAATCGAACAGTAACATTCATAAGAAAATCACCTCTTTTTCTTTTTTAGTGAACACTCCAACGGCTAAAGCACGTTGGCTTCCAATTCTTTAGAAATTGGATTACTTATCTACCATACAGTTCTTAACTCAGATATTATACAGCATTGCCACATAAATCCGCATTAAGCCTAATTAACGTAGACAAGGTGCGTGTTGTTCCCGTACCATAATCAGAATCTTTTGTCTGACTAGGCAACCTTCTCATCACTGAGTCGGATTTTAAAAATTCTCGTATAAAATATCTTGCTCCGATATTATAACTGGCATTTAAGTCACAATGATATTGTTTACCATTTGGAAAAGTGCAAATAGAGTAATTGTATTTTTCAACTCCATTTTGAATATAAGTACCTCTTTCAACTTCGTGAAGCAACTGGCATGAGTATGAACACTCTTGCTAAAATATCCAAAAATGAATATGTTTCAATGTCTACATTAGATAGCATATGTAAATATTTCCATTGTAAAATTGAAGATATAATTGAGTTTATTGAATAATTTATATTGTTGAGCCACTAACCCACACCTAAAGGAGTGGGCTTGCGTGGCTATTTTAGTGTCAACTGACTAATCATGATGACTCTATCTGAAAATACCACCCTTTTTACCACCCCGTCGAGCCAAAACCATTTTCACCACGAACAGAGTTTTTTAATTCATTTACTACCTGAAAATCAGCAGTCAGATATGGCACTAGAACAAGCTGTGCGATACGTTCACCTTTGTTAATGGTGACGTTTTCTTTTCCATGATTGTGCAAAGCAACCTTAATTTCCCCGCGATAATCAGAATCGATTACGCCGACTTTATTTGCCGGAGCAAGGCTTCTTTTGCAGGCAAGGCCACTTCTGGCAAACAAAAGGCCAACATAATCAACGGGTATTTCAAGAGCAATACCAGTTCCAACAAAACAGGTTTCACCCGGTTTTATAACAATACTGTCATTGATGCAAGCATACAAATCGGCACCGGCAGCAAAGTCAGAACCATATGTCGGAACAATAGCATTTTCATTTATTTTTTTCACATTAATTCTTTTCATAAAAGCCTCCTAATTCTTTTTTTCCTAAGGAATAATTAACAAAAAAATCTTCTTTTTTGGGATGGGTCCTCTCTTCTCCTATTGGAACTGAATTTTAAGGGGAGAAGGGAAAAATATTACTGCATTTTTAGACCCCGGCTTTTTTATTAATACGAGCCAGCGCTTTTAAATGCATTAAGGCTTGGATATAGTAACCACGCACATTTGAAAAAGTGTAAGGTAAGTTATCATTTTGATTTCCCGGCACAATTTTTAATGTAGACATATCTTTAAAATAGTCCTTTATCATTGGATACCATGCTTCCCCGGTTCCACCTGTTATGATAAAATAATCGTGATTGATAAAATTGTTGTAAATATTATCCATACGAGCCAATGCTTCATGACAAATTTCCTTTGAAGCCTTTTCTAAAATATCAGCAAAAGGTTCTTGAGTCGTTGCATGTTTTTTTCGATTAAAAGAGCGGATAAAACCATCTCCCAGATATTTTTGCATTGCAACGATAGGGATTTCGGTGTGGTAAATTTCGAAAATACGGTCTGTAGTTTCTTTCATAACACGTTTCATGCCCAAATCATCGAAAGTTTCTACATTTACCACTCTTCCTCCACTGATATCAAAATCATCAAGAGTTCCAAAACCGCCATCAAAAATCAAAACTTTCTTTTTAAAATATTTCGCAGCTTCCGGAACCGGAGTTCCATCCATTAAACTAGAAACAGACATTAGTGTTCCCATTGGCTGAGGGATTACCTTGATGTCACTTTCCGATAATGTAAAATTAAAATTAATCCATTTAGAATTACCAATTTTTACACTGAAATCATGGACACCGGATAAAGCTTCTTTTATCAATGGAGTATCTGCTTTTGCATAAGCAGGAGGAAGTCCTGTTTGGATTGTCAATTTTTTACCCAAAGAATTTCCATATTCATTTTCAATCATGCCGATTGCAATACCTACCCTTGCGATAACAAGAAACATTTCTGAAAAATAACGGTTTCTCCCAAAAAGAGCATTAACACTGTCTTTTGTATCACTCGTATCAAGAGAATCATATCCTGCTTCTCCAACCAGCCAAACAGTTCCTGTATTTGCATCTTTGTATTGAATTCCGCTTCCGTCATCTTTTCCAAGAGAAATCATCTGCCCTGTAGATTTTTTTGCATAAGCCGGAAAACAATATACTTTATTTGGAGACATTCCTTTTACTCCGGAATAACCAACATCCATTGCCACTAGCCAATCTCCATCTGTAATCGGATTTTTTCTATCAACACACATTGTTTTAGTTTTAAAATCAGATGTCTTAATCATCAAACCATTCCTTTCTTTTTTCTTTATATCTCTAATATGATATTTTCGAACAAAAAAAACGAAAAAAAATATTTTTTTTACAAAAATATCCCCCTTCCATTAGTAAAGAAGGGGGAGTGTTTTGTAAGCAATATCTAATATAAAACCAATTTTTGTCTTAAAACAGAATTGATATAATTTTCCACATTTTTAAATTCTTTTTCTTTTTGGTCTTTACAACTATCACAATCATCAATAGAATGCGTTTCTAATATCCAGATAAGAAAAGAAAAAAATAATTTCTTGTTTTTAGCTTTCTCCATATATTTATTTATATCAAAGATAGTAGGAGTCCAATCTCCCGCTCTAAATTTCATATCATTTATATTATCTACCAAAGTATCATATTCATCAAAACTCATTTCAATTGTGTCATTTTTTTTTGTCATATCGCTTTCATTTAAAAAAGTTCCTTTGTTAGCATTATTCATAAAAAAATACCCCTTTCAAAAAAAGCAAAGAGACCATTAAAGGTCATTACACTAACCTAAAACAATCCTTTGCTTAAAGTTTTTAATCAAAATCAAATTCTATTTTATTTTGATTTGGATTGTAGATTAGCTTTGCCTTAAATTTATTTCCTTTCTTAGAAATAAATGAAAGTTCTTTTTTATAGAATCCTTTTTCAAACAATTCTTGGATTACATTTTCTGACAATGTAGTTCCACATATCTTTCGAAATACCTGAAAATCACAAGACGGGCATTTACATACCCAATCAGTCATGAATAATTTTGCATTATGACATTTTGGGCAATCGAGATTTGTGGATTGATTTTCTTTCTTTTTAAACTCAATTGAAAGATTATCTTCATTTATAAATAATTCCTGTTCCCAAGACTTATCACCCTTCTTTAATTTTTTCTTTATTGTTCCACCCTCTGCCATTTTTTTTATATCAGCAGGTGTAATTTTTGCGCCCAATATTTCTTTAAATAATCGGCTTTGGCATCCATTTTTCCATTCGGAACAAAAATATCCTTTTTTTCCCTCAACTAAACTGCCGGAACACCCAGGTTTAGGGCAATCACATACAATATTAGACGCCCGTTGTAATGGCTTTATTTTCGAAGTTTTTATATCTTCTATCATGGACTGGATATATAACCAAGTTTCTGCCTCAAAAGTTTTGTAGTTCATTTCACCTGTACGGATTTTTCCAAGGTTTACCTCCAATGCTCCACTCATATCCACACGACAAATATCTCTGTCTTCTAATCGTTCCATAATCTGCATCAACATAGGTGTAGGGTGGATAAGAGCAGCTTTGCCTTTTCCTTTTTTCTCTTCCAAATACTTATCTTTTTCTATCAGTTGTTTTAAAATCCCAGCCCTTGTTGCTACCGTTCCAAGACGCAAATCATCTTTCAGAGACCCAAATGATTTATCATACAAAAATTTAGCCGGTTTTTCCATTACAGCCAACAATTCGCCATTTGTGTATCGTTTTGGACATACTGTTGTTTTTTCTGCTCCATGAAATCCTTTTACGTGAACGATATCTCCCTCTTTTACATCAGGTAAAATAACATCTTCCTCTTTTTTTACAAGCAATTCAGTATATCCTTTATCTAACAAAATCTTTCCTGATGAACGGAACTCAAAGCCATTATTTTCTGTTATAATTTGGGTTTTTTCATGCACAAGAGGAGGCAAAAAAATAGCAAGGAATCTGGAATAAATCATAGTTAGGATTTCAACTTCTTCTTTTGATAAAGAATCCAAGTTCGGAATTTCTCCTGTAGGCGATAACGCATAATGTCCTTCTTTTTCCATAGCCTTGTCATTTATGTATTTTTTATTCTTTTTTACCATATCAATGTCAGTATCTGTAATCTTTTTCACGAATGGTTGTAAAGCATCAATATACGATGTTGCTTTAATCATTCCATAAAAATCCATATTACTCCCCAGGTAGCAACAGCTTGTTCTTGGATAAGAACAAATCTTTTTTTCATATAATGACTGAACAATGTTTAAAACCCTATCACCATCATATCCATACTTTTGAGAAGCTTCTATTTGCAAGGAACTTAATGTATACAGTTCCGGTGCATTTTGCTTTATATTTTTTTTCTCGACAGTCTTTACCCGGGCTTTTTCATCATCCAATTTTTTAATGAACTCACCCAATTCCTGCATATCTTTAAATCGGACATGTTTATTTGTTTCTTCACTGTCTTCACTAATAAGAACGCCCTTGAATCTTTCATCATAAATGCTTTCTAATTCATAGCTTGTACTTGGTTTAAAGTTTTGGATTTCCTTTTCTCTTTGATAAACAATCTTACATACCGGAGTTTTAACCCTTCCCACGGATACACGCCCCATCATTTTTAAGCTGCTGGCTTCTGAGAGGTTCATTCCAATAAGGTAATCAATATGTTGTCTGGTCTGCGCCGCACAATACAAATCTACCAACCTCTTTGTGGTTCTGTCATTTTCCATGTTTTTTAAAGCTTTAAGGATATCTTCCTCTACTTGAGAGTTTGTCCAAAAACGAAATACAGGAAGGTTTGTTCCAATTTTATTGATTACGATATTAATAAGGAGTTCACCTTCCTGGTCAGAATCTCCGGCGTGAATGATAAAATCATATTTTCCGGAACGTATTTCTTCTTTTATTGAAGAAAATATCTTTCTGGCTCTTTCGTTTCCAATAACTTTGTATTCCCATCCCTCATATTGGGAAGGATGAAAAGGTAAATTTTCCCATTTCCACTGTTTTTGTTCTTCATCAATTTCAGATGGTAATTTCAATGTTAGTAAGTGGCCATATTGTTCCATAAAAGTAATATCATAATCAAATTCATTACGATGGTCATTGTATACTTTTTGGATAGCATCTCTTTCTGATTTTTTTTCAGCAAGTAATAAAGCTCGCAAAACAATCATCCCCTTTCTTGATGTTTTTTCACATCTATCCCTAATATGATTGTTTTTACAAAAAAAAACCGAAAAAAAATTAATTTTTTCGGTTTTTCTTTAAAAATTTTCTTAAACAACGATAATATCAAACAGACTATCATCTAATAACCTGATAGTGCAAATTTGTTGTTTTTTCACAGATAGAAATGTAATTTTTTTTACAAATCCCGTTTTTTCTATTTCTTTAATTTCTGCCTCGAGTAACATCCCATGATTTTTTTGTTGCATAAATTTTTTAATTTGGTTCATTTTTTTTATTCCTTCCTTTTTTTTAATTAATCTTCACTGCAAATAAAAGCGGCTATACCCAAAATAGGGACAAAAGTAAATATTGTTGCGGCAATCTTATTTTCATAGCCTGAATTATACAATTTACACTTTTTATTTTTCCTCATAAAACGATGAAAAACGTCATAATAATATTTAGTATTCATTTTAGTAAGAAAAGCATCTCTTTCTTCTTTTGAAAAATAATTATTATAGGCATGTTCACATTTATCTACAGTCGTCTCATTGAAGAAATCAAAATAATAGCGTTTTCCAACTACAAATAATCCACTTAAATATTCCCAATATTCAGGAACACTAGTGATATTATTAGCCTGTAAATCCTGTTCTGTAACAGGTAAGAATCTTTGTTTCCAGGCTGCTCTAATCCATAAATAAAATAATCTTATAGACCCTAATGCTATGGACGCAATACTAAATCCAAAGAGAGAACAAAGTAAAGCCGCGCAATATAAGGCATATGTACTAGTTGATGTTTTTGAATTCACAAAAGTGTATATTCCAGCAGTAACAAAAGGAAGTAAGTTAGCCAAAATAACAAGAAATATTTTAACATTAAAATCACGACCAGTTATTACATAAAATAAAGAATGTTTTTTTGTATATTTGTATTTTTTACTCATATTTTTACTCCTTTCTTTCCTTTTTTTTGCATTAAGAAGAAGATTAACAAAAGTTAATCTCCTTCAAAAGTTGGATTTTTAATATCTCAGGGGTTGGATTTTTAATATTTCCTCAGGGGTTGGATTTTTAATAAATTTTTAAGTGAAATTAAGCAAAAGGTAACTCACTTTCTAATGCATCCGGAATATTCATAAATCCATTCTCATCTACTGATGATGGGTCAGGTCTTCCTGTTGGTTGGGATGGCTGTTCTGGCACAGCACCTGTTTCCCCTTTTTTCTCACAGAAATCAAATTCTTCCACAATCACATCGGTTGTGTATACCTTCTGTCCTTCCCTATTTGTATAGCTGCCAGTTTGGATACGCCCGCAAATAGTGATTTTTGAACCTTTGTGGGTATATTTTTCTAATGTTTCCGCTGTTTTACCAAATGCAACAATATTGATAAAATCGGCAGTCTGTTCTTCACCCTGTCGTTTGAATCTTCTGTCTACTGCTAAACTGTTGCGGGCTACAGCAGTAGCATTCTCTCCTTGAGAATATCTCAATTCAACGTCTCTTGTTAATCTTCCTTGTAAAATAACCTTATTCATAGTTACGTCCTCCTTTTTAAAAGTATCATTAAATATTTACATACCTAATATGAGTTTTAGAAATAGAAATAACTTTTTTTTTGATGGTTTTTGTCTCTATTTTTAAATTTTCGTCGTTTTAAACAAAAATACAATTCAATAGCTATGCATATTTGGTGGTTTTTATCTCCATTAAAATCAAAATTATAAAAGTGTCAATAAAGCCCGTTATATTTTTCTAAATTTTCTAAAAAATATTTATGCAATTTATTTCCATAAAAAAAGAAAAAAGTAGCATTTTCTTTGCAAAAACAACAAATAGTTCTTGAAACAGTCATATTAAAAATGAAAATTTTATTGATAAATAAATTGCGTTATTAAAAAAGCGCAAAAATAGAAAGGAAGATTTTATGAAATTCAAGAAAATGTTACCTGTATTATTATTATCAACTTGCTTGTGTACATCAATCCATCCCTTTGCAATGGAAAAACCGATAGATAATATTACTGAAAAAACCATTAATGAAGTTAATGATGATAAGAACATTATCATTAAAGAAACTACAAAAAATGAATTGATAAAATTAGGAATAAACAATGATATAAAATCTATTACGAACAGATTTGAAAAAATTGTTGATAAAAAGCAATCTCCTAAAAAAAGTAAAAACCTTTTCAAAAAAATGAAAGGTTACATAGAAAAGAAAAAAACAGCGAACAAAAAAAAGAAAAAATCCTTGAAATCAAAAAAAGTTGGAGTATTTAAACTAACGGCATACTGTCCTTGTAAGAAATGTTCTGGAAAATGGGGTGGAGGAACGGCAACGGGCGCAAAAGCAAAAGAAGGAAAAACAATCGCAGTTGACCCAAAAGAAATTCCATTAGGCTCAAAGGTAAAAATTGGAAAGCACACTTATGTAGCACAAGACGTAGGTGGCGCAATTAAAGGAAAAAGAATAGACATTTTCTTTCGAACGCATCAGAGAGCTTTAAATTTTGGTGTGAAAAAGGCAAAAATTTCGGTCGAAAAATAATTCAAAAAAAGAAAAATACCTGTCACTAAGGACAGGTATTTTTTTAATAACAATAATCCGATTCTCTCATTTTTACTTGTTTTCTCACTTTATTGTCGATTTCTTTCTCAGAAAAATTCTTAACATCTGTAGAAATATCTTCTTTATATTTTAATTTTTTTACAATATCTCGGACTCTAATGTTTTTATCATTCTCCAACAAATCAAGATATTTAGAAATATTTCTTTTAGCTACCTGTTCTCTTACAATTGGAGATTCATCATGTGCAAGAACCCGCAATTCTTTTTCTTTTCCTATCTTAGCGACCATTGCACGGACATACTCGTCTGTATCATGTAGAAGCGTAGGTATATACTCTTCTTTATTTTTATTTTGTAAAATGGCTTGTTTTACTTCCCGACAAGGGTTGTTTTTCATCAATCTGTCTAAAATTTTTTTTGTCCCTGTTAAAGCACACGATACCAGAACCGCAGTTTCTTTTTCTTCATTATCAAGTAATCTTAATAAATCTTTTTCTCGTCCTTGTTTTGCGACAGCGCTTCTAACACACCATTCGGCATCATCGATAAGGATATCCAAATCTTTATCCCTACCCTGAAGAGCAACCATTTGTCTAACATTTTCATCATTATCATAGACGAGAACATCTAAATCTTTAGGTCTTCCAAACTCAGCAACACAGCTTCGGATTTCCCAATCGTCTGATTTTATGAATTCATCTAACCCAATGCCAAAGCTTGCCAAAAAACAACCTTCATTTAAAGAAAAATTTTTTTGATTTTTATAAAGATTTTCCGCATATTCTTTTATTTCGCAGGAGGATAATCCTCTTTCTAAAAAAATTTTAGTACACATATAAGTTCCATCGTTCATGTCAAAATCATTTTTTGTATTAGCGGTTACTTTAAAGATAATACTATCTTTTATGTGCTTATAACTCTCTATGTCCGCTAATTTTTTTGAAACACAATATTTTTGTCCATTTCTTTTTTGTAAATGGATATCATCATATTTATTAAAAGCAATATATCCTTCTACGATATTTTTGTTTTTGCATATCTGCTCTTTTATATATCCAACTCTTTTACAGTCTTTATCCCGGGTAAGGAATATCATATTGCCTGTATTTGTATCAGCCATACAAAAATGAGGGATGTTTTCCTTAGTCAAATTAACATCAAAACTATTTACATATTGCATATTGCATGAAGTAAAATTACAACTATTCGGTCCACTTTCTTGTAAATGTCGTAATAATTTGCGGGCATCATCACTTTTTTCGGTCTCAAGATACTTTTTTAATATTTTTGTAAAATCATTAACATCTTTTAAAACACCCATGAAGCAAGACTCCTTTCCTGATGCTTTCACACACAAATGTGTGGGGTTTACGCAGTATATTTATAATTTTTCTTATCTATTGTTAATATGAGTTTTAGTCCTTGCAGCCAACTAATTTCTGATGTTCCAACGCATAAATGTGCGGGAGCATCAGTGACTACAGTATCCATGATTTTTCCATCCGCTTCAATTTCAAACAAACGGGAGTAAAATTAGAAAAAAGCCCCACATTGTGAGGCTAAATATTTAATGCGTTTGTTGCAGATATGTGAAAACTTCCGGGGCCGGATTCTCAATAAATCGAATGACGTATTTATTCTGTTTTACGGCTGCTAACTGTATCTCAAGGGTTGGCTTCTCAATAAATTGAATAACATATCCATCCTGTTTTACGGCTTCTAACTGTATTTCAGGGATTGGATTTTCAATAAATCGAATGGCATTTCCATCCTGCTTTACAGCTTCTAACTGCACCTCAACAGTTGGATTTTTAATATATTGAATAGCCCACCCATCCCGTTTCACGGCTTCTAACTGTACCTCAAGGGTTGGGGTTTTGATAAATTGAATCGCCAACCCACTCTGTTTTACAGCCATTAACTGCATCTCAGGGGTTGGATTTTTAATAAGTTGAATAGCATATCCATTCTGTTTTATGGCTTCCAGCTGCATTTCAAGGGTTTGTCTTTTTCTTTTAATATATTGAATGGCACATCCATCCTGTTTTACAGCTTCTAACTGCATTTCAGGGGTCGGTCTTTTAATGTATTGAATAGCCCATCCATCCCGTTTCACAGCTTCCAATTGCATCTCAGGGGTTGGATTTTTAATAAATTGAATAACCCGCCCACTAATTTTTAAAATCTTTAGAAGATTTTTCTCGGTTTGCCATTCCTCAGGCAAAATCTCACGAACTAACCGAATCCTAGAACAAACCATTACGGTGCGACTTGCTTTTGTGACTTTTCCACCTGCTTCAATTTCAAACAAACGAGAGTGAAATAAATCATAGTTTCCCTGTATATCCTCTAGTTTTCTACAGAAATGAAAACCATTTTTACATGGTTTGATTTCTCCATCCACCTCATACCACTTTCCAAGTTCATACTGCATTCCATTTCCATAAATTGCTGCCATATTAGGACTTAATGCCTTATATCCTTTTATCATAAAAAATTCCACCTTTCTAAAAATATCTATCAACATTTGCATCTTTAATATGAGTTTTTCATTTTAATTTTGACATAAAAAAAAGCCCCACCATTGTGAGGCTGAATATGATTTACTGTTTTTT
>Ga0256404_1006165_pt1 | contig 20211 bp, 28 predicted proteins | sample RumenRJG_01DNA_FD_185990 | JGI IMG/M metagenome (GOLD analysis project Ga0256404, IMG submission 185990) | Bovine rumen microbial communities from Lethbridge, Alberta, Canada - RJG_01 | ecosystem: Host-associated > Mammals > Digestive system > Stomach > Rumen | place: Canada: Alberta | collected...
CTCGAGGCAATCTCCTCGAGCAAAAGAAGCTACGAAGAGATCCTGAGGTTCCTTCAAACTACCGATGAAAATGATGAAAATGAGTGAATTCTTAAAACGAGAGTTAATTTAATGGGAAGTTCACATTTTGGATGAGAACTGAGCTAGTGGATTGTCACGAGACACTTTAATACGTTAATTCGATGAACCATGTTTATCGCACTAATGAGGATTGGATTTTATGGCTGATGTATTAACAAAAGAACAGCGGCATAAAAATATGCAGAATGTTCGTGGTAAAGACACTAAGCCAGAAATTATTTTGCGGAAAAAGCTATGGCATCTGGGTTATCGATATCGGAAAAATTACAAGGAACTCCCTGGCAAACCGGATATTTATCTTTCAAAATATAAGCTTTGCATCTTTGTTGACAGCGAATATTTTCATGGTAAGGACTGGGATTGCACAGATGCAGGATATCCTTCTCGTAAATATAAGAGTCTTCGTGAACAAGTTGAGCATAGTACACATCCGGAATTCTGGACGAATAAGATTGAAAATAATATTATACATGATAGAAAAATTGATGTTCAATTAAAGTCTGAAGGTTTTACAGTGATTCGTTTTTGGTCTAAGGATATTATTAAAAATGTTGATTCATGCGTCGAAACAATTAAAATAACAATTCTTAATGATAAGATAAATAATGATGATTTATCCTAAGTAGTCTTCCAAATTGAAATGAGTGCTTAACACGTCCTCAATTCGTCCTTCAATCGTCAATAATACGTTCGATAATGTTCCGAAAAATCTGTTTCTATTTCAATTCGCTGATTATAGATAGAATAATAATCATTTCAAGTTATTTGGGAGCATGAAATATGCACTCTTAAACTTGATTAAAATTAAACCATCAATAGTGCTCTTGCGGAATCATAAAATCTAATACGGAGCATTTAATATCACATGTTTCATACACATTCAAGACAAGAATATTAATGAATTCATGCATCAAAAAAAGCAATTATGACTAATCGTATGCGACGCTGCAAATAATATTTTCCGGCTTTCATAATCAATGCCTGAAACAGAAATGTGCAATTAAATATGAAATTTTCTATCAAGCCAAGAACACAAAAGAATAAAATTGGAAAATATAAATCACTAAAAACGGATATTTAAAAACGAGAAGAATCATAAAAAAACATCAATAGACTCGAACAGATGATTTATTGACAATATATTGAAACAGTGGTACGATTTGCATGTACGAGGAGGACACATTATGCTCGAAGGGTTTAAGAAATTCGACATGGCAGTCGGAACATCTACTGTATCAATTACGCAACATGGAGTGGCTTTTAGTAAAGCGTGCATTGTACGACTTGGAAAACCAGAATACGTAGAGCTTCTGATAGATTATCCGAACAAACGGATGGCAATTAAATGTGCCACAAAAGAAACAGAAGGAGCCTTTCCGTTTTATAATCCGCAAAAGAAAGTCATATCGGTAAGATGGAATAATAAGGATCTGCTATCGGAAATAGAACGCCTTATGAAGTGGGACCTTAGTGGAAATGTATATAAAGCTTATGGAAATTATAGTCCTGAAGATCAAGCGACAATTTTTGATTTATCATCGGCTATAAAAGTTTAATGTAAAGGTATTAACACATTATGTGTTGATATAAAAAATGCCTATGGTTTGGGCCCATAGGCATAAGGAATTTCGAAGCACTAGCTGCTCCTAAAGTTCACACTACTTTAGTTTACCATGTGCTTTGAAAATTTCAACATTAAAATGAAAGGGGAACAAAGCATATGAGTAAAGATATAGCACCTTTAGGTTATCATTATATCTATGTAAAATATATCACAAAAAATGGTATTCGAATTTATCCTAAAAGTGCAAAAGCATTTCGCATTCTTGTAAAGGATAAATAGTTTTTGGTTTGTTTAGGAGATGAAGGGCAGCTCATCTCCTTTTTGTTCTAAAAACTACTAATATTTTGAGGGAGATTAATCAGTGCGCGTTTTTGTGATAGATGTTAATACAGGAACTTACTATACTGACGATATTCGAGATGACATAAGGATTTATTACCAAATTTTAGATTGCCAAATAATTGATATAACAGAATTAAAAATCGAAGATAGAACATTTGATGTTATATGTGATGATGAAGGGATGTATGTCAAAAATGGTGCAAGACCTTCGATTGTAGATACAAAAAGCAATGTCAAGATGGTCGGATCATTAATATTCTGTCATGGGGACGATAATGGAGAAGAGATCGGGCTTAATGATGGTGATGCCGCTATCCTTAATAAATATATGGTAAAAGTAGTTACAGAAAAGCAAAGTGAAAATGATCAGAGATCAAAAACATGGTATCTATTGAAATATCCATTTGAATCGTGAAATGATATTTACGGAAACTAAGCGAAACCATTTATATTAAGAATAATTTATAGTAGTAATAAATTATAATGTTCTTGAAAAAGTAAAATAAGCAATTCGCAAGAATTCCGGAGGTAACTTGAGCTATGTCATTTAAAATTGTACAGAATGATATCGTGAAGGTGAAGACGAATGCTATCGTGAATACGGCGAATCCGTATCCGGTGATCGGAGATGGGGAGGATTCGGATATTTATGAGGCGGCTGGGTCCACTGAACTGTTGCGGGAACGTGTGAAGATCGGAAACATTGCGCGCGGAGATGCGAAGGCAACGCCGGCGTTTAAGCTGCAGGCGAAATACATCATTCATACGGTGGGTCCGGTGTGGATCGACGGGAAAAGCCGCGAGGTGGAGACATTGAAGAGCTGCTATGTCCGATCGATGGAGCTGGCCGCGTCGCTACAGTGTAAGAGCATTGCGTTTCCGCTGATCTCGGCGGGGCATTACGGATTCCCAAAGGATGTGGCGCTGTCGACAGCATTGGAGTGCTTCAATGGATTTCTTCTGAAATATCCGGATATGGAGATCACGCTGGTGGTCTATGATCCGGCGGCGGTCGAGATGTCAAGCCGGATCTTCGGGGATCTGGAGTCATTCATCGATGAGAAGTATATCGATGAAAAGAAGGAAAGGGCACTCGGGAGGCAGACGGTTTCCAATGATCCACGGATGATGGAGCGGTACCGACGGGAGAAGGAGAGAGCTTCTTCAGCGGAAAGAGCGGCGGCTTCGGCTGTAGGTCCGAGTGCTGCGAGTTTGGCTGAATCGGATGCATGGGGCTATCCGGAGAAGAAGTCTGTGCTCGATGAAGAAGGGCAGTATACGTTTCAGGAGTATCTTCTGAAGCTGATCGACCGGGAGGAGTTGACGGATCCGGAGTTTTATCATGCGGCGGGGTTGTCGCGGCAGGTATTTTCGAAGATCCGGAGCAATAAGGATTATCAGCCGAGCAAGGAGACAGCGGTCGCATGTGCGCTGGCGCTGAAGCTTTCGTTTGATGAGGCGAAGGCGTTGCTGGAGACGGCCGGGTATGCGTTCTCCAGGACACAGATGTTTGATGTGGTCATTGTGTACTGTATCGAGCATGGGGAGTTTGACCTTCTGGATGTGAATATGGCGCTGTTTAAGAAGGGGCTGAAGGAGCTTAAGATAAGTTGATTATGGGAGCACAGGGACTTTGCGGGTCCCGGTGCTCTTTTACGTTTAGAGTGGATCGTCTGAAGGTGTCGATTTCCTGGCTGCGCAAATGTCAACTCGGAGTTGACCAAATCTGATTTCGATTCTGCTATTCTGTATGTGTAATCAAGAAGAGGGTTCGAAAGGAGTCAGTGGTCATGAGTGAGATCGGCATAAAGAATGAAGATATTGTCAAGGCGAAGACGGATGTTATCGTGAATGCTGCGAATTCACACCTTAAGGGAACAAAGGGTGTATGCGGCGCCATCTTTAAGGCGGCCGGTTGGGATGAGATGCAGAAGGCTTGTGATCAGCTGGGCTATTGTCCGGAAGGAGAAGTGTGGCTTACAAAGGGATTCTCTTTGAGAGCAAGATATGTCATTCATGCGGTCGGTCCTGTCTGGCATGGCGGGAAGAAGGGCGAAAAGGAACTGCTATACAATGCCTATCAGGCTTCGCTGAAGCTTGCCAGGAAGAAGCATTGTCATTCCATTACGTTTCCACTGCTGTCAGCCGGGGTTAATGGTGTGCCTGTTGATGTGGCATGGCATACAGCGATAAAGGCGTGCATCGATTTCCTGGATGCAAACAGTGATTACTCGATCACGATTCATTTCGCTGTACCAAATGACAAGATCCGGAGAGCAGGCCATCTTGATCTTGATAATCAGATGAAGGGAAGAGTCGGCTGGGGCAAAGAGCTGGATGCAGATGAGAAGCTTCTCATGACGCTGAATGGACCGATGCTGAAAAGTGCGATCAATACGCTAAGGACTGTCACGAAGATTACGGAATATGATGAGTGGTTTCCGAAATATCCGGAGGGAGTATTTGACGCCTTTCGTATTCTTGATCTCGATTATGATTATCCGCATCACATTGACGCTGTGAAGGAGAAGCAGATCTCTGAAATGAATGTTCGAGAGCTGCAGACCTATATTACGTATATATCAAGAGGTGAGCATTTCTGCGATGGCTTCATGGTGAGCTATATCGAAAGCGGTGATTTTCTAAAGGCCCTGTTCCGGCTGGATGATCTGCTGCTGAAGTTCTATAAAGAGATGGATCTGCCGGCGGAAAGCCGGTTTCAGAATCCGCTGATCTGGTACAGTATGAATGCTGAGCATGAGCCAGTGCTGGTACAGATGGACGGGAACTGGAGCATTACGCAGGGAAATCTTGAGATCGAGAATGCTTCCCAACAGGTAAAGGATGAAGCGAAAAGAGCAATCCTCTATGATGCCTGGAAGGAGATCAGAGTGGAAGAAGGCAACGCGATCCTCATGAAGAGAAAACACTTTGAAGGCCGTGCCGGGCAGAAACTGGTCTTCATGTCCTGTACAGATGCTGAGCGGAATGTATTTTCCGGGCTTTCAGAGGATGAGGTATACGAATGCCGGAAGAACATTGATGACTTCTATCAGGACCGGGAGTTGCAGCTTCTCTGGAACGAAGTAATCCTTCATCCGGTCTGCATGGTGCTTGATGAAGATCATGAGATGCATCCGATGGCAATCGGGAAGCTGGATAAGAGCTCGTTTAAGGAAATTGATGTAGCGGCAGATAAGGAATGACGGAGGGAAGTTTAGAATGGTTGAGAAGAATATTTTTCTGTCGGGAATGATGGGCCTTATTGTCGGGGATGCACTGGGGCTGCCGGCACAGTTTCTTCGAAGAGAGGAAGTGGCACAGAATCCGGTTACAGGAATGCGTGCAGGCTATGGTATGCCGGCGGGTAGCTGGTCTGATGACAGCAGTATGGCGCTCTGTACCCTGACGAGTCTCATTACGTATGGCTACAATCCACAGGATATCATGAAACGATTTGTTGCCTGGTACGATAATGGGGAATATACACCGTTCGGAAAGGCGTTTGATATCGGGATGACCTGTGAAGACGCTATCTGTAATTTTGAGGAAGGCGAGGATATTTATCATTGTGGTCTTACCGGTGAGCGGAGCAATGGCAATGGTTCGCTGATGCGGATTCTACCAGCCTGCATCTACTTTGCTGTTAAGAAAGCGGACGATGTAGACGCAGTTCAGAAGATCGAGACGATATCCGCGCTTACGCATGCCCATAAGCGGAGTAAGATTGGCTGCGGGCTGTATTATTTTATGGTAAAGGAAATCCTGTACGGTACGGGCGATTTGCAGGAACTGCTACAGGCAGGGATGGATAAGGGATTTGCGTTTTATGAGAAGGATGAATCCTGTCAAGCGGATCTTCGCTGTTATGATTTGCTGCGGGATCTTTCTATATTATCGCAGGTCGACGTTTCTGATATCTCTACATCCGGATATGTAGTTGATTCCTTGATATCTTCGGTATGGGGCATCATTACGACTTCATCATATCGGGATGCAGCGATTAAGCTTGTGAACCTCGGTGATGATGCAGATACTGTCGGAGCTATTGCAGGAGGACTTGCTGGGCTTTATTATGGATATGAAAAGATTCCGGAGGAATGGCTTCGCGATATTGTGAAGCGCGAGAAGCTGGAGGAGATCTGCCGGCGAGCGGATATATTTATAAAGATTTAAGAATGAACTCCGCTGGTGAGGAAAAGCTATGAACATACAGATATTCGGGACAAAGAAAAGTGTTGATACAAGAAAAGCCGAGCGGTATTTCAAGGAGCGTAGTATTAAATTTCAGTCTGTGGATATGAAGGTGAAAGAACTGTCCAAGGGAGAATACCTTTCCGTGAAGCAGGCTGTAGGAGGCATTGAAAATATGATCGATAACAATGCCAAGGACCAGGATGCGCTGGCTCTTTTGAAATATACGGCATCAGAGGATAGGGATGCTGTGATGCTGGAGCATCAGGACTTGATCAGGCTGCCGATTGTTCGGAATGGAAAGCAGGCGACAGTAGGATATGCTCCGGAAACTTGGAAAAACTGGACGTAACTAAAAGGATTTGCGCCATGATAAGAATTGCATTCATCTGCAAACATAATTCTTGTCGGAGCCAGATTGCGGAAGCATTTGCTAAGGCACTGGAATCGGATGTTTTTGAAAGTTATTCAGCTGGTACTGCAGTAAAGGATAGGATCAATCCGGATGCAGTCAGACTGATGAAACAGCATTATAGCATCGACATGGAGAAAGAAGGGCAGCACCCGAAAATGCTCGATGAGCTTCCGCCTGTCGATGGTGTGATTACCATGGGCTGCGGTGTTCAATGTCCTTATCTGCCATCAAAATGGAGAGAGGATTGGGGACTGGAAGATCCGACAGGGAAATCAGACGAAGCATTTCTCAAGACGATGGAAGAGATAAGGCTGCGTGTAATCGAGCTTAAGGATCGGTTAGAACAGAAATATATGGAGGCGGATATGACAGAGCATATGACAGCGGATGAAAGCTTAACGCTATTGAAAAAGGGTAATAATTCGTATCTTAATACGGAGAAAATGCAAGGAGATGTGTCTCCCGAAATCAGGCAGGATACTGCTCTGAATGGTCAGAATCCGTATGCGATTATCATTGCCTGCTCGGATTCACGCGTGATACCGGAAGCCATTTTTTCGGCTGGGATAGGCGACTTGTTTACGATCAGAGTGGCCGGCAACGTGATCGACGATCATCAGCTGGGAAGTGTCGAATACGCAGCGGCACATTTGCATTGCCCACTGACTGTTGTGCTCGGGCATACACACTGCGGTGCGGTCGGTGCGGCTATCTCAGGCCACGCAGAAGGATATATCGCAAGCATTACAGATGAGATCAAAAAGGCTATAGGGGACGAGAAGGATGATCTTAAGGCTAGTGAACTCAATGTCAGAAGAAATGTTTCTCTGATCCAGAAAGCGTTTCAGGAACATCCGGAGCTATCCTCGATGAAGGTTATTGGTGCTGTGTATGATATCGAGACCGGAAAGGTTGAATGGCTGTGAGTGAAGCATTTATCAAGATAGATTTGCATGGCATGCGTCGCGAGGAAGCTGAGAAAGCCGTAGAAAAAGCACTTGCTTCGGCAGGACCAAATACTTACCAGATTCAGATTGTCCACGGGTTTAACCGTGGGACGAGCCTTAAGGATATGATTTATGAGGAGTTTCGGTCAGACAAAAGAGTCAAGAGAATCATGCCAGGTGAGAATCATGGTGTGACTGTGCTGGTACTGAAGGAGCTTTATTAATTTTGAGGGTAGGGTAGCAAATGAGATTATTTGTCGCGATTCCGTTGTCGCAGGAAATGCAGAAATCGATAACAACTGCTATGCATGAGCTGAAGAAAACCGGCGTGAAGGGAAGCTATGTTCCGGGGCAGAATCTGCATCTGACACTTGCTTTTATCGGGGAAGTAGATGATGCAAAGGTCGTGCGGGAAGCACTGGAGACGGTTAGTTATAAGCCCTTCAAGCTGTCTCTTGATGAATTTGGTGCGTTCCAGGATACCCTGTATGTTGGGGTTCGAGGAAACCAGGGATTGTCTAATGTTGCCAAAACAGTAAGGATTGTCCTTGCTGCGCGTGGCATCCATTATGATGAAAAGAAATTTGTTCCTCATATCACCCTTGTCCGCCGTGCATCAGGACCGTGGAAGAAGGTTACAGCACCGAAGGGCGAGATGATGGTGAAGAAGATATCGCTGATGAAAACTACGTTTAAGGATGGGAAACCGGTTTATTCGGAGGTTTGTATTGAAAAGAAATGTAATGAGCATAGTATTTGCTGAATGATTCTCCGAATAGTATCGTTCTCAAAGGGTTATTTTGCTATTTACGCAGGAATAGAGGAACCTATTCCTTTTTGGAAAAAGTTTATTTCATAATGCACTCGGATTATGATGTTGATATATAGAAAAAGTATTGATGCTGTATTAGATTCAACATTTGTTGATTTGGTCCGAGAGGTGGCAAAAAAATGGAGTATGAAGAATTAAACGCAAACCAGAAAGTTAAAGTCGAGGTCATTTCTGATATCGAGATTTTAGCGTCGACGGATTATGAGAAAGCAATCTTTGATCTGACTCACCAAATTGACCTGCTGTCTAGCCATGCAGATAATCTTGATTATTTTATCGCGGTTGCATCAGGATTGCTTTGTGGAGCTCTTGATATTATGTGGACCGGGGAATTTAGTCTCGTCAAGGGAAGAAGTATTGCAAGTGATCAAGTGGATTCATTTGTAGTAAAGATTTCACATCTCCTTGGATGCAAAGAAAATGATGTCCAATCGTGTGTGGATTTTCTTGAAAAATTTCATATTCCTGCAGACGGAAATACACCTGATTTTGGTGGAGGATTGAATCATCATCTGAGAGATTTTGCTCATCATCCAACGATAGTAGGGTTAATGTTTTCGATTCTTACACAGTTTACGGAGATGTCTTATGGTACTGATGCAGGCGGACACTTTTTGGTCGTACCGATATCAGATAAAAGTCTCGCGTTCATAGGACAGGATATTCCTGAAAAAATCTTCAATGGAACGATTATCTGGTTTTTCCATCTTGTCAGCGATATGGCAGGCTCAAGTGCTACTGCCGGCATTACGGGAGGTACAGGCATACCCGGCCCCATTTTGTCTCTGGCAAAGGAAATATCTGCGATTCCTGTATTTAATAATTTTAGGGTTGGAGATCATACTTTAAGCTCTTTTCTGTCGAAACTCTTTAATGGAACATTTTTTGTCAAGCGGGATGTTGATGGAAACATTATCAGAGAATCAGTTGTGAGACTAGACCTTCGTGGAGAGATGGGTATAGGCATTGAAATAGGAAAGCAGGCTGTTCCGGTAATCGCAAATGAGTGCATGGTTCGTATGTTCTATTTCGTCAGACGATTTGCACTAGTAATCAAAGACAAAGATATTCAGTCTTTTGATGACCTGAAAATGGTGGATTGGGATAATGTTAAACCTGTAAACAATCCGACATTAACCAGAATGCTTACGATAGCGACTGGTGTATTCACTTCCGTGGATGTAGGAGAGGCAATTGCTACAGGAACATATTGGGTTTCTGTCAACTATATCGGAGTAGGAAGGTTTGCCGTTGCACTTGGAACTGAAACTTTAAACTTCTTAAAGATTCGTGATATCAAGAAGATCAAATGTATGTATGAAGAAATTCAGAGGAATACATACAACCAGACGGATGAGGAAATATACAACAAGATGGCGAGTGGACTGGACTTAGAAAAGTTTGGATTAACCGTAGAACAAACGGCAATCCTTTATAATATTGAGCTTTTGAAAACGGAGCATGATGTTGAAGCAACCTTGCCAGCGATAAATCGTAATACTATTGTTGATCTGAAAAAAGAATGGATTGAAGAGTGGAAACATTATATCACATCCGGCTTCGCTGCTTTTGTACAGAACCCTGATGCGAAAATTCAGTGGTATCAGAAGGACGAGCTTTTTGTAAAAATCAGAGAAAACGAACCAACGAAACCATGGTTGCGGCTTGTACTTTTGGAAGCAATGTTGTTTGAGCCTTACTATCCTTTATCTTTTGAAAAGGCCAAGAAGGGTAAGGTGATGCCCAGCAAGAAATATGATCTATTGAAAGTGCCAGCAATAGGCTATCGAAAAGATGAAGGAGATAATTTCATAAACAAATTTTTGTCGGATCATTTTGAACTGAATGGATATGTGATCAGACTGAGAAAATGCTACAACAGGGCATTAAGAGAGCTGAATGAGGTTCTGAAGAATGCTTTGAAATCTGTTGGTATTGCTGCAGCCATAGCACTAATCGTGACTGTTGGTGCAGGGGCATTTGCTCCAAGTATTGCAGTAGCACTTGTAGGTTCACAATTTGCTGGATTAAGTGGTGTGGCATTAACAAATGCCTGCCTTGCTTTTCTGGGAGGCGGAGCTATTGCCGCCGGAGGCTTAGGGATGGCTGGTGGAACAGCTGTAATCGTGGGCGGAGGAGCTATCCTGGGCATTGGGTTGGGAGCAGGAATTGGTGGTGGCGTCGGAGCAATCGGAATGCTTGGTAAAAAAGAAACCATTCTTCAGTCTGCAAAGCTGATGGTTGCTATGAGGGAAATCTTTTTGAATGATGAACATGATATCGCGTATTCAGATACAATTTACGAGCAGTATGGAAATAATATTATAAAGATTCAAAAAGACCTCGTAGATTTAAAAATGAAGGCGGATGTTGCCGGCAAAGAGGAGAAAAAGAAACTTCAACTAGAGATAAAGAACATAGAAGAATCAGTTGAGGTAATGAGGAAAGCATGGAATAGTATGCGTAAGTTCAACAGTGCCTTCGAAATGGGAATGAAAGCTGAAAAAGGACAGAGTTAATAGAATTTATTATGTGGCTAAGAATTAATTGTAATGATTTTGATATACGGTTTCGCGTTTCTTCATTCCGGCTGACGAATGAGCAATCAGATGATAACTGGTGCACCATTGATCTGATTATTGATTCGTGGGATCATTTAGTGCATTATTCACTTCGAGGTGATGAATCGCTGGAATATTCGGATTTGAAAAAATTGGAGAAGGCACTGGAGAAAGCATTATCCGGAAAGCTGCTGAAAGAAACACTGATTGATCCTCTCGAACCATATATGCAATTTATTGTGACGCCCAGGGATAAAAGAGACTTTGGACCGGTTCTGGACTGGAGAATTCATCCATGGGCAGATAGTGACAACAGTGAATCATTCTGGGATTTTCAACTTGATGCTGAGAAGATGATAATGCTTCTAACATATCTCCAGTTGCAGCATCAGGAGATTTCTTGGAATGACGCCAAAGTAAAAGAATTTGCAGAAAATGGTATTTTCTATGAGTCGGTCCAAAAGCAAGAATTAGATACTGACGCATCATCCGCTGCGAAAACGGAATTTATTATTGCTGATGTATCCTTTTCTTATGGTATTGGGAAAAATTACACTTATATCAGTGATCTTACGGATCTTCACGAAGGAGATGAAGTTCTTGTCCCTGTTGGCGTCAAAAATGATGAAAAGAAAGCCTGGATAAAGGAGATACGGGAGCTTCCCAAAAATCAGAAACAGTACTATCTTGAAAATTATAAACGGATTATATGTTTGCTTTATAAAGCAGCAGAGTATCCTGATACACCACCAAAGACAGTTTTCTGCCCGGTATTACAGGAAAAGATTAAGGACCTTGATTGCCTGGAGAATAGAGATACCGCCTTTGGAAAGAAGGATAAGCCGGAAAACTGGGAAAAAATCTGTGAGCGATGCTTGTGGTATGATTATTAAAGCATTTGTAAGATAAATTCCTGCAGGTACTTTAGTTTTATTTTGCTATCAGCATAGGAATAAATGGTACTATTCCTTTTCTTGAAGAGTTTATTTCTGAACTTGCCGGGACTATTATGTTGATAAAGAAAAGGAGAAATGCAAAAATGCTTACACTAATATTTTTGATTATGATGTTCTGGTTTTTTGGGAAACTAACCATATTTGCAATCAAAGCTTCATGGACGATACTGAAGGTTGTGGTATGGCTTATATTTCTGCCTTTGACACTGATCGGACTATTTATTGAAGGTATGGTGTATATAGCCCTTCCAGTACTGGCAATAATAGGGGTGCTTTCTCTTCTTGGCATCGAGAAAGATTAAGGAAGCGGAAAGCCTCGAGATGCAAGTATGTAAATATTTGAATCACAGTAAAGTCTATTCTGCATTATAATAAATCCATCTGAAATTATGGAATGGTGGCATAAATGAATGATATCTATGTTGATGGAGAAAAGCTGAAAGTAGCTATGGAGGAGAAAGGTCTTACGATGACTACACTTGCATTGCGTGCTCGTGTTTCTGAACAAATGCTTCAGGACATCATGAACGGGAAGGGAGCCATCAGTTTTCTTGATATGACGCGAATCGCAGGACTCTTGGGTGTCGGGTCCAATGAACTCATGAAGCAGTAAGGGCTTCAAAAGAAAGTGACCTAGAGGGCATGGGTATGGGCATTATAGATAAAGCAAAAGAAACAGCAGATGGATTAAAAAAATCGGTCCAACAGAAGAATACACAAAGGCAATTGAAGCAGTTGGAACGAAAAAAAGAAAAAGTTAAAGAAGAGCTTGCTGCTGAAATGGCTAAAAAGAGCAGAGTTGAGAAAGAGAAAGCCGAGATTCTAGAAGAACGAAAGAGACTCTCTGAACTAAGCACAAATGAGATATTAGCTGAAGCTATTATGACTTTAAGAGGATTTTATTCTAGATTTGAGGAACTTGAGGACTCCTATCAAGGAATAAATAGCAGAATAGATGATCTTGAATCGGACATAGATAGTCTGAAGTCGGAAATATATAATGTAGCGAATAATATGAGCAATACAAATAACTGAGGAAGGAAACGAAATGTATGGCTTTTCGGTACCTTGAAGAACTGGAGTATAATAAGACCATCTCTTTTTAAGGATGGTGATACAGATGAACGATATATATGTTGACGGTGAGAAGCTGAAGGCGGCAATGGACAAGAGTAGCTTTACAATGACTACACTTGCACTTAGGGCTCGTGTTTCAGAGCAGATGCTGCAGGAGATCATGGACGGGAAGAGAGCAATCAGCTTCCTTGATGTGATGCGGATCGCTGGGCTTTTGGGTGTTGGATCAAATGAGCTGATGAAACAGTAAAGTTTAATCTCGGAGGTAAATCAAATGAGCAGAAAAAGTTTTGGAGCAAAGGCATGGACGTATCCGCAGCCGGTATGGATTATCGGAACGTATGATGAAAATGGAAAACCGGATGCTATGAATGCTGCCTGGGGCGGTATCAGTGAAGCAAATCAGGTTTCGATCTGTCTTAGTGTCGGGCATAAGACCTGCAAGAATTTCGAGAAGACCGGTGCCTTCACGATAAGTATGGCGGATGCAGATCATGTTGCAGCTTGTGATTATGTCGGTATGGCTTCTGGAAATAAAGTCGAAGATAAGTTTGCAAAGGCCGGCTTTACAGCGACAAAGAGCGAGCTTGTCAATGCACCGATCATCAATGAACTGCCAATCTGTCTTGAATGCAAGGTTATTGATTTTAACAAGGAGACCTGTATCCTGCGGGGCGAAATCGTCAATGTAAGCGTCGATGAGAGAGTTATCACGGATGGCAAGGTCGATGTCTTGAAGGTAAAGCCGATCACCTTTGATCCGTTCAACAATGCTTACAATGTCGTCTGCGAAAAGGTCGGCGATGCTTGGGGATCTGGCAAGGTGCTTCTGTAATTTAGTGGCTGGATGAAGGATTATGAATTCTTTTCCTCATCCAGCTTTTCTTTGTCAATTTTACCGGATGAGATCATTTCATTTACCCAAAGATGAAGAGAGTCTACCGTTAGAGACAGCTCGTCGAGTTTCTTTTGCATTTCTGCAAAATCCTTTATTTCTGTATCGTCAATTTGCCCGTCTGATGTGATTTCAATCAGTCGGTCTTTTGTTTTACTGACGGAATTGATACCGTTCAGAAGTTCAAGGACGATCTCTGCTAGCGTGCCGGATTTTACTTCAGGAACATATTTCTGTCCGATCGGACACTCATGAGAGCAGTAATAGTTCGTGAGAGAGGGCTTTTTGTAGGCATTGGCCATCGCCAGGACTTCATCCGGCTCTGGGAGAGATTTCTCCCCTTCAATCTTCTCGATACGGCTTTCGGAGACAAATTCCAGCGCTTCGGCAGCCTCTGCACGCGTCATATCAGCGGCTTCCCTTGCAAGCTGATAGACATTCTTATTCTCTTTTGTTGATTTCTTACCCATAACAAATTCCCCCTGTCTCTCTATATTATAACGAAACGATATCTCGAAAGGAAGAAGCTTCGGATATTCCGCGGAATCGGAAGGAATAAGCTGGTTTATTTGGTTTATGCTGCTGTATATTCTGAACCCTTTGAAGTCTACAATTAGGTTATGAATCAAATGAACGGAGGACAAAACCGATGGAACCGATCGAAAGAATCAGAATGTGCAGAATATTAGAAAAGATGGAGCAACTTCCTGAATGCAGTAAAAGACTCGGTATCAGAGATACTTCATATGAGGCAAGTTCAATTGGAAGCTTTCAAGATTTAAGTGTTTATAGGGAACTCGACAGGAAGACAGGAAATAGTTACAGCGAAATTTGATAAAACCGATGTACAATATTTTGATGAACTTTCGTGTTATATATAATCTGTAAATACGAAAGAGGTGGGTTCGATGTACATTCTTGATGATCTCGAAAAGACAAGAGGAACAAAATATCCGGTTGCTATGATGTCCTGGACGACAGCAACGGGAAAAGTGACGCCTCTAAAGATGAAATATCAGACAGAGGACGGGGATGTCGCTGAGAGTGGAAGAATTCAGGTCTTGACTGAAAAGCAGACATTATATAATGGCATTCAATTCTGCTTCTTTGAGTGCAAGGCACTAATCGGAGAGACCGTCAGGGAATTCAGACTTTTGTATTTTCCAAAGAATTATGAATGGCAGATGGTCATATAAAATTAGTGACTATGAATTCGACCATCAATGAAAGGTAATGCTTTGAAACGGAACCGAAGAACCAAAAGACGAATTAAGGCATATGTTATTCTACTTGGTCTGATACTGTGCCTTTTGATCGGGCTGACGTTTTGGCTTAAAGGCTCGCTTTCGAAAAGCTTAGCCAAAGCAAGTGTTATAGAGAGTAATGCTGCAGATGCACCGTTCGAGATGACGATGCTAGATGTCGGGCAGGGGCTGTCGATTCTCATCAAGGCTGATGGAAAATATATGATCTATGATGGCGGAGGCAGGGATAGCTCGTCTTATGTGGTGAGTTATCTGAAACAGAAAGGCGTCAAAGAACTGGATGATCTCGTGGCGTCTCATTATGATGAGGACCATATTGCCGGTCTTGTCGGCGTTTTAAGCACAACGAAGGTTGATAACATTATCTGTCCGGATTATGTGGCAGACACAAAAATCTATCAATCCTTTGTCAAAAAAGAAGAGGAGTCCGGTGCAGAGGTCATTCATCCTAAAGCAGAAGATGAGTTTAGCTTGGGTAATGCATTCATCAAAGTGCTGTCGGCGGACAATGCAGCTGAATTTGAGAATGATCGTTCCGTAGCGGTGCGGATCGTATATGGCGATTTTAAGGTAATCATAACAGGTGACGGTTCATACGATGAAGAATATAAGATTCTCCGCAGTAAAGCAGATATTGATTCAGATGTCTATATCGCAGGACACCATGGAAGTCAGCACTCCAGCACCACTAAATTTTTGAAGGCTGTATCACCTGCATATACAATGATTTCATGCGGAGCCGGCAATAGCTATGGGCATCCTGCTGAAAAAGCCTTGAAACGTATAAAGGCATGCGGTTCAAAGCTGTTTCGGACCGATATTCAGGGAGAGGTGACCGTTTATTCAGATGGAGAAAAATATTGGTTTTCTCAGGCACCTACTGATGATTGGATTCCAGGAGAAGCTCCAGAGACAATTGAAGAGAGCAGTCAAAGGACAATAATGGAAGCAGATTTCCATAATTGATTAAAGTTATTTGTTATCCTTTCCATTGCGCTTCTTATACCTTTTTAGTTCTAACTCTGCCTTGATACGGGCGTTATGCTCAGATTCATATTTTTCTTCCAGTTTGGTGTTTTCTGCGGAATCATTAATAAATTTGTCTATCATAGATCTGATGATAGCCTTATTATCATCGGGCATCCAGACAGCTTTATGAAAATACTCTATGTCAGTCTTATCAACATTTTTTGGTAAAGGCGTGACTGTAGAGTCAGACTCCATGTCTGCTGGATCGACATGAAGTGCTTCACAGACACGAAGCTGGTTCTTTCGGTTCGGTGAATGAGCACCATTCGCCCAGTTATATACCGATTTTGGATCAACACCAGTTTCCTGGGCAAGGCGCGTTTTGCTCCATTTTTTTGCTATCCTGATGTTTTCCAGGTGCTGTACAAAATTATCGGAGAGCTTTTTGTCGTAATTATTATTCTTATCCTTATCCTCATCCATCGCAATATCACCAACTCAAATGCATAAAATTCATTTCCTAAAGTATGACGTAGAAAATCCGGTCTGCGTTGGAACAAGTTCCAAATTTTATTGGAATTTTTTAAAAGGATTATTCGCTGTATTTGTACGAAGACGGGCACATAGATACAATATCTAGTAAATCAGTAGCAAATTTAAAATAATAGAGCATATCGCAAACGATTTCGAATAATTAATGCATGCTTTACAAGAAAAATACAGTCTGATATTATTCCTGCGTGCTGCCGAAGAATTATATGCACAAGGGTCTTAATCCCTCGAAAAAGGAACGCTTTTTACCGATCGATTGCAAGCAGGAGTCGTAAATGCCTACAACCAACCAGCAGAAAACGCTCAGTATTCTAAAGTCTACAAATCATCGATTTATAGTCATTCATGTATTTCATATCAGCATTGATTTAACAAGCGGCATGCATCTGTCCGGGTGCAAACCATAAAATCTCCTATATTCCCGTGTTAGAGATAAAGCCTGTATGTAGTAGCAGTTGTATAAGGTAACGCTTCGTGCATCCGAAGCACATGAGAATATAGGAGAATAAGCGCATGAGCAGACACAGTCATCATAGACATACTAAAAACACACATCCATCAACGCCGGGCCAGAGACTTAAATATCATCGGGAAAGTCAGGGACTGACCCAACAGGAACTTGGAGATCGGCTGAATGTTTCCAAGAAGACGATTCAGGCATATGAATTAGATAAGCGCGAAATGACTTCCAGCCGGATCTTGGCGATCACAAAGGAACTTCAGACGACACCGAATCATATTTTGATTTATGGAGAGGACCAGCTGAGTGTACAGGAAGAGCGTAAAGCTGCACCGGAATCAGATATTCATATGCTTGCGATGCAGAGATTTGAGAACAGTGAATTCGGTAAATTGCTTGTTGCGATGATCATGTCTATGGATGCCATCGAAGCGGAGCGGAAGAGATAAAGAAAATATGAGTTTAGCAGAAAGACGTGGGAAAAACCTGCGTCTTTTTCTTTTAGCCGCAATGCCTACAATCAGTAGGCTTAACCGGCGGGTAATTCCCCAAAGGTATACATTGTGTAGGGCGACAGAAAGTCAGATATACCCTAAAATAAGCCATGTTAACGAAGAACAACGTTGTTTATAAGAAAGAAGCATTTGGCAGGGAGAATTTCAAATGTTGAATTTATCTACAGGGTTAATTGAAAATTATCCGATTGCGAATCCTGAGGAGAGAGCCGGAATGATATTAGACAATCTTGGATTCGTCGAGTCTATTCTGAACGGCTTCAGGCATTGCCTCATCCTGGAGCTGAGGGAAATCCAGCGTTCGGAATATCTCGATGAAATGGGAGAAAGCTGTGGGAGAGCCTCTCATTATGGAGATCCAACTGCAGCTATTGCACTAAAGGAAATCTCGATTGAGGAATTTCTTGATTCCCGACGGACTTTGAAGACGGTGATCAAGGATGAAGAAAGTATAGCATCTGTTTCCCCGAAGCTTCGGGCTTACAGGATGCTAAACAATGAATACCAGATCATCCAGGCACACCTCGAGAATAAAAGGAATAAACATCTCCAGCTGTTTCTGGATGTCAGTGATGGCACAAAAACGATAGCTGAGATCGTTAAGGAACGAGACATGACGGAAAAGAAGGTCAGGGTTATCCTGAATAACACAAAGAATCAGATCATTTCAATCAGCACACCATATTTTGAGGAGGTAACAGTATGACTGTAAATGGAGAAAAAGCAAGACGCACTTTGGTAGACGGCAGATACATTCGCTATAAGGAAGGGGCAAAGATGTACAGCATGGGGTTAAATAAGTTCCAGGATCTCGCGAAGGAAGCAGGTGCAACAATCAAGTGCGATAAGGTTGTTCTTGTGGACCGCATCACATTCGAGGAGTATCTGGAGTCATTCAGAGAGTAAGACGGTTCTAGGTCAGAGGGAAAGGAGAATACATGGCAACCAAGAGAAAGGACCTGCGGGGACGGGCATTGCGCGACGGAGAATGTCAGAGGGGCGATAATAAGCTCTATGTGTATCAGTATATCGATGCGATTGGTGTAAGAAGGAGCATTTATGCATCCGATCTTCAGACACTTCGAAAAAAGGAAGACGAGATAAAGAGAGATCAGCTCGATGGTATCAATACCTATGCCAGGGAAAGAACATCCATCAATGTAGTTTTTGACCGCTATATTTCGCTGAAGAAGAATCTGCGGCCGAATACGAAGCAGAATTATCTGTATGTGTACGATCATTTCGTACGGGAGACCTTTGGCAAACGGAAAATTGCAGAGATCAGATATTCTGATATCGTTGCTTTCTATAACTATCTTCTAGATGAGAAGAATGTTTCCATAGGAACGCTTGAATCGGTGCAGGGGCTTCTGCATCCGACCTTTGAGATGGCTGTCCGGGACGGAATCGTACGTGCAAATCCAACCAAGGGAGTTATTGGTGACTTAAAACGGACTACAGGTAAAACGAGAAAGATCCGTCATGCGCTTACACCACAGCAGCAGGAAGCCTTTATGAATTATATCGCGGATCATCCGGTCTATTGTCACTGGTGGCCACTATTCGCAGTGCTTCTTGGTACGGGTACAAGAATCGGAGAATGCCTCGGCCTTACATGGGATGATCTGGATTTCGAGAATGAAATGATCACCATTACTCATGCGCTTGTTTATCATACCAATGCTTCCAGCAGCGATTCAAATCTAAGCATTACTGAGCCGAAGACCGATGCCGGCGTCAGGAAGATTCCGATGCTGGATGTCGTGAAGGATGCATTTGAAATTGAGAAAGAGAAGCAGAAAAGAAATCAGCTGGCAGAGTATGAAATTGATGGCTATTCAGGCTTTGTTTTTAGAAACAGATTCGGCGCGGTATTGACACCGCCGCTCATCAACAGCACGATCCGACGGATCCGGGAAAATTACAATGCAGAGGAAGAAGCAAAGGCGAAAGAAGAGAACAGAGAACCGGTGCTCATCCCACATTTTTCCTGCCATCACCTCCGGCATACCTTCGCTACCAGGCTTTGTGAATCGGAAACGAATCTCAAGGTGATTCAGTCTATTATGGGGCATCGGAATATCGAAACAACAATGGACGTCTATGCTGAATGCACGGAGGAGAAGAAGGTAGATTCATTTGGAAACCTTTCAAAGAGGATGAACAAATTATTTTAGAAAATCCAAAATATTTTTGTGAGACGAATATGAAGCAATCTGAAGAGGAATGAATGACAATAAATCGAAACGTATGGTGAAAGATGAATATACACGTCATATAATGCTCTTAATTAATGAAAAATATATGTTAAATTGATAAAAAACTATAAGGAGGCAGTCAGTATGACACCAAGTGGCGCTAAAGTAGCAGCAATGAAAAGAGCCCTGATCGAGAACAGATATGTTCGCTATAAGGAGGGAGCAAAGATGTATAACATTGGACTCAATAAGTTCCAGGACCAGTCAAGTCCAAATTTGTGTGTAAATTGCTCTTAGGTACCTGCGGTGCCAAGGGATGCCTTGCATCCCTTAGCTAACCACCAGCTCTCTTGAAGGGACTGTCAAGGGTGCGTAAGCACCTCGAAGA
>Ga0256404_1006168_pt1 | contig 20202 bp, 20 predicted proteins | sample RumenRJG_01DNA_FD_185990 | JGI IMG/M metagenome (GOLD analysis project Ga0256404, IMG submission 185990) | Bovine rumen microbial communities from Lethbridge, Alberta, Canada - RJG_01 | ecosystem: Host-associated > Mammals > Digestive system > Stomach > Rumen | place: Canada: Alberta | collected...
AAGGCAGTCGGATCTCCAATCCTCTGAATATTGGCAATGAGATTGAATATGCCATTTTCAATTACCTCAAGCCATGCTCTCTTCTCCAGAAACTGCATGTCCTTGCCATTCTCCCCGCTAAATATTTCTCACTGAGAAGGCGGCTCATTCTGGCATGCTCCGTCCTTCATTCAAAAGGCAGGGCCGGTGACGGCCACACTTTTTCCGCATGAAACGAAAAGTCCTTTTCCTCATTGAATCTCTTTCTGGCGGAGGCGCTGAAAAGGCACTGTCTTCCTTGCTGCAGAACCTGGACTATTCCAGATTCGAAGTGACTTTATGCTGTATCGTCAATAAGGGGAAATACCTGTCTCAATTGCCGGCCAATGTCGGATATCGCCATATCTTGCCTGATGCCGACTCTCTGCCGAACTGGAGAAAAATCCTTTATGCGATCAGCTACAAGTTGATATACAATTGGTTGCCTTTAGGGTGGGTGTATTCTCTTTTCGTTCCTAAACATTCAGATGCGGAGGTCGCTTTCGTGGAAGGGTTCGCAACAAAGCTCATGTCCCGTTCCACCAATAAAAAAGCCAAAAAAATTGCGTGGGTGCATTGCGACATGAGAGCCAATCACTGGACAGCATCCTTATTCAAGCCTGGAACTGAAGAGAAACGCTATGCCAGATTCAACGACATCATCACCGTATCTGAGTCAGCGCGGGAATCTTTCTGCGAGGTTTTCCCTGGCATATCAGCTTCCAATGTGCATACGATCCTCAACCCTGTCGATGCTGCACGTATCATCAGACTGGCTTCCGAACCTTTTTCTGGGAACATGTCAAAAAATAACCTGCGGCTTGTCGCCGTCGGACGTCTCACGCCGGTCAAAGCTTTCGACCGTTTGGTGAGGATTGTCTCGAAACTGCGCCGGAAAGCATACGAAGTGGAGTTATGGATAGCAGGAGAGGGCGAAGAACGATTGAAGCTGGAGGCGCTGATCAAAGCAATGGACCTGGAACCTCATGTGAAACTGCTGGGCTTCCAACAGAATCCGTACAAGTACATGGCTCATTGCGACCTGTTCGTATGCTCTTCGCTTAGCGAAGGCTACAGCACAGCTGTTACTGAAGCCTTGATTCTAGGCCTGCCGGTCGTGACGACGAATTGCTCAGGGATGCACGAACTGCTGGACAAGGGTCCTTGCGGCATTATCGCAGAGAATAACGAAGAGGCCTTGCATGAAGCGATTGCGAGTATTCTTGACAATCCGGGCAAACTTGCGGGATTAGCTGAAAAAGCTAAGGAAAGAAGCAGGGACTTCTCCATTGATGCGCTGATGGAACCAATCGAAACTCTGCTGATGTCATGATAACCATATTCACTCCGACATACAACCGAGCGCACCTGCTTCCTCGCCTGTACGAATCATTGCGGAAGCAGACTTCCAAGAATTTTGAGTGGCTCATAATTGATGATGGCTCTACTGACGGGACACACGCACTCTTCGATGAGTGGACAGTAGCACCTAACGAGTTTACGGTGCGTTATAGCCGAGTTGCGAATGGAGGGAAGCAAAGAGCGATAAACCAGGCAGTCGCCCTTGCGGAAGGAGAATATTTCCTCATAGTGGATTCCGACGATTTACTCTGCCCTACTGCTGTGCAGTCTTATATAGACGCTTTCAAATCTCTACCGGAAGACGAGTCGTTCATCGGAATTTCCTTCTTGAAAGGGAATCTAGAGGGTAAGCCTTTAGGGGGAAATATCAAGATCGATCCCGTCACTGGATTTGTGGACGCCAACAATCTTCAACGTCCTTACCTGGGTCTATCCGATGATATGGCAGAAGCCTTCTTTACGGAAAAACTCAGGAAATATCCTTTCCCTGTCTGGAAGGGAGAAAAATTCACTCCTGAAGCTGTTGTCTGGGATAAGATGGCTCTGGATGGCTACAAAATCCGTTGGTACGACCGTGTCGAGTATCTCTGCGAATATCAGGCTGGAGGCCTTTCTGATTCATCCTGGAAGCTCTTGAAACAGAATCCAATGGGATATGCGATGCTTTTCGACGCCAAACTTCGTTACGAGGCATCTTTCCGCAACAGGCTCAACCTCTCTCTACAGTATGACTCATGCTGCTGCCTTGCACATGAATATTGCGAGATTGCCAGAGGTTCGAACAAAATCATGAAAGTTGCTGCCTCCCCGCTAGGCTGGCTTCTTTCGCGACGCAGGAAACGTCAGTTCAACAGGTTCGACACTCGCCAAATGGACAGACATAAAGTATTGTTTCTGATAGAGTCACTGGTTGTCGGTGGCGCGGAAAGGGTTTTGGTCAACATCGTCAACAAGCTTGACCCGAAGAAATTTGACATTACGGTCAGCAGCATTTTCAAATACAGCGTGTACGACTCGTATCAGGCATATTTCGATAAGCCTTTTGCCAGCCACATCCATTACAAGTACCTGATCAACAACCATAACAAGCCAATCTATCATCTTTTCAACGCTCTTCTTCGACGCTATCCCAAACTTCTGTACCGGTTATTCATTGGAGATGGATATGATTCAGTAGTAGCTTTCTATGAGGGGCTTCCTACAGACTTGGTGTCGCAGGCAAATCTAAAGAGAGGGAGAAAATGTGCATGGCTGCACACGACGACATCTTTGTCACAGGCAGGAAAGTCTTTCGTTCAGCTTGAGCGACAATCAGCCATCTATTCGGCATTCGACAAGATTGTTGCCGTTTCCCGCATCGTCAAAGACAGTTTCACTGAGACATTCCCTTCGGTAAATGTACCGATAACAATAATATGCAATCCCCTTGACAGAGATGCGGTACTCGCTAAAGCGCAGTGCAAGATTGCGCCAATGGAATATACCAGACCCTTGTTCGTCGCGGTCGGCCGGCTGACAGCAGCCAAGGGCTTTGACCGGTGGTTGCGCTGCCTAGGAAAGCTTCGTCGCAAAGGTTATGATTTCATGGCTTGGATCATAGGAGGTGGTGATTCTTCCGAACTGGAATCGATTATCTTGGAAGAAGGCCTTTCTGGCACCGTAGCCTTGTTAGGGCATAAATCCAATCCTTTCCCATTTTTGAAGCTCGCCGACTGGATCATCGCCCCATCAAGGGCGGAAGGGCTGCCCGCTGTCATTCAGGAGTCAATCGCGCTAGGCAAAGCGATCATGGGAACTAAAGGGACAGGAATTGCTGAATTGTTGAAAGATGGCGAAACAGGCATGCTGGTGGACAACAGTTCGGAGGGCATTGAAGCAGGGATGGAAAAAATCCTTATGAATCCCTCCTTGAAAGAAGCGTACGAGAAAAAAGCATCTGAATATTCCAGAACATATTCATCAGAAGAAGCAATCACTAAAATCGAGAATCTTCTTATATCGTGACATTATGTTCAGAAAAGCATACTTGTGGATCAGGAAACATCTGCTTAATATTGATGACCGGCCTCAGCTTGAGATTGCATTATCCAACGGACTTGCCATAGGCAAGGACTGCCATGTGATGGGAGAATGCATCATTGATCCCGGTCATTGCTGGCTGATTACTATTGGAGACCGAGTCACTCTGGCTCCACGTGTCCATATTCTTGCACATGATGCCAGCACTAAAAGGATGCTGGGATATACCCTGATAGGAAGAGTTTCAATCGGCAATGACGTTTTCATAGGGGCAGGAACAATCGTGCTTCCTAATGTTGAAATCGGAAGCCGAGTAGTTATCGGAGCCGGTTCAGTAGTGACGCATTCAATCCCGTCCAATTCTGTCGCTGTCGGCAATCCTGCGCATGTCATTTGTTCTTATGATGAATATCTTGTGAAACGGAAAAATCAATTCGCGCACTCTCCAGTATTTGATGAGACTTTTACCATCGGCAAGATAGACGATAAGAAACGGGAGGAAATGAAAGAGGCTTTGTCCGAGAATCGTGTTGGCTTCATAAAATAGACCATGGTATCCGTCATAATTCCAGTTTTCAATGCCGCTCCATACCTGGATGAGTGCCTGGCATCTGTCGCAAAGCAGTCTCTCTCCGATTTCGAGTGCCTCCTGGTGGACGATGGGTCGACAGACGCCAGTCCTGCCATTTGTGACAGGTGGGTGGCCGAAGACAGGAGATTCCATGTCATCCATCAGGATAATGCCGGAGTTTCTGCCGCCAGAAATCGAGGGATGGGAGCCGCGAAAGGCGAACATGTCGCCTTCATCGACAGTGATGACCGGGTGGAGGAAGACTATCTCGAGAAACTCTTTGACGCGTTGACGGCCAACAAGGCTGACATCGCAGTCTGCGGCCTGACTCGGGACTATCCGGACGGGCGAGCCATCGAGACAGTGCCTTCCCCTTCAGGCTTCACGCTTGACGCTTCGTCCACATCTGAATTCGTGGACCTGAACAGGAAGTCCTTGCTGTACGGGCCGTTCAACAAGCTTTTCAGGAAAGATTTGATTGACAGAAGCGAAGCATGCTTCCCTGTGGGGGTTTCATACGGAGAAGACCTGGTTTTCAACTACCGGTACTTGGAGAGTGTCAAGACAATCGCATGTGTGCCCTTCGCGTCTTATCACTACCGTATTCTCGGCAAGGGGGAGTCTTTGTCGACGAAATCCCGTCCAAATCAATTTGAGACAGACTACCAGCAATGGAAATCGCTGAAGGATTTTCATGTTCGCAAAGGGATGTGGAATGATTGTTCCATGCGGTTGCTGTATGAGCGTCTGTGGGGAATAGTCTATGACGGGATATTCAGCACCAGGACAAGCAACCGGAAGATCCTTTCCATTCCTGAGATTGATGAGCTGAAAAACTATCAGGAAGTCTTCCCCTGTGCCCGTTGGATCAAATGGTGCATATTGCACAGGATAACGTTTGCGTTCAGATGAAAGTCTTGATGTACCCTCATGGTGGCAGCGGCAATCACGGATGCGAAGCCATCGTACGTTCAACCGTGCAGATTCTGCAGGCGCAAGGGCTGCTGATGTCCAATAATCCCGCGGAGGACAAGCTCTATGGCTTGGACAAGGTCTGCGAGACACAGGCGGCTCAGCGTCAGATCAAACGCAGTTCGGTGGCTTACCTCAAGGCGCAACTGTCAAGATTGCTCGGGAAGAAAGATGCGCTGGACATTCTGTCTTTTGCGCCAGTTCTCGAAGCCTCTGAAAAATGTGATGTGACGCTATCCATAGGAGGAGATAATTACTGCTATGGGGTTCCAGAGTTCATCTTCCTCGTAAACAAAGAATTAAGAAGGCGCAAGAGAAAGACTGTGCTTTTGGGCTGCTCCATCGAGCCGGCTGCCATCAAAGGGAAGATGCTGGAAGACCTGCAAGGCTATGATTTGATCGTAGCCCGCGAAAGCTTGACGTACAAGGCTTTGCTTTCAGCAGGACTGGAACAGGCGCAGCTTTTGCCGGATCCGGCATTTGTTCTTGGACGCTCCGACCTTCCCTTGCCAGAAGGCTTTGTGCAGGGCAACACTGTCGGCATCAACATCAGCCCCATGATTCAGGCGCATGAGAAGACGTCCGGACTGGCAATGAAAAACTACGAGCATCTCATCCGGCATCTTATAGACACGACCGACATGCAGGTCGCATTGATTCCCCATGTCGTCTGGAGCAATAATGACGACCGTATTCCTTTGCGACTTCTCCACGACAAATTCAAGAAAACCGGCCGTGTCGCGCTTATCGAAGACCACAACGCCGAGGAAATGAAAGGATTCATCGCCCGTTGCCGGTTCATGGTCGCCGCCCGTACCCATGCCTCAATTGCAGCATATTCACAGCAAGTCCCCACGCTGGTGATTGGATATTCCGTGAAAGCACGAGGAATTGCGACTGACTTGTTCGGCGGCGAAGAGCATTACGTCCTGCCCGTCCAGGAATTGGAGCATCCGGCAGATTTGACTGAAGCTTTCAAATGGCTGCAGGTTCATGAAAGTGAAATCCGCTCGCATTATTGTTCTGTAATGCCGACATATATCGGGCTTTCCACGGAAATGAAATCACTAGTAGATAAAATATGAGTTGGTTGGAGTTTCTCTTGAGCATTATCGGCATCATTACCCTGGTTTTTCTCCTGGCCGATGCTTGGTTAGAACTTGGCGTCTGGCTGAGCCGTATCCATTTTGGGCGCTGGTCGGACCGAGGCGAATGGCAGAGAGCGCTTGAGAGAAAGGCAAGGGATTATCTGAAGCATTCCCCGACCGTTCGAAAAACAGAGCAAACCAGGCTGGTGCTGATTGACATGCTTCAGGGTAATTTCCGTAGCAAGGCAATCCAAAGCTGGCAGGATGCCGGATTGATACTGGGCCTGGACGAAAAGGATGCCGTCGGATATGCCGGGCATCATCCTAATCTGTTCAAGCGGAAGGACATTCTCCCAGAGGACGCATTGCTTGCCTATGCCCTTTTTCGCAAGAACGCTCTGAACGCATCCGGAAAAGAATTGATTGACAATCATTTCCAAGCATATTCCTTGCGTGGGAAAACAGTACCGTACCGAGGCGCATCGTCTGACTTGAGGTACGTTGATACCCTTGGGATGATTTGTCCCTACCTATGCGCAACAGGGCAAGCGACTCTTGCCGAAAAGCAGTTGAAGGAATATGACGAGGCACTGCTAGACGGGGTATTTCCTCCACATGTCTGGAACACCAGGTCAAAGCTCCCTTATGGAGTTTACGACTGGAGCCGTGGCATAGGATGGTATATCCTTGCTCTCGTAGAGTCTCCAGAGCTTCCTGGCCGTGACGCCAGAATGAAGAAATTAGCAGATGCTCTGCTGCCGCTGCGAAGGAAGGATGGCGGTTTCTCACTCATGATGTTCAATTCTTCTGAAAGATTCGAGTCCTCCGGCACCGCATTGGCCGGTCTGCTGTTCCTTCGTACTTTCGAGACCACCAGGGGCGAGAAGTATTTGCAGGCCGCAAAAGCTGTCGAGAAGTCCCTTATGCAGGTGACCCGTCGAAATGGCGCCATAGACTATGCCCAGGGTGATACGAGAGGAATAGGCTTCTATTCCAACCGCCTCGATATAATGCCTTTTGCTCAGGGGATGACGCTTTATCTTTCCAAAAAGCTGAATGAATATGTTTAAACGGCTGCTTGTTAAGATGTGGAACATCTTCTTTGATTTCCTGCAAGGCCTGGAGAAAAGATATTTTCTTCTTCACGACAAGGTTTACGCCAAGATAAAACGGCCGGTTTCAGTGATTTCCATGGAAGAGACCATAGAACATATCATAGTTTCCCATTGTTCCATCAGCCGGTTCGGAGATGGAGAAATCAAGCTGGCCAGTGGCAGGGACCTTGCTTTCCAGCCCTGTTCCCCGCTTTTGAAACGACGGATGAGAGAAGTGCTTTCCTCAAACCTGCCAAACCATGAAGTTTGCGTACCGGAGATATTCGGAGACCTTTCAATGTTCACGGAAGAGGCTTTTAGCCACTGGAAACTGCATCTTGGCCAATATCGTCCTCAGTGGTACCATCTCCTGAATCGGAATCGCAGATATTATAACGCATTCATCAGCCGATGCTACATGATGTGGAATGACAAGAGCAGAGCCCCAAAATGTTTTGAATTGATGAAGAGAACCTGGGCGGGCCGCGATGTTCTGCTGATAGAGGGAGAAAAGAGCAGACTAGGCATCGGAAACGACCTGTTCGATGACGTGAGTTCGATTAAAAGAATCCTTGCCCCTAACAAAGATGCTTTTCGGCTATACGATTCAATTTTTAGCAAGGCAACGGAATTAGCAGGCAGAGATACTCTTATTCTTCTTGCTCTTGGGCCTACCGCAACAATTCTAGCCTATGATCTTGCAGGAGCAGGCTTCCAAGCCGTTGACATCGGACACGTGGACATCGAATACGAGTGGTGGAAAATGGGCGCTACCCATAAAGTTCCTGTAAAAAACAAGTTTGTCAACGAAGCGGGTGCCGGCAGTGGCGTGGGAGATGAACACGACGAAAAATACTTAAGCGAAATAGCATGCCGGTTCTAAGCGTAATTGTCCCTGTCTACAATGTCGCGAGATATCTTGCCGAAGGCCTTGATTCTCTCCTGGGCCAAGACTTTCGAGACATCGAGATCATCTGCGTCGATGATGCCTCGACAGACGAGTCGAGCGCTATCCTTTCAAATTATGCCTCCAGAGATTCCCGCATCCGGATATTCCGGCATGAAACCAACCTGGGTCCAAGCGCCGCCAGGAACACCGGAATTTCCAATGCGCTTGGAGATTTCGTAGCCTTCTTCGACCCGGATGACCTAGTGGAGCCTGACATGTACAGTTCCATGACTGACGCATTCAGGGACCCGGAGATTGACGTCGTGTTCTGCGGCTTCCGCACTTTCCCCAATGGCACGGATTTCATTCAGGATTTCCCGGGCAATGTCGCCCTGGAACCCAAAGATTTCCTAAAGGCGAATGACCATATTCATTCAAGGACCGACATGTCCTTCTCGTGGAGAATGATGGTTCGCCGCCGCTTGCTGGAAACCTGCGATTTGAGTTTCATCCAGGACATCCGGATAGGAGAGGACGCGCCATTCAACCTGTCCTGCACTCTTCACGCGAGAAAAGTGATGATGATTCCAAAGCCATTGTACAAGTACCGCACAGACAATGCGGGAAGCCTCATGAGCGCGAAGTTCAAGCCTGCCCTGGAAAGGAGCCTGTCGCTGCAATTCTCTGAGAAAAAGCGACTTGTCAAGGAGTTTTCCATGGATGAATACACCCCGGTGACGAAAGACATGTCCAGCGACATCATCCGCAGATTCGTTCCTATGCTTCTGGCCAATGCGGGGAATAACCCCTATCGCCATGTCACGGCAGCAGACGTGAAGAGAATACTCAACCTTGATTTCGTTCGTGACGCATGCGATGAAATAGGTTACAAGAATGTCTTCTGCTCCTGGAAAGAGCACATGTTCTATCTCGCAGTCAAGTTAAGATGCGTGCGTCTAGTCAAGAAACTGTATTTCAAATAAATGAGAAAACGCATCTTCATAGCTATCCAATACCTTGATATCGGCGGGGCAGAAAGGTCCCTGCTCGGCTTGCTGAATGCCATTGACAAGGAAAGGTACGACGTGGACCTCTTCGTCTACAGCCATGTCGGAGAGTTCATGCGGCTGATACCAGAGGGAGTCAACCTGCTGCCCGAGGTCAGGAAATATTCGACTTTGACTCGTCCATTGAAGGAAGTCTTGAAAGAGGGTTACGTCGATATAGCCCTGGCAAGAGTCCTGGCCCGCATCCGGCACAAGCTTTTCCTTGCACGCACTCATGCGAGGGAGTCAATAGCTGAGTTCCAGTACATCGCAACTGCGACAACTCCTCTCATGCCTAGTCTCAAGCATCTGGGAGAATATGACCTAGCCATCAGCTTTCTGACTCCGCACAATATCGTCCGCGACAAGGTTGTGGCGAAGCAGAAATGGGCGTGGATCCATACGGACTATTCATCCGTCAGCATAAACGTCAAAGAGGAGCTGCCTGCGTGGAAATCTTATGACAGGATAATATCCGTATCGGAAGCTGTCACGAAAGGTTTCCTTTCCAAGTTCCCATCACTGGAATCCAAGGTATCCGTGCTGGAGAACATTCTTTCCGAAGACTTCGTCCGCGAGCAGGCAAAGGCTCCGGTCGGGACATCGCTGATGACGGCACAGGGGCATGCCATCCGGCTTTGCTCGGTTGGCCGGTTCTCGTTCCCAAAAGCGTTCGACAGGGCCGTGTGGATTTGCAAATCCCTGATAGACCGAGGATTGGATGTCGGATGGTACATAGTGGGATATGGCAGTGACGAGGCGCTTATCCGTAGCGAGATAGCGAAGGCAGGAATGAAGGACAATTTCATCCTGCTCGGCAAGCAGGCTAATCCTTATCCCTTCATCAAAGGGTGCGACATCTACGTGCAGCCTTCAAGATACGAAGGGAAAGCAGTGACGGTCCGTGAAGCCCAGATACTGTGTAAACCTGTTGTCATTACTGCCTTCCCCACATCTGCGAGCCAGGTTAAAGACGGCTTGGATGGAGTGATAGTCCCGGACGATATTGAAGGGGCCGCGGACGGTATCGCGAACCTTATAGCCAATCATGAGCGACAATCCGAAATGATTGCCTACCTTAGCGCTCATCACTACGGCAACGAGGAAGTTGTCGAGAAGATTTACGAAGCATTGTCATGACAAGAGCCATTTTTCTAATAATCTACAATCTGATTCGAATTTCGTTCATGCGCATCCGTCATGGCAAGCGGTGTAAAATCCATTGGCTTCAGCGAATAAGTCCTGGCGCGCATATCTCTTTGTCTGGCAACGGGAGGATGACAATCGGAAGAAATGCAGAGTTCTCCCAAGGCTGCGATTTTCAGGTTCATGGGGAGGGTCAGCTCTCTATTGGAGGAACAACGTATTTCAATAGATATTGCATGATCAGTGCGCATGGAAAGGTCGATGTCGGAGAGCATTGCCTGTTCGGGCCGGGAGTCAAGATATTCGACAATAATCACAAATTTGACTCTGACGGAGTCAGCACCGATCTCAGTATCGGTGAAATCCACATCGGCGACCGTTGCTGGATAGCATCTGATGCCATTATCTTGAAGGGGGCGCAAATTGGAGATGGTTGCGTAATCGGAGCTGGATGCATCATCGATCATGAGGTGCCCGCAGGGAGCATCGTAAGGCTCCGGCAATCCCAGACTGTCACGACAATAGAAACGATTAGCTGATATGATCCCGAAGACTATACATTACTGCTGGTTCGGAAGGAATCCGCTTCCGCAGAGCGCTCTGAAGTGCATCGAGAGCTGGAAACGGGTGATGCCGGACTATGAGGTCAAGGAGTGGAACGAGGACAACTTTGACATCAACATGTTTCCTTACGCCGCAGACGCTTATGCGGCCGGGAAATATGCCTTTGTCAGTGATGTGGCGCGTTTCTGGATTCTTCAGAAGGAGGGCGGAGTCTACTTCGACACAGATGTCGAGGCGGTGCGTCCGCTGGATGATCTGATAGATGGCCTTGGAGGTGGCGGGATGATGGGTTGGGAAACTCCTGGCGGAGACGGTTCATTCAATGTGAATCCCGGGCTGATGGTCGCGATGCCTGCCGGACTTCCCGCATGCCAGGAGATTCTCGATGGTTTCGCGAAACTGTCTTATTACAGGCCGGACGGGACATGGAACGGTTACACCATGATCCCGATGGTCGGGGACTTGCTTCAACGACACGGGCTCAAGATGGACGGGACAAGACAGACAGTCTCGGGGGTCACAATCTTCCCAGCTGATTATTTCTGTCCTATGGATGCCCTCACCGGGCGCATCGTCATCACAGGGAACACCCGGTCGATACACCGTTTCACCATGTCCTGGATGTCGCCTTGGACAAGGCTTCGTCTTCGCTTCACCAGGTACATTCGCAGGCTTTTAAGGCATTGAGATTATGAAGACTCTTACTGTTTTCACTCCGGCCTACAACAGGGCGCGCACCATCGGGAGAACCTACGAGAGCCTTTGCCGGCAGACAAGCAAGGACTTCGAGTGGCTGGTGGTTGACGACGGGTCGACGGACAACACCAGGCAGCTCGTCGAGAAATGGATTGCTGAAAGGAAAATTGACATCCGCTACATATACCAGGAGAACCAGGGAATGCACGGGGCGCACAACACGGCGTACCGCAACATCCATACTTTGCTGAACACATGCGTCGACTCGGATGACTGGATGCCGGACGATGCCGTTGAGACTATTGTCAGTTTCTGGAAGGAACATGGCTCGGACAAGCATGCAGGAATCATCGGCCTGGACTGCACGCAGGACGGGACAATCATTGGAAGCGAGTTCCCCGACAATCTCGAATCCACGACGCTTCGAGCCTATTACGAACTTCATGGCGGGAGAGGGGACAAGAAATGCGTATACCGTACAGACCTCATCTCCGCGACCCCTGAATATCCTGTCTTCAAGGATGAACGCTACGTAGGATTAGGCTACCGGTGTTCTTTCGTCGACCAAAAGTGCGAGCTGCTCACACTCAACAAAGTTCTCGTCATTGTCGAATACCAGGCCGAAGGTTCAACGATGAACATGTGGCGGCAGTATTGGCGCAACCCTCGAGGGTTCTCCGTGATACGCAGACAGGACATGGAGATGGGGCTGACTTGGAAAAAACGCTGGACAGCCTGCATACATTACGTCTCCCATTCGCTTCGCGCCCGCAACCGCCGGTTCCTCTCCGAGTCCCCGAGACCCTGGCTGACCGTCCTTGCGATTGCGCCGGGCATTGCCCTGTTTCTGGTCACATGGTGGAAAGGCGGCAGGGGGAAAAATTTAAATCAATGACCGACAGTGATTTCAAATATTCAGTAGCTATCCGCACGCTTGGGAAGGCAGGGGAAAAGTTCCGCCAAGAGCTTGTGTCCCTTCACCGCCAGACGATAAGCCCTCAACGGATACTCATCTACATTGCAGAAGGCTATCCAAGACCAGACTTCACCATAGGAAGAGAGGAATATGTCTACGTCAAGAAAGGGATGGTGAAACAGCGAGCCTTGCCTTACGCAGAAGCGCCAACGGATTACCTGCTGTTGCTGGACGATGATGTGTTCCTTCCCGATGACGGGGTCGAGCGTCTTGCCCGTGCGATGATTGAGAAAAATGCCGACTGCGTGGCTCCGGATGTTTTCCATCCCCAGGATTCGTCGTTCGCGCAGACCGTCTACAACTACCTTACGAATCTTGTCCGGCCGAGACTGTTCAATGACGGCTGGGCCTTCAAGATTCGCCGCGACTGCTCTTTTTCCTACCCTCTGCGTCCGGAAGAAGAGGCGTGCCGGTCCCAAAGCGCAGCTGGCCCGGCATCGCTGTGGCGGAAAGATGCCTTGCTGAACATCCGTCTTGCAGACGAGACATGGCTGGACAGGCTGGGCTTCGCCTACGGTGACGAACTGCTTTTCTTCTACAAGCTTGTCCGTAACGGTGGCAGTCTGTTCGTACATTATGGGACTGGCATCCGGCATCTTGACGCTCAGACCTCACGTCGGGACTACAGCGCCAAGAGCGACCGATTGAAGCTTCGGACGATGATCCAGTATCTTCTATGGAGACGTACTCAGCAGGATGCTTCTGACCTTTCGTCATTCAATCGTTTCCAAAGCCGCCTGGCCTGGGGCTTCAGGGTTGTCCATGGAGCTATGGTTCACCTGGCCTATGCAATTCTGAAACGGAACCGGGGAATACTGCAGATGTTCCATGATGGCCTCCGCGAAGGCCGGGACTTCGCCGAGAGTCCGGAATACAAGGAAATACCAAACTTCATCGTGAAGGGAAGATGAAAATTCTTCAACTGATAACATCTCTGCGTGTGGGTGGGGCAGAAATGCTTGCAGTGCAGATGGCCGATATGCTTAGGCTTCGCGGACACGAAGTCGGCATTGCCGTACTTGACGGCGAAAGAACCCCGCTTTCAGAACAAGCGAAAAGCAAGGGAATCCCTGTGATCCGCTTGGGCGGCAGTGCCTACAATCCTTTGGCAATACTTAAAATAGCGCGATTGATGAAAGGCTACGATGTGGTTCATGCGCACAACGCTTCACCACAGTTCTTTGCTGCAATCGCCTCTTTATTTGCAGGGAAAGGGGCAAAGCTGGCGACGACTGAACACAATACTACCAATCGCCGCCGCGGAAGCAGATTATGGAGGCTTGCGGACCGGTGGATGTACGGCAGGTATTCAATGATAGCCTGCATTGCCGAGCCCGCCAGAGACAACCTGTCCAGGCATCTTGGGCGCTACGAGGACAGGATGACCGTAATCCATAACGGCATTGACCTGGAAGCGTTCAGGGATCCTGCTCCCTGCCCTGACGCAAGGAGGGATAATTGCAAGTGCAACATAATCATGGTGGCTGGTTTTCGCGAGCAGAAGGATCAGGACACTCTTATCCGTGCGGTGGCCCTGTTGCCGGAAAGCCGCTTCCACCTCTGGCTTGTCGGCGACGGAAGCCGCCGCCCTCAACTGGAAGCTTTGATAAAGAGCGAAAGAGCCGAAGATAGATGCACGCTCCTTGGCCTGCGCTCCGATGTTCCGAGTCTGCTCAGGACGGCAGATATCACCGTGATGTCCAGCCACTACGAAGGTCTTTCGCTCAGCAGCGTCGAAGGGATGGCCGCCGGGAAACCGATGATTGCAAGCGATGTTCCCGGGCTGAAAGAAGTGGTCGGAGGGGCAGGAATCCTATTCCCTGAAGGTGACAGCCAGGAACTTGCGCGAATTCTTGCCAAACTCGCCGACGACCGCAGCTTCTACGATGCCATTGCTGCGCAGTGCCTTGAACGAGCCCGGCAATACGATATCCGTAAAATGATTGACCGGTACGAGAACCTTTATCATCAGGTTACAGAACAATGAGAATAGTCTATTGCATAGACAGCATACGCTACATCGGGGGCATCCAGCGTGTCACTGTCGTGAAGGCCAACGCCCTGGCCGAGATTCCCGGCAACGAGATTTTCATCTTGGTCGCTGACAATCAAAGTGGGCAGATTCAGACAAGGCCTTCAGATAAAGTGCATTTCATGGATCTTGGCGTCAATTATTATGATGACGACTGGAAAGGCCGCCTGCATGTCCTGCATGGAATCCTTGTAAAGAGGCTGATGCATAGGAAGCTCTTGAAAAAGGCCTTGCGCCAGATTCAGCCGGATGTCGTCATCGGAGTAGGGCAATCGGAGAAGAATTTTCTCCCTCTCATAAAAGGCAGATGGAAGACTGTCAGAGAGTTTCATTTCGCCAGGAATTACAGGACGGCTCTTGCGAAATCTTCCTTCGACAGGATTCTTGCTCATTGCGGCGACTGGGCAGACAAACATTTGTCTTTGCGGAAATATGACTGCATCGTCACCCTGACCGAGGAAGACAGGGAACTGAACTGGCAGGACATGGCCAAAGTAAACGTAGTGCCTAATCCGTCATTCTTCGTCTGCGAAAAAACATCTTCTCTTGACTCTCACGTCATAATTTCCGTAGGCAGGCTCAATTACCAGAAGAATTTCGGTTCTTTGATCAAGGCATTCGGGATTGTGCACAAGGCACATCCGGACTGGAGACTCAGGATAGTAGGCGAGGGGGATGAAAGGGCGGTCCTCGAAAAAAAAGTCAAGGAACTGAATTTGTCCGAATGCGTAGAACTGCCAGGTTATTCGGAAGATGTCCGGGAGGAGCTGCTCAATGCCTCTATTTTCGTCCTCACCTCTCGTATCGAGGGCTTCTGCTTGGCCATAGTGGAAGCAATGGAATGCGGGCTTCCTGTCGTCTCCTACGCCTGCCATTGCGGGCCCAGAGACATCATAACTGACGGGAAGGACGGTTTTCTCGTCGCAACAGGAGATGAAGTTTCACTTGCCAGGAAAATCAATCAGCTGATTGAAGATGACGGACTTCGGATAAGAACCGGACATCATGCGAAGGAAAATGCCGCCAGATACCACGCCGATGCAATAGCCCGAAGGTGGATGTCTTTGTTCAAGAATCTGGTTGCCAATAAATAACCGATGCCATGCAAAACTTTCCATTAATCAGCGTCATTGTGCCTGTCTATAATGTCGATCTCTATCTCAAGGAGTGTCTGGACAGCATAATAGCCCAGACGTATAAAAACCTTGAGATAATACTCGTCGACGATGGCTCTACCGACGACTGCCCTATGATTTGCGATGAATATGAAAAGAAAGATGACAGAATAGTTGTCATCCATCAGAAAAACGGAGGCCTCGGGGCCGCCAGAAATTCCGGACTGGAAATTTCGAAAGGGGAATATGTCGGATTCGTCGATTCCGATGACGTCATCCATCCTGAAATGTTCGGAATCCTTCTCGGCATGATGGGCGGGAGAAAGGACATCATCACCATGGTCCATGCGGTACGGAAGAGAGAACTGCTCGGATCGATAATTGATCCTGCTCTCAAAGAGTCATCTCCGGAACAAGCCATTATCGGAATATTCACCAAAGACAGCCTTTCCCGATATGTCGTCATCTGGAACAAACTGTATCCGAAAGCACTTATAGGGGAAATACGTTTTGGAAGCGAGCCTATTCAGGAAGATGCGCATTTCAACGTCCGCGTCGTCCGCAACGCAAAGCTTCTTCTTGAGAATCCCAGCACTTTATATTATTGGAGAGAAAGATACGGTTCCCTGTCGCAGTCCGGAGCGGCATCAACGTCATATGGGAATTTGAAATATTTCCCAATATTCGTAAATGAACTCTCAGGCATGAGCAATGAGGTAGAATCCCAGATGATGCTGAGAGGTTACAAGATACTATTCTCGGCAAGATACCACAACCGTAACTCGCAATGGACTGCCGAAGTCAAGAAACTGTCGAAAGATTTCCATTCCAGGTTCGGCAGGATTCTCAAGGCCAATAAGCATGTGCCTCCGTACGTGAAATTCATCTTCTTGCTTTTCTACCATTTCCCGTTTGCTTACGCCTGGTTATTACGATTCAATGAGATGAAGGCTCGATCTTTTTCCATACCTTTGTTCCGCTAAAGATGTTCGATTTCGTCCCGATACTTCAATATTCACGCTATTTCCATATAGTGTTGCTTTTCCTGGTACTCATCGTCTTGCTGCAGTGCCATAGGGGAAACATCCTGACCGACAACACGGTCAGGATGAACGCTGCCTGGGGCGTCATCTTCACTATCGTGCTGACTGCATACATTGGGCTGCGGCCGGTAAATGCCGTTTTCGGTGACACCATCAATTATGCGAAGGGATTTGAAGAAATGGCAAATTCCACGGAGCCTTTCAAATTGACCAGCAACCGAGACTGGCTGTTCTACAACACGATGCAGTGGTTCGCAAAGCACAGCGACATACATGCCTTCTTCCTGTTATGCGCCATCGTGTACATAGCTCCGCTGTGGCTGGCCACAGTGCGCATATTCAAGGAATACTATTACCTCCCGCTGCTCGTCATCTTCTGCATGTTCACTTTCTGGCAATATGGAGTGAACGGCATTCGCAACGGCATGGCTGCATCGTTGTTCATTCTTGCGATGACCTATGTGGACAAGCTCCCCGTTGCGGCTTTATTGTGCGTGGCCGCAGTCGGAACCCATAGTTCCGTGTATCTGATGGTGGGCGCCGCAATACTTGCATGGTTCATAAAGAACAGTTACTGGTATCTTGCCGCTTGGATTGCATGCGTAATCGTATCCTACGTCGTAGGAGGGAGAATACAAGCCTTTCTTGCGGACATTCCGTTCTTCGGAGGTTACGATACCATCTCCGGCTACCTTACCGGAAGCAACATGGTTGGAGAGGTTGTCCAGATGAGCATGACCTTCCGCTGGGACTTTCTGATTTACAGCGCGCTGGGCGTTGCCGTGGGATATTATTTTATCTTTGTCCAACGCTTCAATGACGAATACTACCATTGGATCTACAACACTTTCCTAGTAACCAATGCATTCTGGGTACTGATCATACGCGCCGCTTATAGCAACCGCTTCGCTCAGATTTCCTGGTTCATAATGCCGCTGGTGCTAATCTACCCCTTTCTCAAGAAACGCTTCTGGGTCAACCACGAGAAGATGCTCGGCTACGGACTCGTCGTCTTCTATGCGTTCTCATTCTACTTCAATATTCTGAAATCGTAGCCTATGCGTCCTGAAATCATACGAGCATCCACAGTTCCCATCTCTCTCAACCTTCTGCTTGAAGGCCAGCTGAGGATGCTGTCCGACGAGTATGAGGTCGTGGCTGTTTCCTCGCCAGGACCCGATCTGGATGCTGTAGCCGCCCGCGAAGGGGTACGGGTTGTCCCGATACCGATGGAACGGCGCATCTCCCTCTGGAAAGACTTGATCTCGCTGCTACGTCTCATCGCCCTTTTCAGTAGAGAAAAGCCTCAGATCGTCCATTCCATGACACCGAAGGCCGGACTGCTCTCAATGTTGGCAGCGCGCATCTGCCGCGTGCCGGTGCGAATCCACACTTTCACAGGCTTGGTCTTCCCTTCTGCAAAGGGACTCAAGAAGCTTCTGCTCATTGCGACCGACCGCCTTACATGCAGCTGTGCCACCTACATCAATCCGGAAGGTCTCGGGGTGAAAAACAATCTCAGCCGAATAACTTCCAGGCCGCTCCACATCATCGGCAATGGCAATGTCAACGGGATAGACCTCACCTACTTCGACCGCACTCCCGAGGTGTTGGCCAAAGCCGCTGAAATACGCCAGTCTCGGTTTCAGTTTACGTTCTGCTTCGTCGGCCGGATTGTCGGGGACAAAGGAATAAACGAGCTCGCAACGGCATTCGTGAGGCTCAACAGGGAACATCCCACCTGCCGCCTTCTTCTGGTCGGCAGCCCGGAGCCGGAACTTGATCCGCTCGAGAGAGAGACGGAGGAAATCCTCAGAAATCACCCAGCAGTGACTTGCGCTGGCTGGCAGAATGACATTCGCCCTTTCCTTGCCGCCTCGGATGTCTTTGTCTTTCCTAGCTACCGCGAGGGTTTCCCGAACGTAGTGCTCCAGGCCGGCGCCATGGGAATTCCTTGCATAGTGACCGACATCAACGGCTGCAACGAAATCATCAAGAACGGGGTGAACGGCCTCATCATCCCGCCAAAGGATGCTGAAAGCCTTTACAAAGCAATGAATGAATATCTCATTTCTCCCGCCATGTTGTCAGCCCATGCCTCGCATTCGAGGAAGATGATTGCAGAGAGATACGACAGGCAGTATTTATGGAGCTGTCTCAGAAAAGTTTATAAAGAGCAGATATCATGAGCGACTCAATTTTCCTTTATGGCGCAGGGGGTCATGCCAAAGTAATCCTCGACATTCTGCAGAGCCGCGGGATGTCCGTCGCCGGCATCATCGATGACAACCCGCAGATTGAAGAGTGGATGGGTCACAGCGTGATCCGCAGAAGCGGAATTCCTTCTGGCTCCAGCGTGATAATCAGCATCGGGGCAAATGCTACGAGAAAGGCTCTCGATGAAATTCTTTCCGGCCGCGGCATCTCGTTCGCCACGGGCATCGCATCTAGCGCAATCGTATCTTCCAATGCGGAAATAGGCGAAGGCAGCGTAGTGATGCAGGGCACGATACTCCAGAGCGGATGCCGCATTGGTCGCCACTGCATTGTAAACACTGGCGCATCCGTCGACCATGAATGCATTCTTGAGGATTACGTGCACGTGTCTCCTCATGCTACTCTTTGCGGCAATGTCCACGTTGAGGAAGGTGCCTGGATCGGAGCCGGGGCAGTAGTGATTCCCGGCGTGAGAATCGGCCGCTGGTCTGTTGTCGGAGCAGGCTCCGTTGTCTGCCGGGACATTCCTGACAACGTCGTCGCCTACGGCAATCCATGCCGTCCGATAAAGAAATTATGATTGCATGAGCTGTCGCAAAAAAATTTCGTACCCGTCCGTAGTCAAGCCTGTGCTGGATTTCATCATTGCGGCCTGCCTCCTGCTGGTCACGTCGCCTGTCTTGCTCACAACTATCATGCTGCTTGCTTTCGCAAATGGACGTGACGGAATATTCTTCCTTCAGTCCCGTCCCGGCAAGGGCGGGAAGATATTCAGAATCATCAAATTCAAGACGATGAACGACAGGCGCGGCCCAGATGGAGAGTTGCTGCCGGATGCGCAGAGACTGACTGCGGCAGGCCGCTTCATACGGTCTTCTTCGATTGACGAGCTTCCTCAGCTGGTAAACGTCCTGAAAGGAGACATGGCCCTTGTAGGGCCACGTCCTCTTCTCGTCCAATACCTTCCTCTGTATTCCCCTGAGCAGGCACGGCGCCATGAAGTCAAGCCAGGAATCACCGGGTGGGCTCAGGTCAATGGAAGGAACGCCATCAGCTGGGGAAGGAGGTTCGAACTTGACGTATGGTACGTAGACCACGTCTCGTTCCGCACCGACTTCAAAATCATCTGGCGCACCATCTCCGCCGTATTTTCTCGCAGAGACATCTCCCAAAAAGGCGAAGCTACCATGAAGCCCTTCAACGGACGCAATTGACCTAATCCTTGAATTTATCCGGATTAGCAAGCAGGTAAGCCTCGGCTTCCAGATTCCACAAACCGTTATGTGCCTTGCAGAGACGATCCAGCTCGGCGAAAGCAGGATTCGTCCTGCCTTTCTCGGCAAAATCCGAAATA
>Ga0256404_1006170_pt1 | contig 20199 bp, 20 predicted proteins | sample RumenRJG_01DNA_FD_185990 | JGI IMG/M metagenome (GOLD analysis project Ga0256404, IMG submission 185990) | Bovine rumen microbial communities from Lethbridge, Alberta, Canada - RJG_01 | ecosystem: Host-associated > Mammals > Digestive system > Stomach > Rumen | place: Canada: Alberta | collected...
GGATGTTCAAATATTTTAATACCACTTCCTAATCGAGGTGGTAAGGGGCTGAAAGTAGCTTAGATTAAAGCTCTAACCGTGCTCTATTTTCAATTTTTACCCATAACTATGCTCGAAGAGCCAATTTTTATTATTTATTATGATAGCATGAGACAACTAAAAGCTGTATGCCTTATTAGCAATTTCACTATGAGAGTGAAGATTAAATCTTAAATTTTTAATCACGATCAAAATTGTAGAATTTGTATAGTTACAATCTAATAAAAAAATCACAAGAAGTGAGTTCTCAACAGATAATGAAAGCGTGGTATTCTTCGCTCAACTCTCATTTCTATCAAAATTACCTACTATTAAAGAGATGATCCTTCTCGGCCCATGTGGCTTTTTTGAGAGCTTCTGACTCCGTAAAAAAATTATGGCGGGTGCTATCGCTGTACAACAGCATGATGACGTTGTGAGCCTATCAACGATTTGACAAAAAAAACAGGATACAGATTTGCTTTTGGTAAATATGTAATTCCAGTTTCCTTATGGACCTATTTGGAGAAAGATCATCAATTTCTAATCAACCTTCCCTTTATAAAGGAGGCTCTATGGGTGTAGCACATAAGAAGCGTGAAAACCTTGCTACGTTTCATGATCTTCACAGAAGTGCCATAGGAATAGATATTCATTTTAATATGATATATTCAACTATCAGATTAGAACATGAGCTATTATTTGTTTTTATTTAGAAATAGGTGATTTTCCAATTTTGTCAGTCAAATTCTGTTTCACGCTAAATAAGTTATTCTTGAATGTAATTTTCCATGCTTTTGAAGCAACAAAACCGCCTCGCATCTATTCTTTTTGATAAATATGAAGTGAATCTGATTTATTTTCAAAAGATAAATCTAAGGTTAGCTCTGTATTTGTAACAATACCAATAGTCCCAAAACAGGAGATGTCACCCCCCATAATTTGTTGGCAGTGATATTGCATTTTATAGCTTTGTTCTCGGGCTCTTCATTCACAACATTATATCGAGCATCAACAAAAGATTGGGCGACAATGTTTCTTACAAGCTTTTCAGTTGTAAGGTTGTCTTTTAATAAAATATCTCCCAAAGCTTTTCCAAACCCATCTCTTTTTCTAGCACTAATTCTAGATTTTGCATCATCATCTAGACCTGCTCTTGGGGGTATAGGTAGGCTGATCAGGAGTAGAATCATTAGTAGCAAATCTTCTTGTTTCAGTATACTTATCTACAAATACAGTCTTGTTGTTTGTAGTTGAGTTTAGATCGTTTTTTACGATTCCAAAAATATCTATATAGGCTCTTGATTCAGCACAACCAGATAAAATTAAACATGCTGAAATAAGCAGAAAAAAAGTTTTTAATAGCTTAGACATATTTCATTCTTTGAGATATCTTTGTTTGTCTTAAAGAAATGATTTTTTAGTTTGTTAATATTTGTTAACCCAAAAATCTCATAAGCTACGCATTGTGCCTTATGCAAAAGTTAAGAGAGTGAACACAATGCAACTTTTGTAATGGTAGAGTGTTCCTGATTTAGTTAGTTGTCTATTTCATATATCGCAAAAAAAGCCCCATAGCATAACTATGAGGCACAACTATCTAAAAGAGAAACTTAAATAAATCTTTACCTAAACTACTAACGGATGTTCATGATTGAATCCATTGCAGTATTCTGAGTCTGCAGAGCCTGAGCATTAGCCTGATAGGTTCTCTGTGCAATAATCAGATCAACTAATTCTGATGCTAACTCAACGTTTGATAACTCTAAGTTAGCGCCTTTAATTGAACCTGCCATACCAGAATTAGCTTCACATGCCTGAGCTTCACCTGAGTTTACTGACTCTTTCCACTGAGTATCACCAACTTTGATTAAACCCTGAGGGTTTGTGAAGTTTGCCATTGCAACTTTACAGATCTTTGAGGTTCTGCCGTTGGTGTATGAAGCGATCATTACACCATCTTCGTTAACCTGTACGTTCTCTAGGACACCTGTTGAGTAACCATCATTTGTAATGCCACCTACAGAGAACTTTGAGCTGCCGTACTGAGTGTAGTTAAGATCTGCTACGATTGACTGAGAGTCATCAACACCACCTCCCATTGCTTGAGCTAATGTATAAGCATCACGTCCTTGAGCTGGTGGATTTGCTCCACCTGCATTAGTAAATGTGATTACACCTGGAGTCTGACCGTTGTTGACAAGCTTACCGTCTGTGCCGAACTCTAACTGAATTCCCTTAAATGTTGTGTTAGCATCAACAGATGGACTGTTAGCATCAACTTTCAAATCAACACCACCAGCAACGTCCACAGGGTTGCCATCGACATAAGTGATCACATTCCAGATGGTGTGACCATCTTTCACAGGATTTTGTGGATCAAAGTCTGGGTTATTATCTGTACCATCATTTGTATGATCCTTAATGAAGTAATAGGTTAGGGTATGAGCACCACCTAAAGAATCATAAATTGTCTGTGAAGAAGCATTGGTATAGGTTGAGCTGTCTGTATGATCAAAATTCTGGTAACCGAATGCTGCATCAGTAGCCTTTGAATCGGCGCCAGCAGGTAAGTTAAAGGTGATTCCAATCTTAGATGAAGCACGAGGTGCACCAGTGTCACTAGGAATTCTAATTGCTTTTGTAGATGTAATATCAAGATTGGCAACATCACCGTCTTCATTTACAGGATATCCCTGAAGATAATCACCCATAGCTGTAACAACATATCCATTTGGATTTAATTCAAAGGCACCGTTTCTGGTGTAGGTTCTGTCGCCATTATTAGCTGTTGCAGTGTCATTTGGTTCATTTGCTAACACAAAGAAACCGTTGCCGCTAATTGCCATATCCAGGTTATTACCAGTATCACCTGATAATGAACCTTGTACGAACTGCTGAGCTACTGTAGTAGTATTAGTACCCATACCGGTAGCTGTTTTTGAACTTGTGAAAACTGAATTTGTGTAAAGATCGGCAAATTCAGCACGTGACTTCTTAAAACCGTATGAGTTAGCATTAGCAATGTTATTTGAGGTGGTATCTAAGTATTTCTGTGAACCATTTATACCAGTAATTGATGTATTGAACATAGCGTTTCTCCAAATAGATAATAGATAGTTTTTTTCTCTCTCAAATTTATTTTAATTTTGAGCTTTTCGCTCTTATGTTTTATATAAAGCAAATGCTGTGCCAATTATTTTATTTATTGAATTATAAAGAATTTAATTTTTAATATCAGAAAAATAGAGCCAGTTTGCCTTAAACGGCAAACACATTTTTACTAAAAACTTGCCTTTGCCGGGTACTTTTATACTTAATCACTTGAGCCATATATAGTAAAATCTACTAGATTTTTGTGAGGTAAATTATGAGTAAAGCTTTAGTCGTATTCTCTGGTGGACAGGATAGTTCTACCTGTCTTTACTATGCTTTAAATAAGTATGATAAGGTTGCAACCATTGGTTTTAACTATGGGCAACGACATGATGTTGAGATGAAATGCCGTTTAGAGTTTTTAGAAGCTTTAAAGGATTTTGATAAAGAATTATTTAAAAAGTATGAAGGCGACAGAGTTGTTGATATGTTGTCTTTTAAAGATCTTACAGATTCAGCTTTAACAAAAGCTCATGAAGACTATGTTATGAATGAGGAAAATCACTTACCAACCTCATTTGTACCAGGACGTAACTTAATCTTTATGTGCTATGCGGCAAGTTATGCCTATACCATTAAAGCAGATACTGTGATTACTGGCGTAGGACAGGCAGATTATTCTGGATATCCAGATTGCCGAGACAACACCATGAAAGCTTTAGAACGTGCTGTAAATTTAGGTATGGAATCGAATCTTAAGTTTGAAACACCTTTAATGTTCAAATCTAAAGCTCAGACCTTTTACCTAGGCTATGAATTAGGTGGTATGGATTTTGTAAAGCTTATCGTTGAAAAGACTCATACCTGCTATGAAGGACAACATGACAAGTTACATGATTGGGGGTATGGATGTGGAGAGTGCCCATCATGTAAATTAAGAAAGAAAGGTTATGAGGAATTTTTAGATAGCCTGAAAAAGTAATTAAAAAAGCGCTCATTCTAGTATGAGCGCCTTTTTAATTGACCTTAGACCTAGTTTTGAATTGACTTAATCTTATAGCTGTTTTCTATCTTATTGCGCTTAAAGTTAGACTGGAAGTTTTTAAGTGCAATTAAGAATGCCAGAATAATGAAACCACCTGGTGGCAAGATTGCAACCATTAATGTGTAGTCTGATGACATTACCGTACACTCTAATGACTTACCAAACTCTCCAAAGAGATTGGATGCTCCCATAAAAAAAGTTCCAGAGCCTAAGATCTCACGTAAGGCTCCTAGCACAAACAGTACTAGTGAAAAACCAATACCACAGCCTAAAGCATCAAAGAATGAGGAAATAGGACCATTTTTGCCGGCATAAGCTTCAGCTCTACCCATAATAATACAGTTAGTTACAATCAATGACAGATAGATACCTAACTGTGAGTAAAGATCCTGGAAATAAGCCTGAGTATAGAACCTTACTACGGTAACTAAAGTTGCAATTAAGAGTACGTAAATTGGAATACGTACTTCTTTAAAGATTAACTTTCTAATTAAAGAAATTACAAAAGAGCTTACACAAAGTACCAGTAAGGTGGCAATGGCAAGACCGGTGGCACTAGCAGCTGAGGTTGTAACAGCCAGCAGCGGACATAAACCCAACAACTGACAAAGACCTGGGTTATTTGACCAAATCCCTTTTAAGAAAACTTTAACAATTCTCTCTTTAGGTTGTTTTGTTTCTTTTGCACTAGTATCAAGTTTGCCTTCTACAGGCTTTAAGTTTTCACTCATTTAGTTCTGTGTCCTGCATTTTGAAAATCTGTTTAAATCAAGCTCGTTAAGCTCTTTTAAAGCCATAGAGGTAGCAACTACGGTAGCACGAGAGGTTACAGTAGAACCTGAAATGTAATCAAAGTCACCGCCAAGCTTCTTAACGTCCCAATTAGCATCATCAAGAGCGTAACCTGAGAATTGATCTAGGAAATTACCATGAGCTCTATCAACTTTATCTCCTAAACCTGGTGTCTCTGAAGAAAACTGAATATCAGCTTTATAAACTTTTTTATCTTTATCAAAACCTGCAATCATCACTAATGGATTTGAATAACCCATTGAGGTTTCATAGGTCATAACATAACCAGTGATTTCTGAAGCTCTGCTTGCAACAAATAGCTTTTGGTTAGAACCAATGTATTTACCCTTTTTAATTTGATAACAGGTGATCTGACTTCCTTTATCTTTAGCTTCATCAGGTAATAAAGCTAAAACACGGGCATCAATACTGTTCTTCTGGTTTTCAGCAATTTGATCTTTAGTGGTGTTCTCAACATACAGAACAAGCCCTACACATAATGAACCTACAATAGCTAAAGACACTCCTGACAATAAAGAACGTAGTCCTTTATTCATGCGTTTTGTCTCTTTTTCGTTAGTACCTAAAAGAGTCTCTACGTTAGTGTTTTTCATTATTGCAGTCCTCCTTTTTTGTATCTATAGCCAAATGGTCTTCTGTGAGTTAAGACATCAATTAAAGGAGCTGCAGCATTTGAAAGCATTACTGCAAATGCTACAGCATCTGAGTAAGAACCAAATGCTCTTAAGATCACGATTAAGAAAGCAACTAAAATTGAGAAGTAGATACGTCCCTTTGATGTGCCAGCATTAGTTACAGGATCAGTAATAATAAAGAAAGCAGCCATCATGGTACCGCCAAAGAGTAAGGTGTCTAGCGGTGGCAGAAAGTATCCTGGAAAGATATGTGAAAGCAGTAGAGAGAAAGCAACAATGGCTACGAAGAAAACTACTACCATCTTAACTAAAATGATCTTAAAGGCAATCAGGGCAATACCGCCTAAAAGGTAGGCTATAGCTAAACATAAATAAGCTAAATACTCAGATGACTGAAAATTTACATCTATCTTCTTATATAAAGTACCGCTCTTTCTTGCTGACTTTATCTCTTCTAGGAAAGTAGCACCAGAAGTAGCATCAGTATCTGTTGATGCTAATGACTTATCAACTACAACCACATCTGTATTTGACATTGTACTTTCATCAGTATTTTCATCTAATAACGTAATGTTTAAAGCGTCAATTTCTTTTTTTAAAGCATTAGCGCTTTTCTTATCGTAAATAACTGCTGCGGTTTTCTCTAATGATGCTACAGAAAAAGCAAATGGAGCAGGGGCAACCCATGATAAACCTACAACAGATGGACTTGAAATTACGATAAAGACAAAACCGGCCATGGCAGGGTTAAATATATTATTGCCAAGACCTCCGAATACAGCTTTAACCACAATAATAGCAAATACAGTTGCAACAACTGCGTAATAGCAAGGTAGAAGAGGAGGTAAGGTCATACCTAATAAAGCTGCTGTAACCACATAAGACAGATCAGATAGTGAATGTAAAACTGATCTGTGTCTTAAAAGAGCAATCACAACTTCACAGACTATGGCTGTAATCAAACAGTTTATGAACTGAAAGAAATTACCAAAGCCAAAAAAGAAGATTTGGACTAAAAATGCTGGTAATAGACACAATGAGACTATTCCCATGATCATCTTAGTGGTCAATGGTGCTTTAAGATGTGGAGCTGTTTCAATACCTAAGTTCTGTCTTGAAACTCCATTAAAATTAGTGTTCATTTTTTACCTTTTAGCTCTCAATGTCTTTTTCTTTAATGCCTGTGGCAATGAATTGTTCTCAATCTTCTGCTCCTGATGAGAAAGTAAAACCTGAGCAATAACCTTCTTTTGAGCTGGGTTTTGCAGACTATCATCAGGCTCTAAGCCTACTAATGGATGATTCTCATTTTCAATTGCAGGTTCAGCATAAGCTTTTATGTTCAGAATATTATCTCTAACACCTGCCTGAGTTCTTAAAGCATATGGCAGAACATCTACAACTTCAGCCTGAGCTTTAGCAACTTTAGTCTCTACATCATCCTTTTTAGGCAGAATAGATGTTTCAATATGGCCTTGATGCTTTGCAACCATCATGGCTTTTCTTTCAACATCTTTAATTCTCTGTACAGTTTGGGCTTCTTTTGAGTCTTCAGCTGTAACTGCTGGTGCACTAGCTGATGCGTTTTTTGCTGCCATTAAAGCTGCTTTTCTCTCACGAGCCTTGGCTTTAGCTTCTTCAATTGCTTTTTGACGAGTAGCAGCTAACTCTTCAGGAGACATGTTCTTTTCTGCCTCTTTTTGAGCTTTCATTCTGGCTAATGCTTCAGCTTTCTTCTTTGCACGAGCCTTCTCTTCTTCAGCTAAACGTTCGTTACGCGCTTCCATTCTCTGTTTAGCTCTTTCATTTCTAATCTCAGCATCATAAATATGCTTTTCTACTGCTTTTTCATATCTAAATTGAGCTGTAAGTGGAATATATGATGGGCAAACATAGGTACAGCAACCACATAGTGTACAATCCTTAATTCCGCACATCTGTGCTGCAGCATGATTATGAGCTTTAGACTGGTTGTACATTTGATATGGCACTAAACGGCTAGGGCAAACTCTAGCGCAACGACCACAACGAATGCAGTTAGATGGCTCTTTAATTCTTGGGATCTCATTTGAGCCTGGTGCCATGATGCAGTTTACAGACTTGGTAATAGGCACATCAATAGAAGGTAGAGTAAATCCCATCATAGGTCCACCTAAAATGATCCTCTGGTGAAACTCAGGATTCAACTCATAATTACTTAAAACAAATCTTACAGAGGTGCCTAATCTTACTCTTACGTTGCCTTTTCTCTTTAAAGAATTTCCTGTTACGGTAACTACTCTTGAGGTTAAAGGTCGACCATCTACAACAGCTTCCTTTACAGCTAAAACGGTACCTACGTTATCAACTACAATGCCACATTCTGAGGTATGAGCGTTATAAGGTACCTCGATACCGGTTAGGATTTTGATAAGATTACGGGCAGAACCTGATGGATATACAGTAGGGATCACTCTTACAGTAGCAACTTCAGCACAAGCCTGCTCCATTGCAGAAATTGCTTTTGGCTTGTTGTTCTCAATTGCAACTAAGGTGATCTTTGGATTTAAAATCTTGTTAAAGATCTTGATGCCTAATGCAATTTCACTTGCTCGCTCCTGCATGATTCTGTCATCACAGGTTATTGCAGGTTCGCACTCACAACCGTTGATAATTAGGACATTACAGCCAGATATTGATTCATCTAATGCTGACTTTAATTTAATGTCTGTCTGGAATTGAGCACCACCTAAACCTTCTACTCCAAAATTATGCATTCTGGCTAAAAGATCTTTACTGTTCATGCTCTCCCAATTTGGAAGAGGAGCAGGATCTATTTCCTCATCAAGACCATCTGGTTTAATGGTAATACAAAGACCAGTATAGCCACTAGGATGTGGTAAAAGCTCTTTTGAAATAGCGGTAATAGTACCTGATGTAGATGCATGGCAAGGTACTAATCTGCCGTTTGTAGCAGTTAAAGGCTGACCTTTTTTAACATGATCGCCTACGTTTACCAAGATCTCACCATCTTTACCAAGATGTTTTTCAATGGGTAAGCAAATAAGTGATGGTAACTTTAGGTCTTCAATTCTGCAGTTTTCAGTGTCTTTGAGCTCTTTTGGTTTAATGCCACCAAAGAACTTCCAAATTTTTGCCTGAGCAATTTTTTGTAATTGTTTAGATGACATTATTAGCTCCCACTCTTAATTTGAACAGAGTGTATATTCCAGTTGAAATGTGATAAATTGCGTTCAAGTCTTATTTTTTCAATACACTTTTCTGGACAGTTGTTAATACACTCATCACAGCCGATGCACTCTTCAGGATCGACTACATGAGGTTGTTTTAATAAACCTGAGATAGCATCAACAGGGCATTTTCTCTTACATTTACCACAACCTGTGCACTGTGATTCATGAATATAGGCAACCTGTCTTGGTGAGAAGAGCTGCTCTTCATAATCTTCAACATCACCTGAGTTAATACCTAGCATTGAAGCAATTTGTTTTGCAACATCAGCTCCAGCCGGTTTACATAAATTAGCCAAAGCTTTGCCATCAGCTAGAGCTTTAGCATAAGCCTGACAGCCTGGATATCCGCACTGACCACAGTTAATGCCTGGCAATAATTTTTCAATACGCTTTTCACTGCTATTGCCACTTTTAGATTCTGTAAATGATGACAGAATAGATAATAAAATACCTACAACAGCTAAAATTAAAGCTAATCCAATAATGAATTCAAAATTTATCATGCGGCACTTCCTGCAAAACCTGCAAATCCCATAAATGCCATTGACAGCAATCCTGCTGTAACTAAGGCAATTGCGGTATTCTTAAATGGTTCTGGTACATCTGATATTGCAAGTCTTTCTCTTATTGCTGCAAATAGAACTAATACAAGGGTAAAACCAAAGCCAGCACCTACGGTGAATGCTACTGACTCAGCTAAGTTAAAGGATAAAGACCCTTGTAAAAGAACCAAACCTAAAACAATACAGTTGGTGGTAATTAAAGGTAAGTAGATACCTAAAGAATTGTATAAATCCACGGATACAAAACGGATAACAATTTCTGCAAGCTGTACGGTTATCGCAATAATCACAATATCAATGATTAGCTCTAACGACTCTAAAGAGTACAAAGTTAATACATAGGTATTAACTAGGTAACAGGCAATCGAGGTAATAAACAACACAAATGAAGTTGCAAGTCCCATTCCGGTTGCAGCTGAGATCTTATTTGATACACCTAAAAAAGGGCATAGACCTAAGAATCGGACTAACACAAAGTTATTAACGATTGCAGCACCGAAGAATAAAAATAAATAGTGAACCATAGATATTACGTGTATCCAAAAACGTATTACATCAAAATAAACACATAAACACTACCTTGAAGGTAATGTCCAAATAAGCTAATAAAATGGATTTTTTTTATAGTTTGCTCTTGTTGGGCAACTGAGCAAGACATGTCACTTTAGTTAACTTGAATAAAATATCTTACACGCTGAATTTTAAATCTTTTTTTATAAAGTCTAAAGATATTGAGAAAAATTTTAAGTTTGCTTAAGTATTTTACTTAAGAAAGGCTATTTTTAAAAATTTTATTTGCAAAAACTAAAGGTCAAATGCAGATCTGATATTTTAAAACTATGAATTTCCATATTACATTTTAGTGTTAGTGTTTGTCATAGTATGATCTTTCGATTTACAGACAGCTTACAGCATGTAAAATACCATCATTAAATACTAGGTGAGATTCAATTTATGGCAACTAAAAACTCATTACTCAATCAAGAACAAAGAGAAAACATGCTGAACATTTTGTTATCGTGTTTTCCAAATCCTAAATCAGAGCTTAAATTTAATAATCCATTTGAGCTTTTGTGTGCTGTGGTGCTTTCAGCTCAGGCTACAGATGAGTCTGTAAATAAGATCACTCCTGAGTTATTCAAACTGGCACCTACACCATCTAAGATGAGTGAACTATCAGAAGCTGCCGTAGGTAATGCAATAAGAACCATTGGACTTTGGAAAGCTAAAGCATCTTATCTTGTAAAGCTATCAAAGATGCTTTGTGATGAATTCAATGGAGAAGTTCCTTCTTCATATGATGAACTTATTAAGTTACCAGGAGTAGGCTCGAAAACAGCAAAGGTTGTATTAAATGTTGCCTTTAATCAGCCTACCGTTGCTGTTGATACTCATATTTTTAGAGTCTGCAACAGAACCGGATTCTGTTTAGGTAAGACTGCCAAAGAGGTTGAAGATAGGATTGTGCCTTTAATTGATGACAAGTATCTGATTACAGCTCACCATATTTTACTTCTTCATGGAAGATATGTTTGTAAAGCTCGCACTCCACTTTGCAATGAATGTAAAATAGCAACAATTTGTAAGAAAAGAATATAAAAGGAAAAGTCATGGCTTACTTAGTTGATTCTCACTGTCATCTTTCAAGCTTGTCTTTAGAAGGTAAGGCAGGTGACAAAATTGAACAGATAATTGCAAGAGCAAATCATGTCGGTGTAACACATTTTTTGAATGTATCATGTACAACTAAAGAATTCGCTAAAAACTGCGAAATTGCCAAGAATTATGACAATATCTATTTAGCATTAGGTATTCATCCACTAAATCTTGAGGATGATCCTGATTGGAAAGATGATGAGTTAATTACAAATCTTGAAATCTCACCTAAGGTTATTGCTGTAGGAGAGACTGGTCTTGATTATCATTATGCTCCAGAGACTAGGGAAATTCAGATCCCATCTTTTGCCAGACAAATTAACATTGCTCATACTGTTCACAAACCTTTAGTTATTCATGCAAGAGAGGCTAAAAAGGATACACTTGACATTATGAAAGCAGAAAATGCCCGTGATGTTGGAGGCGTGATCCATTGCTTTACAGATACTATTGAGATGGCAAGAGCCTGTCTTGATATGGGCTTTTACATTTCATTTACAGGTATATCAACCTTTAAAGGTTCAGATAACGTAAGGGATGTTATTAAATATGTGCCAGTTGACAGAATGATGGTAGAAACTGACTGCCCGTATTTGGCACCAATTCCTGTAAGAGGAGTTGAGAATGAACCTGCCTTTGTAAGATATTCCTTAAAGTTTATTGCTGATTTTAAAGGTATTAGTGAGGATACGTTTGCTTCAATCACATCAGCAAATTTTGAAAATCTTTACGGATTAAAGCTAGGTGAGATTAAAGTGCCAAATGTAGAATTCAGCACTTATAAGCTTGAAAAGATAATCGATAAGCCATTTGAACAGTAAGTAAAACAGCTCTTTTCTTACAAGTTTCATGACTGTGAGAAAAGAGCTTTATTGTATTGCAATTCGTCAAATGGAATTGAACTGAATATCCTAGTTACTGACCTAATAAAACAGGATTTACAAAGGTGAAATATCCATTAGTAAATATAATCTCAAGCATTAACAAAATTGCAGTGATAAGCTGCAAAGCACATATCATATCTGTACTAGCCTTGATTCCTTTAACTAACATAAATTGACCAATAAGTACTCTTGAGAGTAAACAAATACCTAACATGGTTAGAGCTATCTGCCAATCTAGAACTACAAAAGTAATTGCTAAACAAATAACTGCATCTGCAATCAAACCTTTTAAGCCTAAGGTTCCAAATGAGCTTACAGGATCGTCAGATGAACCAAAGTTTAAGGTGGTTGCAGTAAATGAGCTTAACACAAAGATAACAGCAAATCCTAAGCAGAAATAGATGTCTAATTCCATGTATTGTGAAAAATACTGAATTGACTTTGCAAACAGACTGATCACAATCAGTGTAATTAAAATCTTGCCATAAGTATCAATCTTTCTTAAAGAGATTGCGGTACATAAAAGACCAATACCTCTGAATGCACCTGATCCTGTTAAGGCAAAAAATAACATGGTAACAACTGCAGCGCACAAAGAATGGCTCTGACATACAGATTGCATGAACATAGCTAAAGCACAGGTAACAAAGCCAATTACAAAGTAAGGTATTGGCATGAAAACAGGAGCTGACGGTCCTAAGATTGATAAAGCTTGTTTTGGAAATAAAGCTCCTAAATTAGTAAAGTTAAAGAATGACGAAACAAGCTGTCTTAAAAAGACTAAAACATAAACAGATGCTGAAATCTCATTGTTTACTTTAGTCTGATTATTAGAAGCTACATGTTCATTTGGAACTTGCTGTTGAGCTTGAACATTTGGCTGTACTTGTGCGTTCTGATTAAAGTTATGTTCAGAATTTTGAGTTTGATCTGACTGTGTCCCAAAGTTTAAGTTAGTGTTTTTAACATTCGCAAAAATGCTTGATTGAGCTGTACTGCCACCAACATTTGACTGTTGATTATTTGCAAAGGTTTCTTGCTGATTTATTTGGTTATCAGCAAGATTACTTTGAGTTGCATTCTCAAAAGATGGCTTATCTATAATTTGAGATCCTGGAATATTTGCCCCAACTGTATTTTGCACAGCTACAGTATTCTCTTTAACACTTGTATTTACAGCAGGATTATCTTCTTTTACAGGAGCTGTATTCTGTGAATTCTGCTTTGCTTCAGTTGCAACATGGGCAGGAATTTCTCCTTGAACCATAGTGTTATTTGAAAACAGATCTGTTTGAATAGGAGCTTTTTCTTCTTCCTGTTTAACTTCTGCTTTAGGCTTTCTTGGTCTTAAAGGTTCTCCAGGTGCAATGTATAAATGACCAGAGTCACGACCTTCTTCATTTAAATAAGCTTCATTAGCTTTATATGTGTAGTAATCGTGTTTCTTTAATTCGCGCTCTGAAGGTCCTACAGCATAGATGGTCTCTTCTTCTCGAGCCTGAGTCTTAGGTTGTGACAATCCTTGAGTATTTGACAGATCAAAATCAGAAGCGGATTGCTGCTGTGACTCAAAATTCTGAGGAGGAATAATATTTGTAAAACCAGGATCTGAAAATGCACTAGCAAATTGTTCTTGAGAATTTACATTCTGGTTATTATTTGATTGTGTAGGATCGATTGATGAGTAATTCGGATTTACCTGACCAAAACTAGGTTCAGAATCGAAATCTCTATTGATTGTTTTTCCTGAAGGCTGGTTACCATTAAGGCGGATCTTCTTAAAGAGAGATGCTACCTTACCTGAGTCTTCGTTTTGCTGATTCTTTTTGTTTTTAGAAAACATTCCAAAAGTCATTAGATTTCCTTCTGAACTTAAATTTATAATGGCGACGCATTGCCAAAACATGAATTAGACTATCCAATTTGCATAAAACATTATATAGGTTTTGCCCCTAATCATCTAATTCAATTTAAAAAGAGATTCTATTGCGTATTTTTAGTTTATGTTATGAATTTTAAAACTTTTTTGTTGAATGTTACAAGAAAATAAGTAAAGTCAAAACACAATATCTTTATAGATTGGGCTTTATGAACCTTTGATAGAATCTTAGAGACTTCCTTTGTGTATGAATGGATTTTTCAAAACCATCAAGATCATTTTTTTAGACTTCATCAGAAATCGTTACCATTGGGGAATTTAATTGTTTTTTACTTTCTTTATTATAGGATCTACTCGCCATGGAATTGATTGTTGGAAATAAACAAAACTCTTATGCTTAATGAAATGGTGAGAATCAGGAAGTAGTAAGCATGTTATCGCCATTAAAGTACTTATTCTCGTTCCACAAGAGGTTACATTCACGGTAAGAACAGTATAACAGTTTGTATTTCTTAATCGTAATATACAGGATCATTACATATAATAATGAGGTGGTTACATCCACTTCCTACATCACCAAGAACAGTGCCGCCTTTAAAAGGAATATACATTAGATAAGATCTTTAGAGACTCGCGAATAAGAATCATTCTCAGATATCATTTTCTTTACAGAATTAGCTTCTTCTTGTGTTCTATGATTTGATATAAATATATCATCGATTGTTATTGGTTTAGATGAACCTTGAGGATCATGCCATTCAGAACGACTTTAGAAACATGGTGGATGTCTCAGATTTGCCGCTTAGTCAAATGTTTATATTTATTGTAAATCTCGTCTACCAACAAAACTTCTGCTTTGCTAAGAAGATTAAATTTATCTTCATAATTGTTTGCAGTAATACCTTTGGGTTTTAGTGCAGCACAGTAATCATCTTCACCACTAATCCAATCGTTACATACGGAATCATTAGATCCGTTGGTTATCATGTTATAGGTATGACTAAGCACAGGACCATGAGGCATTGAAAAGATCTCATCACATGTAATTGAATATCCATAGCACAGTCAGACCTCTTTCTCTGTAAAATAAAGCATTTTCATTAGCTTGATATAAAGCATAATGAAGTTTCCTCCACTTTTCCATAAAAAGAGTGCAGCTAGCTAAGTTGTCTTTTTACTATTAAACAAAAAACACCTCATATTCTTTATCAGAGAAGATATACATCAAATAAATATAGAATATCTTATCTACATTAATATGTTTAATAATGTGATAAAAATCTAAAATTAAATTGATTGTAATGAATTTAATTTGATAATTGAGTAATTAAAAATTTATATCAAATAGTCAAGAAATCTTGTAATTACCTTTAGAATATTATAAAAAAGACAGAAATAACAAATAAAATTATCTGAATAGCAATAAGATATGACTTAAAAGTCCATACTAGGATTAGTCAAAATGATAAAATTAGAGAATATACACAAAGTTTATCAGCTAAATAAAAATCATAGTTTGCATGCATTAAAAGGTATCAATCTGACTATTAACAAAGGTGAAATCTTTGGTGTGATTGGTCTTTCTGGTGCAGGTAAATCAACACTTATTAGAATCATCAATATGCTTGAAACTCCAACCGAGGGCAGGGTAATTATTGATGGTGAAGATATAACTGACTACAAAGAAGTTCAGTTAAGAAAAGTAAGACAATCGATAGGAATGATCTTCCAGCAATTCAACCTATTATCTTCAATGACTGTAGCTCAAAACGTTGCCTTTCCACTTGAGCTGAATCCTCAAAATGACAAAAAGACCATAAAAGCCAAGGTAAAAGAGTTGCTTGAAATGGTAGGTCTTGGTGATAAAGCTGATGTTTATCCTGCTCAATTGTCAGGTGGTCAGAAGCAAAGAGTTGGTATTGCAAGAGCATTAGCAACAAATCCTAAGATATTACTTTGTGATGAAGCTACTTCAGCTTTAGATCCAAAGACAACCAGCTCAATCTTGAAGTTACTACAAGATCTTAAAAAGAAACTAAATCTTACCATCGTGATCATTACTCACCAGCTAGAAGTAATTAAAGAGTGTTGTGACAGAGTGGCCGTTATTGACGGTGGTTTAATCAGTGAGATGGGCAAAACTATTGACGTTTTTGCAAATCCTCAAAAAGAATTAACTAAGAGATTAGTAAGTGCCGTAGTAAGAAAGGATCTTAATGACCTATTAGATTATACAACGCTTAATAATACTTATAAGGAAGGCTCTAAAGCTTGGTTTGAAGTTTTATTCTTAGGAGATAAAGCTGAAGATCCTGTGATTGTTGATGTTGCAGAAAAACTAGGTGTTAAGATTGGTATTATGGCAGGTCAAATCAATCATATTCAAAATGAGCCTCTAGGTGTTCTGATTATTGCTATAGAAGGCAGTGAAGACATCATTGCAAAAGCAAAGACTGAACTGGAAAACAGGGTATACAGAGTTAAGCTTTTAGGCTATCAGCTAAAGGAGGCAAAATAAATGGTAGAGTTTTTAACATCTCTAGGACTGTCATCCTATGCATCAAAGATTTCTGTACTTTTGTTTGATGGTACCATCGATACTTTCTACATGGTGTTTTTAGCAACAGCAATCTCAATCATTGTTGGTGTACCTTTAGGAGTTATTTTACTAGTAACCTCCAAAGGTTATTTCTGGTATTCACCAGTGTTTTATTCTGTGTTAGGTTCAATTGTTAATGCCCTAAGATCAATTCCATTTATTATCTTAATGGTGGCAATTATTCCTATTACCAAGTTCTTTGTAGGTACGAGTATTGGTACAACCGCTGCAATTGTGCCTTTGACAATTTCGACTATTCCTTTTTTAGGAAGACTAGTTGAAACCTCATTAAGAACTGTATCTTATGGTTTAATTGAAGCTGCTCAATCAATGGGAGCTAGCCCATTTAGAATCATCAGAAAAGTATTATTACCAGAGGCTCTACCTGAGTTAATTCAGAACTTTACATTAACAGTAATAGTAATTATTGGTTGTTCAGCTATGGCTGGCACCATCGGTGGTGGCGGTTTAGGTGATATTGCAATTCGCTACGGTTATCAAAGATTCCAAGTATCAATCATGGTTCTAACTGTAATTATCTTAATTCTGATGGTGCAGTTAACCCAGCTTGTAGGTGATTATTTAACCAAGAAAGTCGATCACAGATAGTATTTTTTACGCAACATTTTTTAAAGGAGAACTCATTGTAGCTCTCCTTTTTTATTGTAATTATAGCCATTAGCTATAAGTGTTAATTCAAAAATAGTATTATTAACTTATTGATCTTCAAATGTAATAGGGGCATATTATTACAAACGAAACAAATCAGGTAAAAATCATTTTACGGAGACTAATATAATGAATAAGATTAAGTCACTTTTATTTTTAGCCACATTAACAGTTGCATCTGTATCATTCACAGCTCAGGCAAACGAAACCATTACTATTGGTGCAACTCCAGTTCCACATGTAGAGATCCTTGAGGTTGTAAAGCCAATTCTTGCAAAAGAAGGTTTTGATCTAAAAATTACAGAATTCAATGATTATGTTCAGCCAAATTTAGCAGTTGCAGATGGACAGCTAGATTGTAATTTCTTCCAACATCTACCATACTTAGAGTCTTTTGTTAAGGAGCGTGGCTCAGACTTAGTCAATGTCGGTGGTATCCATATTGAACCAATGGGCGTTTACTCAAGAAAGATCAAAGACTTAAAGGATCTAAAAGATGGCGCAACAGTTGCAATTCCTAATGATCCAACCAATGGTGGTCGTGCTTTATTGCTTTTACAGTCAGCTGGTTTAATTACTCTTGAAGATCCAAAGAGTGTAACTTCAACTCCTTTAGATATTAAAGATAACAAGAAGAACTTAAACTTCAAAGAATTAGAAGCACCTCAGTTACCACGTTCTTTAGATGATACCGATATTTCAATCATCAATACCAACTATGCAATCGGTGCCAGCTTGAATCCATTAAAAGATGCTTTATTTATTGAAAAGTCAGATTCTCCATATGTAAATATTGTAGTTGCTAATTCAAAGACTGCTAAATCAGCTGGTGTTCAGGCTCTAGTTAAAGCTTTAAGATCTCCTGAAATCAAGAAATTCATTCTTGATAAATACCAGGGTGCTGTTGTTCCAGCATTCTAATATCAAGAAAACTTGATAGATAAAAAGGAAGAGCAGGATCTCTATGTGAGGTTCTGCTTTTTTATTATTTGATTCTGTAAGCAGATAACATTAGCTAGATAATATATAATTGATTATGAATGAGAAAAAAGCTGTCTTTTGGGAAGTAAATGACAATCAGGTATAAAGGTATGCAAATGACAGGCTCAATGAAATACAAGTTATTACCAGCAGGTGGTGATACATATTCTGAAATCATTACCAAAAATAAATACTATGTTGATAAGACTTCATATCTAAGATCTGTCTTTGCTGAGGATGGTAGCTCAGTACTTATATTTACAAGACCTCGTAGATTTGGCAAAACCTTACTCATGGACATGTTTGCTGATTTCTTTCGTTTAAATTATATAAATCCTTCAGATACAAGTTTTCAGCAAAAACGCTTTAAAGATAAAGAAATCATGAAAGATAAAGTTTTTGTTGATAATTTTATGGGGCAATTTCCTGTTATCTTTATTTCATAAAAAGATATAAAAGGGATCAACTATGATATTGCAAAAGGCGGTCTAATTAATCTTGTAAAAGGATTGGCTAGAAACTACAGCTTTCTTCAAAAAAGCGAAGTTCTCACCGAAGATGAAAAATTTGACTTAAAAAATCTGTGCAGTGACGCGTACTTAAAAGATCCTATTAACCAAAATAACCTTACTTCAGCTTTGAGTTTTTTGAGTTCTTGTTTATATAAACATTTTAAAAGACAGGTAATTCTGCTAATAGATGAATATGATGTTCCATTAGCAAAAGTAGCAACTGGTAAGTACCATGAAGAAATGGTAGAACTTATAAGTTCTTTTTTAGGAGTGCTAAAAAGCACACCTAAAAATACCAACGAAGACACAGCTCCAATTTTAAAAGTTGTAATGACCGGCTGTTTAAAAGTTGCTAAGAATTCTATCTTTACTGGTGTTAACAACGTAGTTGTAAATACAGTTCTGAATACACAGACTAAATTTACATCAATCATTGGCTTCAACAAAGAAGAAACAAAAAAAGTCTTAGAAGACTATAACCTAAGAGAATACGAGGGTATGGTCAAAGAAAACTATGATGGTTACTGTTTCTATAATGAAGAAATGTTCTGTCCATGGGACGTTATCAATTTTGTTGCAGAAAACTATGAGCATAAATTAAATGGAACAGAATCAGATATAAAACCAGGCAACTATTGGAATGCAACGTCATCTTCTAAGATTTTGCAGGAATACTTAGGATATCTCAACAAGACCATTAGAGAGAAACTTCAGGATTTTGTTGATGGTAAGAGTATTGAAGTAAAAAATCAATGATTCTATGAATTATGACGATTTAAAACTACATGATCCTGACGATTTCTTCTCATTATTACTGCATACAGGATATTTAACAGCAGTTGGTAATTCTTCAAAGAATAACTATCTTGTAAAGATACCAAATAAGGAAATATTAGATTGTTTTAACACTAATATTACAGAATGTTTTAATGACATGGTAAAAGAAGGTCCAGATTTTAAAGCTGTTAACATTGCAAAAGCCTTATTAAACGGAGATGAAGATAAAGTTGAAGACTTACTTTCAGAAGTTATCTTAACTTATGTATCAACGAGGGACTTTGCTACAAAATCAAATCCAGAGATCTTCTATCAGGGCTATTTATCAGGAATATTCGTAAATTGTAAAGATGTAATTTCTGATTACAAGTCAAATGCAGAAGCAGGCTTAGGTTATCTAGATTTTGCTTTTAAAGATGACTCTGGGAAAACAGCAGTAATTATTAAAATAAAGTCTTGTGCAAGTACAGATGAACTTCTAAATGCTCAGAAAAATGCATTAGAGCAGATTAAAGAAAAGAAATATGCTGATAGCTATATAAAAGACAGCTCAATCCGTCATGTTTATACTTATGGAATTGCTTTTTCTAATAAATACTGCAGAGTGAAAGTAGAAAATCTAAAATAGATAAATCTTCAGAAAAAACTTCAATCATTAGCAAAATAAGGCCAATAATCACGTCAGTTAAAAAAGAGGTTATTGGTCTATTTGTAAAATTTAACATAATATAAATTATGCGAAGTTGTTAGATAAAAATAGGTAACATCTTACCTAAGAGCCTCTAACCTATTCTATCATTCACTTAATATGATCTTTTCGATTTTGCATTGGTAATTAT
>Ga0256404_1006171_pt1 | contig 20197 bp, 17 predicted proteins | sample RumenRJG_01DNA_FD_185990 | JGI IMG/M metagenome (GOLD analysis project Ga0256404, IMG submission 185990) | Bovine rumen microbial communities from Lethbridge, Alberta, Canada - RJG_01 | ecosystem: Host-associated > Mammals > Digestive system > Stomach > Rumen | place: Canada: Alberta | collected...
ATTTGAAATGAAGCCGGTACAGAATCCGGCTAATCCAAAGAACAAGGGAGGCGGAAAGCATGTTCGGAAAAAGTAAGAAGAAGGAAACGCTCAGCCGCCGTGAAAGGGCGGCCATGAAGAAAGCTGAACGCCGCCGTGAGCAGCAGAGGCAGGCGGAGCTGGCAAAAGACCGCAGGGAAAAGCAGCGGGAAACGAAGCGTCGTAAGGCGGAGGAGAAAAGACAGCGGGAAAAGGAGATCTCCGTCCAGAAGTCGATTCCTTATCTGGAGATGGCAAAGGACGGTATTTGTCGCGTACAGGAACATGTTTATTCCAAGACGGTTCGCTTCTATGACATCAATTATCAGTTGGCACAGCAGGAGGATAAGAACGCGATCTTTGAGAACTGGTGTGAGTTCCTGAATTACTTTGACAGCGCTGTTCATTTCCAGCTTTCTTTTATCAACCATAAAACCAATATGGTGCAGTATGAACGGGTCATCGAAATCCAGCCGCAGAACGACAACTACGATGATGTGCGTATGGAGTATGCCCAGATGCTGCATGATCAGTTGGCCAAAGGCAATAACGGCCTGGTGAAAACGAAGTATATCACCTTTGCGATTGAGGCGAAGAGCGTGGCAGACGCAAGGCCTAAGCTGGAGCGTATTGAAGCGGATATCCTCAATAACTTCAAAGCACTCGGCGTCCGGGCATATCCGATGAATGGCGTAGAACGTCTCCAGATTCTCTATGAGACTTTCAATCCCAAGGAAAAGATGCCGTTCCAGTTTCAGTATGACAATCTCCTGCGCAGTGGCCTTTCCACCAAGGATTTTGTCGCACCGACCAGTTTTTATTTCAAAAATGGCAGGGACTTCTGTATGGGTGAAACCATCGGAGCGGTGTCCTATCTGCAGATCCTTGCTCCCGAGCTGACGGACAAGATGCTGGCGGAATTCCTTGATATGGACAAGAGCCTGGTGGTGAATCTGCATATCCAGTCCATCGACCAGACCAAAGCGATCAAGCTGGTCAAGAGTAAGGTCACGGACATTAACCGAATGAAGATCGACGAACAGAAGAAGGCCGTCCGTACCGGTTATGACATGGACATTATCCCGTCTGACCTGATGACCTACGGCAGCGAGGCCAAACGTCTGCTGGAAGATCTTCAGTCGAGAAACGAGCGTATGTTCCTGGTGACAGTGCTGTTTCTTAATACAGCAGACAGCAAGCAGGATCTGGAGAATGTGATCTTCCAGACAGCCGGTATCGCGCAGAAGTATAACTGTGTCCTGCGCAGGCTGGACTTCATGCAGGAGCAGGGACTGATGAGCAGCATCCCGCTGGGTGTGAACCATGTGCCGATCAAGCGGGCACTCACGACAACGGCCACGGCAATCTTCGTGCCGTTTACGACACAGGAGCTGTTCATGTCCGGGGAGTCGCTTTACTACGGCCTGAATGCTCTTTCCAACAATATGATCATGGTAGACCGGAAGAAGCTGAAAAACCCGAATGGACTGATTCTTGGCACGCCGGGTTCCGGTAAATCCTTCTCGGCAAAGCGGGAGATCACCAATGCTTTCTTTGTAACAACGGACGACATCATTATCTGTGATCCGGAAGGAGAGTATTATCCGCTGGTTCATGCCCTGGGCGGGCAGGTGATTCATATCTCCCCGACCAGTAAGGATTATATCAATCCAATGGACATCAACCTCGATTACGCGGATGACGATAATCCTCTGGGATTTAAGAGTGATTTTATCCTGTCTCTTTGTGAGCTGATCATGGGAAGCCGGGACGGAATCACGGCAGAAGAAAAATCGGTTATAGACCGTTGTCTGCCGCTGGTCTACCAGAAGTACTTTGAACAGCCGGTGCCGGAAAACATGCCTACGCTTGGTGATCTGTATTCCATGCTTCGGGCGCAGAAAGAAGAGCAGGCACAGCGAATTGCAACGAGCCTTGAAATCTATGTCAATGGCTCGCTGAATGTGTTTAATCATCATACCAATGTACAGCTGGATAACCGGATTATCTGCTTTGATATCAAGGATTTGGGAAAGCAGCTCAAGAAACTGGGAATGCTCGTGGTTCAGGATGTGCGCTTTGTTTCTCGTTAACCTGCGTAGAAATACGCAATAAAGCGAGACAGGCTCCGTAAAAAGAGTCTGAACTCTGTATCTGATTCGGCAGGGGAAGTTCCTGCCTGACCCCGTGTGAGGGGTTACAAAAAAATTCTAATCTCCGACGTGCACCCATTGTGTCAGATGGGCTGTGCGAAGCTCGGTGAAGAGCGGGGAAGAAGCTTGAGACAGCTTGGATAACCGCGGGAAGCTATAAAACAGTCATGCTGAGGATGTTTTGTTGCAACCGACAAAGGTCCTGAATGTACGGCTCGTAAACGATGGGATGATTATACAGCCATCTTCCCCATGCGGGGTACTGCCGCCGTTGAAATTTGTCTTGGTGGAAAACGGCAGAAAACCATTAAGGTCGAATGTCACTGACATCAAATCACACTGGTCAGTGATGGCAGTCGGGTCAGAGGGACACAGCTAAAACTGTATGTAAAGCTAAGATACCAGGGAACAAAGGAACCGCGAACGGCGCCTGACATGTATGTCAGTGCAAGTAAGGTGACACCCTCGCCGCGCAGGTAGGAAATGACCTGTTAATTCGCGGGGCATCAGCCCGTAGTAGTGATGAAGCTCCTGTAATGGGAGTGGAGCGAAGGGGCATAGTTAATACGGATTTGTATGTGAACAGAAAGTCGAGGAAGCCGTAGGCGTACCTGACTTAAATCAGAAACACGACCTCGGAAAGGAGGTGGTGCGTATGGCACAACAATTCGACTACCCGAAAACCGAAACGGAATTACGCGCTCTGCTGGATAAGTTCTACCAGCAAAGCAGGGAAGCCAGAGAATCCGGAGAAAGGCCGGCATTCAAGGGGCTTCTCGAAATAATGTCAGCGGAAGCAACTATTGTTACAGCCATCCATAACATTAAGAGCAATCACGGAAGTGATACACCGGGCGTTGATAACAAAACCATGAAACGGGACTATCTTCAAAAGTCCTATAAGTGGGTAATCAACGACATCCGGGCGGCTTTTGAGAAATTTGAACCGCAGAAAGTCCGAAGGAAATATATCGACAAGCCGGGCAAGAAGGAAAAGCGGCCGCTTGGGATTCCGACAATACGAGACCGCATCGTGCAGGAATGCATGCGCATCGTAATGGAGCCCATCATGGAAGCGCAGTTCTTTGAGCACTCATACGGCTTTCGTCCCATGCGCGACACAGCAATGGCACTGGAAAGGCTGAATTTCATCACCTTCCACACCGGATACTACTGGTTTGTAGAAGGAGACATCAGCAAATGTTTTGACCATATCGATCACGCCACACTGCTGAGAAGGCTTTACCACATGGGAATTAAGGACAGGCGGGTGTTACAGATCATCAAGCAGATGCTGAAAGCAGGAGTCCTCAACGAGTGTGAGGTGAATGAAGAGGGAACTATGCAGGGCGGGATTATCAGTCCGCTACTTGCAAATGTATATCTCGACATCATGGATGAATGGATTGCGAAACAGTGGGAATTAAAACACACTGAGCATGAGTACGTTCAGGATTCCGCCAAACGCAGGGCACTGAAGAAAACAAATCTGGTGCCCGGATTTCTGGTCAGATACGCGGACGACTTTGTGATTATCACGGACAGCCGCGAACACGCTGATTTCTGGAAAGCATCGCTACAAACATTTCTGGAAACAGAAATGAAGCTGACATTATCCAAAGAGAAAACACTGATTACGGATGTAAGAAAGAAACACGCCTGCTTCCTGGGCTACGAATTCAGAGTAGTCAAGGGGAAAGGCGAACACGGCTACGTCACAAGGACAAGGCCGGACAGAGAAAGACTCTGCAGGAAAGTAGACGCATTAACGGACAGCATTAAGAAGATCCCCCGCGAGACAAGCCGAGAGAAGCTGATCGATGAGATTAACAGAATCAACAGCCAGATCAGAGGGATGATTCAGTATTACCAGTGCTGTACGTGGGTCAGCGTAAGCATGGATAAGTATGGCAGAAAGCTGCAGCTCGCCGCGAGTCGGCGGCTGAAGCAGTTCAAAGGGAAATGGATACCTGCGAAAGAAACGCAGAACCTGCCCCGGATACACCAGAATTACCGGCAGAAGCTGCCATCGGTCAAGTACCGCGATATTTATATCGGCGTCACTTCCCTTACGTTTTGCCAATGGCAGGAGACACGCGGAAAGAATCCAAAGGAAACGCCCTACACCGAAGAAGGGAGGGACATTAATTTCAGGCGGACGAAGAAGAAGCGGATTCAGGCGAGACTGGACGAGCTTTATTCGGACAATGTATCGACTGCCGTCCTGAACGGTAAATGGGGGCACCTCAATAACTTTGAATTTGTTATGAACAGGGCATACGCCTTGAACCGAGACAGGTTGAAATGCAGGGTATGCGGAAAATGGCTGATCGACAGCACGCCGTATACCCATCGCATCAACCCGAGGCTTCCTTTGGACAGGGTCAATCGAGTCAACAATCTTATATCCGTACACAGGAAGTGCTATCAGGCAATCAATACGCCGGGCATGGACGTGAGTATCTTTGACGCAGACGCGCAGAAACGAATTAGGAATTACAGGGAAAAACTGGTTATTTCGCATACAAGCAACAATTAATCCGTATTGATGGAGCGCCGTGTGCGGTGAAAGTCGCAAGCACGGTGCGAAGTGGGGGAAAACCCTGCCTGACTACTTCGCCTGACGGCGAAGCAAAAGCGCAGGGTCACCTATCACTATCAGGTCTGGAACCGCGTCACCATCAACCGCGCGGAACATAAGGCCACCCGGTACTATATGGATGAATTTCATCTGCTCTTAAAGGATGAGCAGACAGCAGCCTATTCCGTGGAGATCTGGAAGCGCTTCCGCAAGTGGGGAGGCATTCCGACCGGCATCACCCAGAACGTCAAGGACCTTCTGGCTTCCAGAGAGATCGAGAACATTTTCGAGAACTCTGATTTTATCTATATGCTGAACCAGGCAGGCGGCGACCGTCAGATCCTGGCAAAGCAGCTTAACATCAGCCCTCACCAGCTTTCGTTTGTGACTAACAGCAACGAAGGGGAAGGGCTTCTTTTTTACGGGAATACGATCATTCCGTTCAAGGATCATTTCCCGAAAGATACAACACTGTACCGCATCATGACAACGAAACCGAACGAGACGGAAGGAGGACAGGGAATTGAATAAGGAGAGGAACAGAGCAGCAAAGATGCCGGCCATGATCATGGTGCCGGAACCCAGGCTGAAACAGATCGTGGTCAGCATGACCAGACTGGCAGAAATGCACCTGGGACTGATTGAACTGTATGAGGAGGAAAGCCGTTTAAAGAAACAGCACAAGCCGTACCTCTACTTAAGAGAACATGCAGACCAGGTCTGCGAGAGGGATAAAAAGGAAGTGGAATCCATGTTGCATGCGGTGCTGGGTTTTGATGATGCGGCAGAAGAAAAGGCGAATCAGGAACCTGATCCGGAAGAATGTCATGACTGTAGCCGCCGCGGCGACTGCGAAAAATATTTCATGCAGGTGAAAGCAGAAGAGGCGGCAAAGGATGCAGTGAATAATGGGGAAGCCGGCAAAACTTCTCCGCAGAAGTCCCCGGATAACTTCGATCTTCCCGGGGAACTGGTCCTGATGACAACCGGCACGCTGGGGACCATGCAGGATGACATGCTGCAGCTGACCGATGCTCTTGACTACATGGTCGGGCTTTTACGCTCTGGCGTTAATGGAATTCCGATCAGGAAGTCAGATGCGGAAGAAGCCGTGAAGAGAGGCGCCGCCCTCTCGGAGGAGGTCTTTAAGCGCTGGGATGACGCGGACATCATTGCGCTGGGATAAGCACTGCACATCAGAAGGGAGGTGATGAGCCATGCATGATGATCAGAAACTGGAGGCAAGGGAAAAGGTTGTCCAGAAGATGACCAGAGACGGCATGGTAGAGCAGAACCTTGCCGATAAGAGCACCCGCAGAGTATCCGGACGCACCCAGGACGCGGTCCTGAAAAAGGAGACGGAAAGAGAAGAAACCATGGAATCTGCTTCCGTGGACCGCGCGAGGAAGAAACGAAGAGCACAGAGGATCCGCGATGCGGATGCAGTGAAGGAGCCGGCAGAAAACGGCGCAGAGAAAGATCCGGCAGAAGCTTCTGCTCAGATAGAAGAATCTGCCGATGCACATTCCGCGCAGGAAGCCGGAGACAACAGCCCGCTTCAGGAACAGTCCGTCAGAAGCCGGATTTCAGAGGATGCAGATCCGGTAAGGCGTGCTGCGGCAAAGCGAAGGAAGCGGAATAAGAAACGCCTGTATGAGGAGGCAGGAAAAAGAAAGAAATCCAGGCTGGCCTTTGGTGATGAGCAGAGTCCGAAGATGCCGGCCGGAACGGGAAGTGTAACTGCCGGAGCGGCTGCAGTCTCCGGTCAGATCCGCCAGCACATGGAAAGCAATGAGGATGACAACCCGTCGCTTCAGGCTGCCGCTTCCGCTGAGAGAGCTGCGGAAGAAACGGCGGGCAGATTTAAGGGAGCAGCACGCCGCAGATACCAAAACAGCAGACAGAGCGCATACCATCTGGAGAAAGCGGAAGTACAGAAGACACCCCGTCTCCGGTTTGACCCCATGCCGGAGGATGCAAAGGCAGAGACGAAAAGCTTTGTGAAGAGCCAGCAGAAGAAACGCCGGAAGAGAGGCTATGCTGCCGGCTGGCGGGCGGCAAGGGCAGAAGGGGCGGCTTCGGCTAAGGCTGCTTCTGCATCCACTTCCTCAGTCAGATTCTCACTGACAGCCAGAATTAAAAATGGCGTAAAGAATTTTGCCAGACGCCACAAAGGGGTCCTGGCAGTACTGATCTGTCTGGCCCTGGGTGCTGTGCTTATCGCATCCACCGTTGCCACCGTGGGATCCATGATTTCCGTTGCCGGAGATGCCATTGTGGAGACGACCTATCTGGCGGCCGATGATGAAATGCTGGCGGTGGAAGCGTGCTACAAGGAGCTGGAAGCTGCTCTGCAGAGGCAGATTGACGGCATTGAGACAGCCTATCCCGGTTATGACGAGTACCGGTATCAGATCGATGAAATCTATCACAATCCATACCAGCTGATCTCGTATTTTACAGCGAAGTATGGTGCCTTTACCTATGACCAGGTAAAGGACGAGGTGGAAGAAATCTTCCGGGAACAATACGGAATCGATATTACCGGTGAGAAGACGACGGTAACGGAGACGAAGAAAGTCGGCGTCGGTGAATCCCTGGGTTCTGTGGTGACAAGCGGTTACTGCAACTGCCCGATCTGCTGCGGCGTATGGTCCGGCGGACCTACCGCCAGCGGGGCATATCCGACGGCAAATCATACGATCGCAGTGGACGCTTCCCATCCGTTTGTACCCATGGGAACGAAGGTCATCATGAACGGTGTGGAATATACGGTAGAGGATACCGGCGCGTTTGCCAGATATGGCGTGCAGTTTGATGTTTATTATGACAGCCATGCCGCAGCCTCAGCCCATGGGCATCAGACCTGGGAAGCTTATCTGGCCGATGATAATTCATCCAAAACCGTGGAAGTGACCACGACCCGGAAGATCCGGCGCTTAAGTACCGTGATGACCGGAAGCAGCCTTGACCAGATCCTGCGGGCAAGGATGAATGAGGATCAGATTCAGCAGTATGAGCTCTACAATGCCACCTACGGCAACCGCCAGGACCTGTTTGATGTAGCAGCGCTTCAGATTCCGGATGGCATGTCCTATGAGATCCCGCCGGAGGCACTGAGCGATGAGCGCTTTAAAAGGATGATCACCGAGGCGGAAAAGTATCTCGGGTATCCTTATGTCTGGGGCGGCGCAAGTCCGTCCACCAGTTTTGACTGCTCGGGATTTGTATCCTGGGTCATCAATCACAGCGGAAACGGATGGAATTACGGAAGGATGACCGCCGAGGGACTGCGGAATGCCTGCACATATGTACCGCCCTCTGAGGCGAAACCGGGTGACCTGGTCTTTTTCCAGGGGACCTATGATACGGCCGGAGCCAGCCATGTGGGCATTTATGTCGGAAACGGTATGATGATCCACTGCGGAAATCCCATCCAGTACGCATCCATTGAAACCAGTTACTGGCAGCAGCATTTCTACTGCTTTGGACGTCTTCCCTGATACGGGGAATGCGTTTTAAGCAGGGATGCGGCTGCTTTTTTGAAGGAGGAAGAAAGTTGAATCGGAAAATTGCAAAGGTCCGTGAGGATATCCGCAAGGCGGAAGCCAGGGCCAGAGAAGCAGAGGAATATGTAAAAACGCTCCGGGCAAAGGAACGACAGCTGGAAGATGAAGAGATCATCGCCCGGATCCGCGCCATGCAGGGGAAAGGCACAGACATTATGGATGTGCTCCGAGACGTGCAGAACAGAAACCGGTCCTGCAGTGAGCCGGAAACAGAAGGGACAAGAGGAGGGACGCAACATGATCTCTAAGAAACTGAAACTGGGAGGAGCAGCACTTGCTCTTTCTGTGGCGATGCTTGCGGGAAGCAGTATGAGCGCCTATGCAAATGTGCCGGATGACGTGAATACGGCAGGCACGAATGAGACCGCGCAGAGTGTATCTTCTGAAAGTGCAGATAAAAATACAACTGAAAGCACGACGGAAAGCGCAGCAAAATCAGATGCGGAAAGCACCGCAGCATCCGTTGAATCGGATCAAAACAAAGCGGAAGGAAGGGTTACCGGAACTGCGTCCCAGACTTCGGACAGTGAATCCAATGACGGTGTACTGACTCCTTCCGGCAATATGAGCCTTGTCGATAACGTGAAAGAAGAGGACAAGGAAAATCTGGATTTCATGACCGTAACCAGTAAGGACGGCCACGTCTTCTATATCGTCATCGACCACAGCAGCAATGCGGAGAACGTCTATTTCCTGAACCAGGTGGATGAGTCTGATCTGATGGCTCTTATGACGGATGAAGAAAAGAAGGCCATTGAGGAAACTGCTGACACAGAGAAGGAAACCGAAGAAGCTGTTACGCCTTCGGTAAAGACGGATTCTGCAGAGACGGATACCAGTCAGGCGGAAACAGAGAATAATAAAAAGAACGAAGTCCGTAGCGCCATGAATAATAACCTGATTATAGGTGCAGTCTTCGGCGTGATCGGCCTTGTGCTGATCGGAGCCTACTACTTCCTGAAGATCCGGCCCAAAAAGAAGGGAGCTTCCATCGAGGACGATCTGGAGTTCTACGATGATGAGGAATATGAGAACGAGGATGAGGAGCCTGCGTTCGAAGAGGAAGAGCAGGAAACCAGCCAGAAACCGGATCAGGAGGATACATCTTCTGACAAGGATCCGGAGAAGGGAGCGCGTGAATGAGCGTAAAACTGAAACGAAGCATGAGTTTTGTACTGGCGCTGCTGCTTTGTGCGGCGGCGTTTTTTACGGTCCTTCCGGCGAAGGCATTCGCTGCAGGGAACACCGTGGAATTTGAACCGGGATACAGCATTCCTTACGGCAATTATTCGACAACAAAGATGTCGATCGACGGTGGAACTGGAATTGCGTACTGCGCAGAGCCCTATAAGAAGACACCGATGGCAGGAACGCACAGCTTTGAATACCTGGGAACGGATTCACCGCTCAGGAAGGCCCTCTATTATCTGCAGGGCGGCCCCGGGTATGAACAGATCCAGGACGCTTATCTTTCGGGCTGGAGTGAGGACAATGCCTACGTCATCGGGCATCTGGTCGTATCCTTTATCAATGACGGGTATTCCACTGCCGGAGATGCTTTTTACGGCGCACCCGAGAACTATAAGAACAAAGCGATTGAGGTGGCCAATGCCATCCGGGGTCTGGCGGATCCCTCCGATGATTTTAAAGCCTTTATCGTAGCGGGAAACGGCGGCGCGCAGGCTATGGTCGGTACATGGTTCCAGCGCTATGGATGGATTGAACTGAACAAGAAATCTGCGGAGCCCTCCGTCACGGATGGAAACAGCAGTTATTCCCTCAAGGGCGCCAAATACGGAATCTATTCCGGGAATACATTGGTGGAGACGCTTACCACAGATGATAACGGGTATGCCAAATCAGGCCAGTTGAAAACCGGAAACTACACAGTCAGGGAGATCAGTCCTTCCGCCGGTTACCAGATCGACACGGCAGGCTACGACGTTGAAGTAACCGCAGACGCAGGGGCAAAAGTGACATCGACGGAGCAGCCGTCTCTTGGCTGGATGGAAATGACGAAGTCCACGGCGGATGCGAAGATCACGGACCAGAATGAGAATTATTCCCTGGAAGGTGCTGAATATCAGCTGTTTCGGGGAGACGCGCTTGTCGCAACCCTTGTAACAGACGCGAACGGTTACGCAAAAGCAGAGAATCTTCCGCTGGGTGATTACACTCTGAAGGAGTCGAAGGAATCCAAAGGCTACAAGCTGGATCTGGAGGCGCACGGAGTAACGGTCACCGCAGATGCCGGAGCGAAGGCGGACGTGACCGAAGTTCCCCAGAGCGGCTGGATCGAGCTGAAGAAGTCCACAGCAAATCCGAATGTCAGTGGAGGCAACGGAAATTATTCCCTGAAAGGTGCCGAATACGGCGTCTTTATGGATGACCGACAGGTGGCAACTCTTGTCACCGATGAAAACGGATATGCGAAGTCTGAAGCACTCGGAATCGGTGATTACACGGTTAAGGAGCTGAACGCTTCCGCAGGCTATGCCATCGATACGGAAGGCCATAACGTGACCGTGACGGATGAACAGACTTCTACAGTAGAAGTGCAGGAAGTTCCACAGAATTATCTGACCGATATCCTTGCCCAAAAGACCGATAAGGAGACCGGGAAGGCAGAGCCACAGGGCGCTGCAAGTCTTGCGGATGCCGAGTTTACCGTAAAGTACTATGCAGAAGTCAGTGACACAGATCCGGCAGCAGATGGAAAAGAAGCCGTCCGGACCTGGATCCTGAAGACCGATGACAAAGCGCAGGCAAAGCTTGACGCAAACCATCTGGTATCCGGAGATGCGTTTTATACTGATACCAGGGGGAATAACTGCCTGCCGATCGGCACTATTACCATTCAGGAAACCAAGGCACCGGAAGGCTATTTTGCTGATGAGGAGACCTTTGTCATTAAGCTTGCAGAAGACGGAGAAAAGGAGACGATTGCAACAGTCAACACCAGCACAGCGCCGGAGCAGATCTATCGCGGCGACCTGGAATTTGTGAAGGTATCCGACGGAGACCTGGCAAGACTGGCAGGCGTTCCTTTCACCATCACATCAAAGACCACGGGCGAGAGCCACACCATTGTCACGGATGAGAACGGCTATGCCAGTACAGCCTCTTCCTGGGTAAAGCATACGGCAAATACGAACGCCGGGAAGACTTCCGCAGATGGCATCTGGTTCGGCACTTCGGATCCGGATGATTCCAAGGGCGCCCTGCTCTATGACACCTACGTGATTGAGGAGCAGAGATGCGAGTCCAACAAGGGCATGGACCTTCTGAAGATTGAAGTCAGCATCCACAGGGACAGCGTGACCGTGCAGATGGGTACGCTGACGGATGACCGCATCGAGATCGGAACGACTGCACTTGACGAGGCTTCCGGCACACACTACGCAAAGCCGGAGAAGGAAGTGACCATCGTGGATACCGTATCCTACGAAGGGCTGAAGAAGGGACAGGAGTACAAGCTTGCAGGAACGCTCATGGATCAGGCAACCGGTGAAGTCTTGAAGGATAAAGATGGCAGGGAGATTACGGCCGAGACCACCTTTAAGGCAAAGAAGAGCAAAGGCACGGCAGAGGTGAAATTCACTTTTGACGCTTCTTCTATGGCAGGAAAGTCTACCGTTGTGTTCGAGGATCTCTATTACGGCGATCTTCTGTTGACCACGCATGCGGATCTGGAGGACCAGGATCAGACGGTCCGCTTCCCGGAGATCGGAACAACCGCAGCCAACGATAAGACCGGGGATCACACGGCATTTGCGGAGAAGAAAGTCACCCTGACAGACATTGTTTCCTACAAGGGACTGGTTCCGGGAGAGACTTACACCGTGACCGGTACGTTGATGGACAGGGAGACCGGCAAGGCGGTAACTGTCGATGGCGATAAGATCATGGCCGAGACAGAATTTACCCCTGAGAAATCCGAGGGAACGGTAGAACTGCATTTCACTTTTGATGGAAGCAGCCTTGCAGGAAAGACCGTTGTTGCCTTTGAATCTGTTAAGACAGAGGATAAGGAGATCGCGGCCCATGCGGATCTGGAAGATGAAGAACAGACCATTTATTTCCCGGGCATCCGCACAACAGCAAAGGACAAAGCAGACAATGACCAGGAAGTCGAAGCGGACAGCGATGTAACGATCATCGATACTGTATCCTACAGCAATCTGACTACTGGTGAGACCTATCATGTAACCGGAATCCTGATGGATCAGGAAACTGGAAAGGCAATTCAGAAGGACGGCAAAGACGTCACTGCAGAAGCTGAGTTTACTGCGGAGAAGACGGAAGGAACCGTCGAAGTGGAATTCACCTTTAATACCAAGGATCTTGACGGCCACAGCGTTGTCGTTTTTGAGGAAATGACGAATGCGAAGACCGGAGCGGTCATTGCGGCGCACAAGGATCTGGAGGATAAGGATCAGACCATCACCGTCAAGGAAAAACCGGAGACACCGGAGCAGCCGAAGTCTGAAAAGCCGGAAACTCCTTCCGGAGATACGCCGAAGAGTGATTCCCCGAAGGGAACAACCGTGACAACCGACAGCCCGAAGACCGGAGATGACTCGCATATGATCCTGTGGGCAGTCATCGCGGGAGGCGCGCTTCTTGCAGGTGCTGGCCTTGCAGGCAGTCAGATCTGCAGACGGAAAAAGAAAAACGGATGAAACATCTGAAAACCATGGCCATCGTGCTTCTGGCAGTCATCTGCCTGGGCACGGCGGCCTTGTTTATCTGGAAGATCGCGGATCAGGCAATGGAATATAAGAGAGGAGATGATGCCTATGAGCGGATGATCGAACAGGCAGAAGGAAAGGGGGATCCGGGCGAAAGCCCGGACTTCTCCAGCCCCGCCGGATCAGAGAGACCTGCAGACGCTGTAAAATCAGAACAGCCACGCGAAACTGCTGAAGACCTGCCATCTGAAGGAGAGAACAGTATGCCTGATGTTGATTTTGATTCTCTGGGAGAGATCAGTGGAAATATCAGGGCCTGGCTTTACCTGCCGGATACAGTCATCAATTATCCGGTCGCTCAGGCGGAGGATAACAGCTATTACCTATATCATCTGGCTGACGGGAGCCGAAATGCCAACGGCTGTCTTTTCATTGACTGTAAGAACAGGGATGATTTTTCGGATCCGAATACTATTATCTACGGTCATCACATGAACAGTGGAAAGATGTTCGCCTCCCTGGTAAAGTACGCGGACCAGTCCTTTTACGAAGAACATCCGGTCTTCTTCCTGGCAATGGAACAGGAAAAATACAGGCTGGAAATCTTCTCTGCCTATACCACGACGTACGATTCTCCCGCCTATACCCTGAAATTTGCGACAAAGGAGGAACACACAGACTGGCTGCAAGAGATTAAGAAAAAATCAGTCATCCATACACCGGTCACAGTGGCAGAAAACGACAGGATCGTGACCCTGTCCACCTGTGCCTACAGCTTTCATAATGCCAGGTTCGTGGTTCATGGAAAGATGACCCGAATCAAGTAAGAGTATGGTAAAATCAGCTTATATCATTTGCATATAGAGGCAGGGAGAATGCAGAAAAAACGGCTGCGTTTTCAAGAACATCAAATCAGAATTTGTGGAGGGTCTATGAACGAATTAAATAAGAAGGGTATGGCAAAAACTGATGACGCAGCCTATGGAAAACTTCTCACCAATATCGGATCGGCACTTGAGCTTGGCAGAAAGCAGGCAGCATCAGCTATTAACCATGCAATGGTTAAGACTTACTGGGAAATAGGAAAGTACATTGTAAAATTTGAGCAGGCGGGAAATGAAAAAGCTGAATATGGCTCTGAGACACTGAAACGTCTGTCTCGTGATCTTACAGATCGGTATGGGAATGGATTTAGTTGGAGTAACGTTTATCGTATGCGACAGTTATATGCTGCCTATCCAATTTTTGCGACGCTGTCACAAAAATTGAGTTGGAGCCACTATGTGGAACTATTAAAAATTGAGGATCCACTGGAAAGATCCTTTTACCAGAAGGAATGTGAGCAGGAGAACTGGGGAGTCAGAGAGCTGCGCAGACAAATGAGGAGTATGCTTTTTCAGCGTCTCGCACTTAGTAAAGACAAACAGGAAGTCATTCGACTGTCTAAAGAAGGTCAGTTGATAGAAAGTGCTGCAGATATTGTTAAGGACCCTTATGTGTTCGAGTTTGTTGGTCTTCCGGAACTTCCGGTTTACAAAGAGGGAGACCTTGAGAATGCGCTAATTAACAATCTGAGCCAATTTTTATTGGAACTTGGCAAAGGTTTTACTTATGTTGGCAGGCAGCAGAGAATCAACATAGGGGGCAGAATTTATCGAATCGATCTTGTCTTTTATCATCGTATTCTCAAGTGCTTCGTACTGATAGATTTGAAACGTGGAGAGGTACAACACGAAGATATCGGGCAGATGAATCTTTATCTGAATTACTACCGTGAAGAAATGAATACAGAAGGGGATACTGATCCAATAGGTATTGTCCTTGGGGCTTATGAGGACAAGCTGATGGTCAAGTATGCTACGCAGAATATTTCGAATCAGTTGTTTGTCAGCCGCTATCAGCTATACTTGCCAGACCGGGAGCAATTGGAGAATGAAGTTCGAAGATTCTTCGAAAGTAACGGGGAAAGCGAAAATGTATAACTGGTAAGTTGTTTGGCAAATTCCTGTTTGCTGTATTTCAATGATGGAGAACAACAGTTGGCAAAAGGAAAATCCCTCGAAAAAATAACCAACAGGAGATAAAGCGATGAGCGTTAAGAAAAGTGACTGGAAACTGTTCATGGAACGTCTTCCCGAGTGGCAGGAAAGGTTCATGGGAAAGCTGAATCAGGAATATATCCAATTGCTCAGCCGAGACCTGGATCCATCAGAAAACTTCTGGGAGCTGGAGAGGAGGATCAGGGAGGACAAGAGACTTCTAGGTGTCCGCATGGAACTGAACAAAGGAAACATGACATTTGATCTGATGAGGCTCCTCCATGACGGAGTGATTGAGAAAGAGGATCTTGCAGATTTCAGCCAGGAGCTGCAGGATGAGGTTAGCATTCTGGAGGAACGTTTCAGATAAAAAAGAAAAAAAGAAATATTGTGTAGTCAGCCGTTTGCTTTCGGGCAGGCGGTTTTTTTATGCAAAAAGGGAGGTGATGCCCTTGGGCACCGGCAATTGAATATCAGAAACACAGAAACTGCAGGGAATCACTCTCTGCAGTTTTCTATTGCAGAGAGGAGCACAAGAAACATGAAGTTAGTAATTGCGGAAAAGCCGTCTGTGGCTAAATCCATCGCCAAAGTGATCGGCGCCTACAAGAGAGAGAAGGGATATATGGAGGGGAGCGGATACCTTGTATCCTGGTGCGTCGGCCATCTGGTCGGACTGGTCCCGCCGGATTCCTATGATGAGAAATACAGAAAGTGGCGTCTGGAGGACCTTCCGATCATTCCGGAGAACTGGATGTATGAGGTGAGCCGCGATAAGACAGAACAGTTTGCCGTTTTAAAGGAGCTGATGCATCGGGATGATGTAGAATGCGTGGTAAACGCCTGTGATGCCGGACGTGAGGGAGAACTGATTTTTCGGCTGGTCTATCAGGAAGCGGAATGCAGCAAGCCCATGAAGCGCCTCTGGATCAACTCCATGGAGGACGGAGCGATCCGCCAGGGATTTGAGCAGTTAAGGGATGGCAGAGACTACGACAGGCTGTACGATGCGGCAGCATGCCGGTCGAAAGCGGACTGGCTGGTCGGTATGAATGCAACCAGACTCTTTACCTCGCTGTACCGTCATCGCCTGACCGTGGGACGCGTGCAGACGCCGACGCTTGCCCTGGTTGTTGACCGTGACAACCGGATCCGGACCTTTGAAAAGCAGAAGTACTTCACCATCGATCTGCAGCTGGGGAAACTGACCGTCAGCAGTGAGCGGATTGACGATCCCAATGAGGCAGAGCAGATCCGGCAAGAATGCGAAGGAAAGACGGCAAGGATTACGGAAGTTGAGAGTATGGAGAAGTCAGTTTATCCGCCGAAGCTGTTTGATCTGACGGCACTGCAGAGAGAGGCAAACCGGATTTATGGTTATACAGCTGCGGAAACGCTCATTTACACCCAGAGCCTGTATGAGAAGAAGCTGGTGACCTATCCAAGAACGGACAGCCGTTTCCTGACGGAAGATATGGCGGATACCGCACTGACCATGACAGAGCTTGTCATGGAAAAGTTCGATTACAGCGCATCGGATGCGAAAGAGAGGAATATTTCCAGAGTATTGGACAGCTCCAGAGTTTCGGACCACACCGCCATTATCCCGACGGCGATGCTCTCTGAGATTGATGTGAAGAGTCTCCCTAAGGCGGAGCAGGATATTCTGGCGCTGATTGCCAGACAGCTGCTGTGTGCAACCGGAAGAAAAGAAGTCCTGCTGGAGACAGAGATTAAGGCAGAGTGCGCCGGACATCTCTTTTCGGCAAAAGGAAAAACCGTACAGGACCCCGGCTGGAAGGCATATGAAAACCAGTTCAGAGACGGGCAGAAAAGCGGTTGGAGGGAAGCGGAGAGAGATGAGAAGGATCTTCCAAAGACAGCGAAAGGGCAGACCTTTCCGGATGCTGCAGTAAAGACAGCGGAGCATTTTACTTCGCCTCCAAAGGCGTTTACCGAAGACACACTCCTTGCAGCTATGGAGACCGCCGGATCGGATCTGGTTGATCCGGATGCGTAGCGAAAAGGCCTAGGAACTCCTGCGACCCGGGCATCCATGATCGAGAAGCTGGTGGCATCCGGCTATATGAAGCGCAAAAACAAGCAGCTGCTTCCAACGGAGGATGGCAGCGCTCTAATTGAAATCATGCCGGAAGAGATCCGGTCGCCACAGATGACGGCAGAGTGGGAGAACCATCTGAAGGAAATTGAGCGTGGCAAAAGAGATGCCGGGGAATTTATGGGTGAGATTTCAGCAATGGTCACGGAGCTTGTCCATTCGCATCAGAGTATCCCGGAAGAAGAGCGGACACGTTTTGGAAGTGCAGATGAAAAGAGAGAAGTTGTTGGGATCTGCCCGCGGTGCGGCTCACCGGTCTATGAAGGAAGAAAGAATTATTATTGCTCAAACCGTTCCTGCGCGTTTTGCCTCTGGAAGGAGAGCAGATGGCTGGAGGCGCATCACACGAAAGTGACAAAGAAGATGGCCAGAGAGTTCTTAAAGACCGGAAGGGCCAGGAACATCACTCTTTACTCAGAGAAGAAGGGGAGAAATTTCGAGGCGGACCTTGTCATGGAGGACACGGGCAAATATATCAATTACCGGATGGAATTTCCGAAGAGAGAGGAGAAAAAGGACCGTGGGTGAAATTGTTTTACATTCGATGGAGGAGCTCAATCAGTTCCTTAGAAGTGTTCCGGACCTGACCAATGTCAGGATCCGGGTTGATTACGGAAGGGAAGGTGATGCGGATGCGGGGGAAAAGACAACGGGAAGTGCCGGGACAGCAGAGCATTGATAACTACCGGCTGGCGCAGGTGGATGTCCGTCTGGTTCTGAAGGAAAGCACATCTCTGTATAGCACGGAATCCCTTTCAGGCCCTGAACAGGCGGCAAGGATCATGGCGGAGGCAATGAAGGATCTGGACCGGGAAATGGTCTGCGTTGTCAACATGGACAACCATCTCAGGCCGATCAACTATAACGTGGTTTCGATCGGAAGCCTCAACGCATCTGTCGTACCGGTCCAGAACGTGTTCAAGAGTTCCATCCTTTCCAACGCCGGATCCATCATGCTGCTCCACAATCATCCGAGCGGCGAGATTACGCCGAGCAGGGAGGATTATGAGATCACCAGACGCCTGCTGGAGGCGGGAAAGCTGATGGATATCCCCGTCATCGACCATGTGATCGTCGGCGCGGGAGAAGGAAGAAGATACAGTTTCAGAGAAGATCAGCCGGATCTGTTCAATGGGTCCCCTGATCTTTCTTTTATTTCCAGAATGACAGCAGAAAGAAAAGGAGTAAGCGATATGGCAAAGACATACCCATCGGAAATTACTACGCAGGAGCCGGACATCTCTGTTGATTTTCTTCATGACTACAGTCAGGTAAAGGAAAATCTCTTCATCCGCCTTTGCAATGCGGAGAAGAATGCGGAAGCGCTGAAAGCAGTGCCACACAGGCAGGAGGCGGATCTGGCCATGACCTATCACGTCCGTATCGATCTTCCTGGGGAAGGTTTAGGAAGCGCGATGGTGACCAATGAAATGCTGAAGAACTTCGGCGTATCCGAAGCAAAGCTCCATGAGGATGCCATGCAGAACAGTACGGAGATGCTTCCTGCAAAATTTGCGCCTATGGCAACTATCCTGTTCGGTGTTCCGGAGGAGCAGGCCATGGCAGAGGGAGAGATCCCGATGATGGTTCTGACCAATGAAAAGCAGGTATATGGCGCGTCCGCCCTGTTCTATCCGGAGCAGCTTGAAAAGATGACAGAAAAGCTGGGCGGCAGCTACTTCATTCTTCCTTCTTCCGTGCATGAGATCATTGCCGTTCCGGATGACGGAAGCCTGGCGGCAAAGGACCTGGAAGAGATGGTGACGGAAATCAACGCGTCGCAGGTGGAACCCAGGGATCAGCTGTCCGACCATGTCTATCACTTTGATGCCCGGGAGAGAAAGTTCGAGCTTGCAGCCGATTATGAGGCACGTATGAATCAGAAAGAACAGGCAAAGGGCAAGGATTCCATTCTCCGCAAGCTGGATGAGAAGAAGCATGAGGCCGGAAAACATGCATCCGACAGGCCTCACCAGAAAGCAAAAACAGCGGAAGCAGCACTTTAAGGAGGAAGCGGACATGAAGAATACAGAAGAAATGAAGAATATGAACAGCAGGCGCCTGATAACCTATGAGGCGCTGCTTGCAGAAAAAGGGATCTGCACGCAGGCTGCCGGATCAAAGGACGGCAAGGCGCCGAAAACAGAGGGGAAATGAGGTGACGCCACTGAAGCCGAGCAAAGTGAAAGGGGGAAACATTGGCGGAAAACAAACGATATGACAGGGTAAAAGGGATTACCGATCAGCTGGAGCAGGGAATCCAGGAACTCTTTGAATCAGAGCGGTATAAGACATGGCTGACAACCATGAGCAGGTTTCATGACTACAGCCTGAATAACACCCTGCTGATTGCATTCCAGAAACCGGATGCGACTCTGGTTGCCGGTTACACCACCTGGAAAAATCAGTTCGGCAGGCAGGTGCAGAAGGGAGAAAAGGCGATCCGTATTCTGGCTCCCACTCCTTACAGGCAGAAGATCGAGAAGGAAAAGCTGGATCCGGATACGTGTATGCCGCTGAGGGACAAGGACGGAAATCCGGTTACGGAGACGCAGGAGATCCTGCACACGGCGTTTAAGGTAGTAAATGTCTTTGATGTAAGCCAGACCGAAGGACGGGACTTGCCGACATTGGGTGTGGATGAACTGTCGGGTGAAGTAAGAGACTTTGATTTGTTTTTTGAAGCTTTGAAGCGGGTCTGCCCGGTGCCCATCGAACTGACGGAGATTGAGGGCGGTGCCAAGGGATATTTCCATCTGCAGGAGAATCGGATCGTCATCAAGAAGGGCATGAGTCAGCTGCAGACGGCAAAGACCGCCGTGCATGAAATGGCCCATCAGAAGCTGCATTCCCTGAAATCGGAAGGAGAAGAGAAAGAAGGAAGCCAACTGACCAGAAATGCGAAGGAAGTAGAGGCGTTATACCCATGTTTTTGTAATGTTGATCTTTTAAATTATTTTCCATAAATCCTCACTTTCTTGTAAAAAAGATGAGCATTATCAGATACGCTATTATCAGGTTTTCCCC
>Ga0256404_1006172_pt1 | contig 20191 bp, 19 predicted proteins | sample RumenRJG_01DNA_FD_185990 | JGI IMG/M metagenome (GOLD analysis project Ga0256404, IMG submission 185990) | Bovine rumen microbial communities from Lethbridge, Alberta, Canada - RJG_01 | ecosystem: Host-associated > Mammals > Digestive system > Stomach > Rumen | place: Canada: Alberta | collected...
CTCCAGGCGAGGCTGCCGTTGTGCCTGTGCTCCCATTGCCAGGATACAGAGCAGCAGGGAAATAAGCAAATTCTTCATATCATCTAAAAGTCTGCTGATTATTTTATGCCACAAAAATAACAATTATTTTTTTTCAAAGGCAAACATCATGTCAAGTAATTCCGTCTTACGGACTTCTTTACCCCAGTTCTTCCCCTTGAATTCATCGCTTTCGTTTATCTCACAGAGGCCAATAAAACGGAACAGGCGGTTGAATACTCTATATTCATACCCATGACCAGCATTTAGCATTGGGAAAGCTCTGCTATACTCATCAGCATAGAATCTTGTGTCGCGCCAATCCACGCCATAGTGATGCAGAAGCCATAAAGAATACAGTCGTCCTAAATTACCCACTTCGTTGTCTTCATACAAATCAAGCCAGCCAGTGTTGTAATTCCTAAAAAGGAACTGGATCATCGTCCGCATCAACTCATTATGTTCAGCAAGTAATTGCTTACCCTTGGCTGTTAGTGACAACTTTCCAATACGAGTCTTGATGAGTCCGCACTCCTTCAACACGACCCTGAGTACCTGCACTTCTTCTGTCTTAGGTTCACTCTTCTGTTTATACCAGTCAGTGCTCCAACTATGACTTCCTAATTCGTAGAGCTCGGCAACCGTCTTTGGAGGTATATACCCATGTGCCGTGAGTTTCAGTTCCTTTTCACTCAACTCATTCATCAGGTGCAGCGCCTGTCTCATGACGGGAATCCGCTCCATCTGTTCATCGGTTAATCGGCGCAGTTGTACTGGACACCCCACTTCTAACGGTCTATAGAGCATCATGTGCATCTGCTCAGATGAGAATCCATTGAAATTCGGCTTTGGAGTAGCGTTCTGTGCATGCATAATTTCACCCACATGACGGTTAATGTCATCCAGGTCCACGTGCTTACCACTTCTCTCCATCTGGTCGATCCATTCCTGCAACCGACAGGTAATTTCGTTCTTATCTATCATATGCCAAATTTATTTTAACACTTAACAGGATCATCTCCATCCGAATCTTCATTAAGATTTTTCAACCGCTTCACGGCCTTATCGAAATCACTCTCCAACATACGCATCTCGCGCTCACGATATATCTCAAACTCACGTTCTGCCTTCTCAATGGCTTCTTGATGCGACACGGTGCCATTCCCCTCTAAGATATTTTTTCTTAATCGCAATATCTGGTCATCAAGGGCAGCAATCCAGTCGGCCATCGTCATAGGATTCTGTTCCAATGCCTGAAACTCGGCATAGTCGAGGAACTGAGAGGTAAGTAGGTTCAATCGCTGCAACTCCAATTCCGACAGGTAGTTTTTGGCTATTTTTACATCATCTCGCGTCACATAGTTGCCCTTGAAGTTGGTCATGCCAACAAAAGGTTTCTCATTATCCACACGCTCATAAATCAGCTCTGCTGCCGTATGCTCATGTACGGCATAGTGCATCTTATTCTGAACCGTAGCAAAAAACTGCTTCGTCATTTTTGCACGAGGGTCGTAGTCAGTCGATGTGGCATAGATGTCCGTCACCTGCTGATAGAAGTTGCGTTCGCTGCTGCGAATGTCGCGGATGCGCTGCAAAAGCTCTTTGAAGTATCGGTTGCCCCCTTGCTTCAGTCGCTCATCGTCCATCGTGAACCCCTTCTGGATATATTCATGCAACCGCTGTGTAGCCCAGCGGCGGAAGCGTACGGCAATGGGCGACTGAACACGATAGCCCAAAGCTATGATTACATCAAGATTGTAATGGTCGATGTTTCGACGCACATGCCTTTTACCCTCTTGGCGAACTAATAAGAATTTCTTATAAGTTCCCTCTTTGTCGAGTTCTTTATCTGTATAGATGTTGGTGATATGCATGGAAACATTCTCCTGAGTAGTCTGGTAAATCGTAGCAAGCTGCTCCTGTGTCAGCCACACATCCTCATCAGCAAAACGAGTATTCACACTCACCCTGCCTTCATCATCCTTGTACAGTATCAGTTTGTTCTCTTTGTCCATATTTCGTATAACGCATTTATTCCGTTCTGTATCACATCATCCGTCTCTCCTTCTTTGCCCTTGCCATACTGTAAGCACACTCAAGGGTAAGGCTACGCAGCCTAGAGTATGGTTTCATCTACGAACCTACTCCGAGCCATCTTCGAAGGCATCAGCTTGCATCGACCTGTGTTCGTTCTATGTTACATGCGCGGAAGTTCATTGACGTTAACTTCGAAACATTTGGCTACCTCCATCAGATTTTCCAAGTTGGGCTGTGCGCTGTTGGTACACCATTTGGAAACCGTGGCTTGGGCAACACCTATCTGCTCTGCTAACCACTTATTGGTGCGCTGGTACCCTCCACGAGACACTCGGTAGTCTAGCGGTTCCTCCCTTCTCTGCAAGCACTACTTTTAGTCGGTTTAAGTCTTTACCTTCCATGTGACACATTATTATATTATAGGATACAAAGATAACGTTTTTTTAGCAGAAAAAAACAAGTTTTGCTAAAAATATGAGCAGACAGGCAAGAATAATTGTGTTTTAACAAATTTTGAAAGTAAAAAACAGGAAAAAACTCACCAAATTGACTTATGAAAAGTCATTTTCACCCCCAAAGAGACAAAACATGTGTTATGGTAGATATGTAAGATTAAGATTTAAAAAGATTGTACATTCAGCACATTTTTTTTGCGAAAAATGTGTAACTTTGCAGATTTTTCTTTAACTTTGTGGCTCAATCAAGAAATGAAAGGAAGAATCTGATTTTTAAAGAATATAACAATGACACTACAAGAAGCTATTGAAGCCCGGCATAGTGTAAGGGCATACAAAAACGAACCTTTGGCTGATGATGCAGTCAAGATACTGGAAGAGCAGATTGGTGCCGGAGAAGTCAACTTTGATTGGGTATGAATATTGAATTGGTCAGAGAGTACACGTTGTCACTTCCAGGAGTGACCGAAGACCAGGCGTTTGGTGAAGACATCCTTAACTTTCGCTTGGAAGGAAAGATATTTGTCTGCCTATGGTTAGGCGGTGGCAGATATGATATGAAGGACGGAGAATCAAGAATCGCCTTGAAGTTATCTCCAGACAGGAATATCGAACTTAGAGAACAATTCTCTGCCGTTAGACCAGCCTATCATTGGAACAAGACGCACTGGAGCGACGTTTATTACGAAGAGATGGACGAAGCAATAGTAGAGGGGTTGATTAAAGAATCCTATCAACTCATAGCATCGAAACTTCCGAAGGCTATTCGAGTAAAGTATTTATCAGATTAACAACAAACATGAGACTAGAGCATGAAGCCGCTACAAAGACAAACTATTCCTCAAACTTGTTTAATCCTCTCATGGTATGGCGCAGGGCACTGAGAATCTGTTGCGACTCCTGGACTAGATTCAGAAATACCGTCATGCTCTCTATATTGAGTTGTTTGGCTTGAATGTCGTGGATGATAGTCTGTCGATAATCGGAAAGTTGTGATTGCATCTTATTAGCATCACCACGTATCAAATCCTTTGTTTCGGCGTGGCTTGCCCGGGTGATGAGTTGTAATATCTCATTGCGCATCTGTAAGAACTCCTGAATATACCTTCCCGGCACAGGACTAAAGTTATTGCCTACATGCTCTAAGCATGGCTCACCCATACGCTTCAGGCAGTAAACCATCTGCGCCAGCGAGTTGATGGTCAGGAAGTACCATGTGCCCTTCTCGATACTCAACACAGGGTCTATGCGCCGTTGGGCTACAATTTGCTTGCGCCGCTGACGTTTAATATCCTTGCGTTGGTTTTCGGTCATCGCTGTAGTACGTTTCAGCATGCGGTAATCCTCATAAAAGAAAGCATCGGTCAGCGATTTGTAAGTCTCTGCAACCAGTTGCAGTTGGTTCGTGATGGTTAGCGTCACATGCAGTCGAAGCAATTTCCAACACTCAGCTTTATCGCTGCTACGAATAATGCGATCAAACAGTTCGTCGGCCTCGCTGGTCTTGTTGCTTTTTTTATAGTTCAGGTGGCTTCGAATAAGCAAGAAGATGGCCAGCGCGATGGCAGCGACCATTGCCATAAACGACCCGAAAAACAGGGCGATGCAGACGAGAAAGCACAGTATGAACGCTACGCCAGCCGTGATGAACCAGCCGCCGATAACCGACAACACACCAGTGATACGGAATACGGCACTTTCGCGACTCCATGCACGGTCGGCTAGCGAAGCCCCCATGGCCACCATGAAGGTGACGTAGGTAGTGGATAGCGGCAATTTGAGCGATGTGCCCAGTGCCACAAGTGCTCCGGCGAGTACCAGATTGACAGCTGCGCGAATCTCGTCAAAGGCGGCTCCTTGCTTCAGCACGGCAGCATCGGCATTGAAGCGCGAGTCTATCCATCGTGCCATGCCCCCTGGTACCATCGCTGCCACACCACCGGCCACGCTTCTGGACGTGCGAACCAATGTCCGAGCCACTCCGCTCGCCCCAAACATCTCATCGCCCTCGTCCTGACGCGAGAGGTCGACCGACGTCTTCACCACATTCTGTGCTTTTTTCGAGAAGACCAGTGCGAGCACCATCACCACACCAGCCGCGATGAGATAGATAGCCGGTGTGCGGGCTCCTTCCATCAGGCTCTTCATCATGAATCCCTGAGCATCAGCGCTTCCGTGAGCTATATAGTCCTGATAAGCCTCAAGCCCCGTCAACGGCACGCCCACGAAGTTCACGAGATCGTTGCCCGCAAACGCCATTGCCAAAGCAAACGTGCCAAATAGCACGACGCACTTCAGCACAGGCAGTTTCAAGGCACTCAGCAGCGTCATAAGCACTGAGAATACAGCAATGCCACCACCGATAATCAGCCATGTGTTCTCGCTGATGAGTGCCTTCATCTCTGGCGTCATCAGACTGCTATTCTTCAGTCCGTTGATGAGCAGAAACCAGACGATGACAGTCACCGACAGTCCGCCGAAGATGCCAATCTTTAACGACGAAGTAAGCAGACTCCCCATCTTGCCCTTCTGGTCCGTTGTTCGGCCGTTCACGCGATAGGTAAAAGTGAAAACGATACGTGCCACCCACTGCACCAGCATGCCGAAGACGAATGCAATGGCCACGCTGAGGAAGATACCGAGGATGACCGAGATAGCTTTCTCTGTGTTGAGCAAATCGCCTAGCGATAGCAGCGTGCCGTCTGACGCCGTCGCCCCGTGCATAATTTGGAGTATCGCAATAGCAAAGGCTCCGCCCAGCAGTTCGAACACCATTGAGACGGTGGTGGATGTTGGCATGCCTAGCGTGTTGAACACATCTAGCAAGATGACGTCGGTAATCATCACGGCCAGGAACACGCACATGACGTCATAGAAAGAAAAGTATGCCGGTGTCATGATGCCATTTCGCGCCACGTCCATCATGCCGTTGCTAAGCGCTGCACCAATAAAAACACCAATAGCGGCTATTGCCACTACCGTCCGATATCGTGCCACTCGTGCTCCGATGGCCGAGTTAAGAAAGTTCACTGCGTCGTTGCTCACGCCCACCATAAGGTCGAACACAGCGAGCACAATCAGAAATATGACAATGATTAGGAATAAAGTATTCATCGCTTCTGTTATTTGATTACATGTATCGTTTTATCTTCTTCAACGTTGACATTGGTAGGTTGAGCTTTAGATAAACCAATGAAGACAAATGTGAGAAACAACACTAGGATGACAAATCTCACCCAATTAAAGATTCTCTGAATTCTTTTTGTTTTTTCTTTATCCATAAATGATTTAGCCAACCGTTAGTGATTGACATTGCAAAGGTAAACTGAGCTTGTTACAAAAACATTTCATTCGTGTGATAGATAGGTTACATCGACGTTTGTAACAGGATTGTAACATGAGCGTAACATGAGCGTAACAAGATTGTAATACCTTTGTACCCTAAAAAAAAACAAATGACAATGGAATTGATTATCGGCATTTTTAATCTTGTGGGGTCGCTGGCATTGTTTCTCTATGGAATGAAGACAATGTCGGAAGGACTTGAGAAGTTTGCGGGCGATCGTCTGCGCAGTATTCTGGCAGCTATGACCAAGAACCGTGTGATGGGTGTCCTGACAGGAATTCTGATCACGGCCCTCATTCAGTCGTCAAGCGCTACAACCGTGATGGTTGTAAGCTTCGTTAATGCAGGACTGATGACACTTGGCCAATCCATTGGTGTCATCATGGGTGCAAACATTGGAACCACGGTTACAGCATGGATTATATCAGCAGTTGGCTTTAAGGTGAATATCGCCGCCTTTGCCATTCCCTTACTATCGATTGGTATGCCCCTGATATTCAGTAGCAAAGGGTCACGCAAAAGTATTGGTGAGTTTATATTCGGCTTTTCTTTCCTCTTTATGGGTTTGTCGTTTCTGCAAGAGGCAGCTACCACAATGAATATCGGTGATATGGTGGCTGGTATGTTGGCCCACGTGCCCCAAGACTCGTTCCTAACCATTATTCTCTTCGTTATTGTTGGTGCACTGGTCACGATGATTGTTCAGGCATCGGCAGCCACGATGGCTATCACGCTGATGCTCTTTGGCATGAATATCCCTGGTTTTGGATTTGAGCAGGCTGCTGCGTTGGCTATGGGTCAGAATATAGGTACTACCATCACAGCCTTTATGGCCTCTTTGACAGCCAACACGCAAGCTCGAAGAGCAGCCTTGGCCCACATGTTCTTCAATGTGTTTGGTGTCGTAGTCTTCCTCATTGTGTTCTATCCAGCCTGCGATGCCGTCAGTTGGGTTGTAGAGAATATCCTAGGTGGCGGTAATGACTTGTTTAAACTCTCAGCCTTCCATACCGCTTTCAATGTCATTAACACCCTGTTGCTCATCGGTTTTGTGAAGCAGATAGAGATGCTCGTGTGTCGTGTGCTGCCTATGAAGGCCCAGGACGAAGACTATCGCCTGCGCTTCATCAGTGGTGGCCTGCTCTCTACAGCCGAGCTCAGCATCATGGAGGCTCAGAAGGAGATTCACAGTTTCGCTGAGCGCTGTCAGCGCATGGCCGGTTTTGTGCCCACGCTCTTGGAAACACAAGACGAGATGGAGTTTAATAAGATCTTTGCCCGTATCGAGAAATACGAGAATATTACCGACTCGATGGAGATGGAGATAGCCAGTTATCTGAATAAAGTAAGCGAGGGACGTCTGTCTGATGCCTCAAAGACGCAGATTCAGAAGATGCTCCGCCAGATATCAGAACTAGAGTCGATAGGTGACTCTGTATATAATCTTGGGCGTACCTTAAACCGTCACCGTATGCACTGCCAGAAATCTTTTACCGCAGAACAGAAACAGCATATGATGACGATGCTGCAGTTGGTAGATGCTGCCCTCAGTGAGATGCTGAAGCGCATAGACCAACCTACAACAAAGTCGGGTGTTAAGACGTCGCTCAACATCGAACATGAAATCAACAACTACCGTACCCAGTTGAAAAACCAGAATCTACACGATGTCAACGCAGGTCTCTACGACTATCAGCTCGGTGTGTTCTACGTTGACTTTATCTCGGAGTGTGAGAGACTTGGCGACTACGTGATGAACGTTGTTCAGGCTGGAAAGGGACTGAGTAATGACTTTGGCGACGGTCCTGTCAATGGGATGGCTTGATGGGGCGTTGGCTATTTGGCGTCTACGACAAGAAAACGTGCCAGGGTGAACCTGATGGTGAGTCCACCACCAGGAGTCGCAAGTGCCTCAACTTGTCCGCCGTGAGCCAATACTGCATTCTTGACGATGGCAAGCCCTAGGCCTGTGCCCCCCAACTTGCGTGAACGTCCCTTGTCCACACGGTAGAAACGTTCAAACAGATGTTCACGGTGCTTTGCCTCTACACCAAGACCGTTGTCGCTTACCTGAAACTCAAAGAAGTGCCGTCCTTCCGTTTCAATTTCCCGGCAGGCGATGATCAGTCGGGTCGCCCCGCTGGCATAGGAAATAGTATTGTCTATCAGATTTCTGAAAATGCTATAGAGTAAGCTTGAATCACCCAGCACCTCTATATGTTCTAGTAGGTGGAGTTCAAGTTTGATGCCTTTATTCTGTAATTGCAAGTCAGTGTCGTCTGTCACATTGTTGATAATCTGCAACACGTCAACCTGACGGTATTCGTGCCGAATATTAGATGAGCCATCGTCAATCTCGTCGAGTTTGGTGAGGACACTCATATCCAACAGAAGCTTGTTCATGCGTTCGCTTTGAGCATAGCAACGTTCCAGGAAATGTTTTTTCTTATCATCAGGCATGTCGGGATTATCGATGATGCTCTCTAAATAACCATGAATGCTGGCAGCAGGTGTCTTTAGTTCATGAGCAGCATTCTGTGTAAGTTGTCGCTTGATACGGACCTTGTCTTCTTCAGAATGCCGTAGTTTCCAGTATAACATAATGATAGTGTGACTGATATCTCCCAATTCGTCATCAGGCAGTCTGCGTTCTAATTCATGATCGAGTTCCTGGCCTTCCTCGGCCTTTACGGCAAATTCGCGTAAGTAACCTATATGGCGACTGATGCGGTGAGTGATATAGTAGAGCACAATGCCAAGTAGCAAGGTGAGAACACCAGAGTAGTAAATGTAAGTGTTGTCTGCCTGCAGTGAGCGCGTAAGTTCTGCAGAATATGGCACGGCAGCACGTACAATCACGTCGCCAAAGCGTGTGGCAGAATAGAAGTAGGTCTCATGGGTAGATTGTGACATACGTTTGATGTCATAGCCACTACCTTCTCGCAAAGCCTGTTGGATTTCCCTTCTCTGTAGGTGATTTCCCAAGTCTTTCACGTTCGTGTCGTAACTGTCAAGGATGACCCGTCCTTCCTTGTCAATCACCGACACTCGAAGCCCCTCCATCTGATGGTGTAAGACGTAATTGCGAAAAGTATGGCTGCAGACGATGCTGTCCATACCTACAGTCTGCACCATCTCATAGTTATACATCTGCAGTCGTGAGTGAAGGATATCAATTTTATACTCTTTTTCACGCTTATACTGATATACACTAAAACAAATAGCAAATAGCAGGAACACACCACCGATGCTCAGCAGAAGGTTGCGTTGAAAGGATTTACTCTTCGGCTCTGGCGTAAAAGGCTCCCGTTTAGTCACATCTTTCAAAGTAGTAGCCATATCCCACACGAGTTTTTATCTGTTTTCCATAATGATCTATCTTCTTGCGCAATCTGGTGATATTGACATCCACCGTACGGTCGAGCACCAATACATCCTGTGGCCAACAATACTTCAGCAGGTCCTCTCGGGAAAACACCTTGTTGGGATGCTGGAGAAAAAACGACAACAACTCAAATTCCAGTTTTGTAAATTCCAGTTCCTTTCCGTCGCATGTGACAGTCTTGGCATTCAGGTCAACAGTGATACCCTCATAAACAATCTTGTTCTCAGCAGGACTTGATGCACCTTGCTGCAGTTGTGCACGTCTGAGCACAGCCTTAACTCTGGCCTTCACTTCTTTCATACCCAGCGGCTTGGTGATATAGTCATCGGCACCTATATTCAATCCCTTTACCAGATTGTCCTCACTATCGAGTGCCGTGATGAAAATAATTGGAATCCGCATAGTGGCAGCATCGTTCTTTAATCTGCGCGCCAACTGGAACCCCGACATTTCTCCCATCATCACGTCCAGCAGTATCAGAGAATAGTCCTGTAGAGGTAGGTCCAACGCCTCCTCTGCCGAGTTTGCTGTTGTTACCTCAAATCCTTCTGTTTCGAGATTGTATTGCAGTATCTCACAGATATCCTGCTCATCATCTACAACAAGTATCTTCATGATTCTTTTGTATTTCTTGGTACAAAGATACGAACTAATTTTGAAAAACAAAAATGTTACTTGTTACAAAATGATTAAAACTCAAATTTGCAGGTGCTTTTCTCTGCTAAGCAATAAATGGCCAGGAAATACGTTATTATTACTAAAACAGATAATTCTAATGAGAAAAATATTTTAAATAATGGAAGTCATACAAAGTTTTACAATTGATCATACACATCTGAAGCCGGGTATCTATGTGTCCCGTGTAGATAAGGGTTTTACAACGTTTGACCTACGTATCACAGAACCCAATAAGGAGCCGGCAGTAGCTCCTGCTGCCATACATAGTATTGAGCATCTGATGGCAACATGGTTTCGTAATTCTCATGTTAAGGAAGATGTGGTATATGTTGGTCCTATGGGCTGCTTAACAGGTATGTACATCATTATGACAGGTCATTATGGTGTGCAGGATATGCGTCAATTGACCATAGAGTGCCTGGAGTGGATTCTAACCCAGAATGAAGTACCGGCAACCCGTCCGGAGGCTTGCGGAAACTATTTGTTGCACGACCTGCCCATGTGTAAGTGGGAATGTGCCCGCTATTTGGATCGACTGAGGAATGATTTTCATTCAGAGTATACCAAACTCCAGATTACGTTGAGCGACGGCAAGACTTTTGCTGACGCCTAAACGCGACGCTTCAGATAGATAAAACATGTCGAAACAGACAATTTTTCAGCGCCCCTTGTGGGCAGCACTTTTTGCCTTTACCGCAGCATTCCTTTGGGGATGGGCCTATCCGTTTATCAAACTGGGTTTCGATGAGTTTGATATTACGGCTGATATGACGGGCAGCAAGATGCTGTTTGCTGGCATCCGCTTCTTTATCTCAGGTGTTATCATCCTCTCTATTGCCAAACTGACCCGTCGTTCCTTTAGTTATAAGGAGGAGGCAAGGGACAGCGTGCTGACCAGCAGTTTGTTTCTGTTGGCCTTCACGCTTCTGAACACCACGCTGCATTATGCAGCCTTTTATATCGGTTTGTCGCATAGTCAGGGTAGTAGGGCGGCTATTCTGAACTCCCTGAGTGTGTTTGTGTTGGTGCTCCTGGCCTGCGCCTTTTTTAAAAGTGATAAACTGACGTTTCGCAAGATGGTGGGTTGTGCCATCGGTTTTGGCGGTATCCTTTCGCTGAACTTGGGAGGCGAGGGGAGTGGATCGTTTACTTTCCTTGGCGACGGTATGATTATCCTGAATGCGCTCTGCGGCGCCTTCGCAGGACTGATGACAAGGGGTGTCAACAAGCGCGTGGATGTGTTTGTGGGAACGGGCTATAGCCTAGGCATCGGCGGCGCTCTGCTGGTGATTCCGGGACTGTTGCTTGGTGGCACCCTTCCGCATGTCACCCTGCTGGGACTCTTCTATCTGCTGATGCTGATAGCCATTTCAACTATTGGTTTCACGCTCTACAATAAGTTGTTGACGTGCAATCCTGTAGGAAAGATTGCTATCTGGAACTCGCTCATCCCTGTGGTGGGGGCCGTGACCTCCTGTTTGTGTCTGGCCGAGGAATTCCAGTGGAAGTATGCCGTTGCGGCCACATTGACCACAGCTGGAATATACATTATCAATAAAGGAAAGAAATAGGCATTTTCTTTTCGTGTTCTCGAAATTTTTGATTACCTTTGCGCTCTGTTAATAAAACATCAGTAATAAACCTATGGCAACAGTAAAACCATTTCGTGGCATTCGTCCACCAAAAGAACTTGTAGAACAAGTAGAGAGCCGTCCTTATGACGTACTGGATTCTGAGGAAGCCCGTGCTGAGGCTGGCGACAACGAGAAAAGTCTGTATCATATCATTAAGCCGGAGATTGATTTCCCTGTGGGTACATCGGAATATGATCCTCGTGTCTATGAAAAGGCCGCAGAGAACTTCCAGATGTTCCAGGACAAAGGCTGGCTGGTACAGGATGAGGACGACCACTATTATATCTACGCACAGACCATGAACGGTAAGACGCAGTATGGTCTGGTGGTAGGTGCTTTGGTTGACGACTATATGCAGGGACGTATCAAGAAGCACGAGCTGACACGTCGCGACAAGGAGGAAGACCGCATGAAGCATGTCCGTGTGAACAATGCCAATGTTGAGCCCGTATTCTTTGCATATCCTGATAACAGCACGCTCGATGCGCTGATTATGCGCTATGCGAAGACAGAGCCCATCTATGACTTCATTGCTCCTATCGACGGTTTCCGTCATCAGTTCTGGGTGATTAGCGATAAGGCTGATATGCAGACCATCACCGACGAGTTTGCCAAGATGCCTTCGCTCTATATCGCCGATGGTCACCACCGTTCAGCAGCTGCTGCCTTGGTTGGTGCCGAGAAACAGAAGCAGAACCCCAATCACACGGGTAAGGAGGAGTATAACTATTTCATGGCTGTATGTTTCCAGGCTTCACAGCTCACCATCCTGGATTATAACCGCGTGGTGAAAGACCTGAACGGTCTCAGTTCGGAGGAGTTCCTGAAGGCGTTGGACAAGAATTTCATCGTTGAGGATAAGGGTACCGATATCTATAAGCCCGCTCAACTCCACGAGTTCTCACTCTATCTGGATGAGCACTGGTACAGTTTGAAGGCTAAGGAGGGTACCTATGATAATAATGATCCTATCGGTGTGCTCGACGTGGACATCTCAAGTCGTCTGATTCTTGATGAGATCCTGAACATCGGCGACCTGCGCTCTTCAAAGCGTATCGACTTCGTCGGGGGGCTGCGCGGACTGGGTGAACTGAAGCGTCGTGTGGATAATGGCGAGATGCGTGCTGCCCTGGCGCTCTATCCTGTCTCTATGCAGCAAATCATGGATATTGCCGACAGCGGTAAGATTATGCCTCCAAAGGCAACCTGGTTTGAGCCAAAACTGCGCTCTGGACTGGTGATTCATAAATTGTCCTAATAACGTTATTACGTTATAACAGGAAAGAATGACAGACGAATTCAAGACGATAGCAACAACAAGCGAGGGATTTTACTCTGAGAAACGGAGTAAATTCCTCGCTTTTGCACATCATGTTGAGACGGTCGAGGAGGTAAAGGAGATTATTGCGCAGTATCGTAAGAAATACTATGATGCGCGCCACGTGTGCTATGCCTATATGTTGGGGCCTGAGCGTGAGGAGTTCCGTGCGAATGATGATGGGGAACCGTCGTCAACTGCCGGAAAACCCATTCTGGGTCAGATAAACTCTAACGAACTGACAGACATCCTGGTTGTCGTGGTACGCTACTATGGTGGCGTGAACCTGGGTACCAGCGGACTGATTATTGCCTACCGTGAGGCTACTGCCGATGCGATAGCCCATGCAGAGGTAGTGACGCGTCAGGTGGAGGAACTGGTTACTTATTCCTTTGCCTATCCGCTGATGAACGACGTGATGCGAATCGTCAAGGATATGAACCCGCGTATTGTCAGTCAGACATACGATAATACCTGCCAGATTTGTCTGAGTATCCGTAAAAGTGAAGCCGAACAGCTAAAAAGCAGATTGGCGAAACTTTCCTTTGAATAAATTTGGAGGTTTCGTTGAAACTTCGTACCTTTGCATCCGCAAAAAGCGAGAGGAAAACAGAACTCGTATGAAGTGATAATTCGGAGAGTTGGCAGAGTGATCGATCGCGCTGGACTCGAAATCCGGTATACCCTTATGGGTATCGGGGGTTTGAATCCCTCACTCTCCGCAAAATGAAAGGGAACCAAGTCGGTTCCCTTTTTTCGTGTCGTTATTGATAGTCCTCTTTCGTGACTGTGATGTCTATGTAGGTCTTCTCCGGTTCGGCTGTAGAGCCGTAAATATAGCGGAAACTGATGCCTTTGTTCATCAGGGCTTTGTAGGACGGCGTGTTCTTAAGTTCCTTAACCAGAGTGCCTTTTAAGTCGTTGTTGCTGACGATATTCTCTACCGTACTGTCGTTGTCGCTATTGCCTGTGAAACGGAAATACTGTGTCTGGGTGAGGGTGGGGATGTCAAACACAATACTGTCAAGATACATGTTGTCGCCTATCGGCATGGGGCATTTTGATTCTGTCACTTCACGTGCCTCACGAGCAGCCTTTTCCTCCAATGATTCCTGACATGCGGTCAGCAGGAGTAATGCTGTTGTAAAAAGTAAAATTTTCTTCATAAATGGTGTCAAATTGTTATTTTTGTGGCAAAGATACGAAAAAAAACTATAATAGGTGTTTTATTTCCGTTCTTTTTTATTAACTTTGCATCGAAAAGACACGTATACGTTAATGAAGAATATCAGAAATTTCTGTATAATAGCACATATTGATCACGGCAAGTCAACGCTTGCCGATAGACTGTTGGAACGTACCAAAACCATTCAAGTGACTGAGGGTCAGATGCTTGACGATATGGATTTGGAACGCGAGAGAGGTATTACAATTAAAAGTCACGCTATCCAGATGGAGTATGAGAAGGATGGCGAGAAATATATCCTGAATTTGATTGACACTCCAGGCCATGTGGACTTCTCGTACGAGGTTTCCCGAAGTATTGCTGCCTGTGAGGGTGCTCTGCTGGTGGTCGATGCTACACAGGGTGTACAGGCTCAGACCATCTCAAATCTATATATGGCTATTGATAACAATCTGGAGATTATTCCTGTTATCAACAAGATTGACATGCCCAGTGCTATGCCCGACGAGGTGGAGGATGAAATCGTAGATTTGATTGGTTGCGACCCTGAGGATATCATCCGTGCATCAGGAAAGACGGGCGAGGGTGTTGACGACATACTGAATGCCGTGGTGGATCGTATCCCTCATCCCGTGGGCGATGAGGAGGCTCCGCTTCAGGCATTGATTTTCGACTCTGTATTCAATTCCTTCCGTGGTATTATTGCTTACTTCAAGGTAAATAACGGTGTCATCCGTAAGGGCGACAAGGTGAAGTTCTTTAATACCGGTATGGAATACGAGGCCGACGAGGTGGGTGTGCTGAAGATGGACATGATTCCCCGTAAGGAGTTGCGTACTGGTGACGTAGGTTATATTATCAGCGGTATCAAGAACTCAAAGGAGGTGAAGGTGGGTGATACCATTACCCATATAGACCGTCCTTGCGAAAAGGCGATTGAGGGATTCCAGGAAGTGAAGCCTATGGTCTTCGCCGGTGTCTATCCTATTGATCCGGCCGACTATGAGAACTTGCGTGCGTCGCTTGAGAAACTGCAACTTAACGATGCCTCGCTGACCTTCCAGCCCGAGTCCTCTGTGGCTCTGGGCTTCGGTTTCCGTTGCGGTTTCCTCGGACTGCTCCACATGGAGATTGTCCAGGAACGCTTGGATCGTGAGTTTGATATGGATGTGATTACCACCGTGCCCAACGTATCGTATATGTGTTATACGAAGCAGGGTGAGGTGAAAGAGGTACACAACCCCTCTGGTCTGCCTGATCAGACGATGATAGACCATATCGAGGAACCTTATATCCGTGCATCAATCATTACGGCAGCCGACTTTATCGGACCTATCATGACGCTCTGCCTGGACAAGCGTGGTGAACTCTTGGACCAGCAGTATGTCAGCGGAAACCGTGTGGAACTGCATTTCATGTTGCCGCTGGGTGAAATCGTGATTGACTTCTATGATAAGCTGAAGAGTATCTCTAAGGGCTATGCTTCGTTCGATTATCATATCGATTCGTTCCGTCCTTCAAAGCTTGTCAAACTGGATATCCTGCTCAATGGTGAACCTGTGGATGCACTGTCTACGCTGACTCATCAGGACAATGCCGTGACCTTTGGCCGCAGGATGTGTGAGAAGTTGAAGGAACTGATTCCGCGTCAGCAGTTTGATATTGCTATCCAGGCTGCTATCGGCGCAAAGATTATAGCTCGCGAAACGGTGAAGCAGGTGCGTAAGGACGTGCTGGCCAAGTGTTATGGTGGTGACGTGAGTCGTAAGCGTAAACTGCTGGAGAAACAGAAGCGAGGCAAGAAGCGCATGAAGCAGATTGGTAATGTGGAGGTGCCACAGAAAGCCTTCCTTGCTGTGTTGAAACTTGATTAAGAATTTATTTTCTACTAACGTTATAAATACGTATAAATTATGCCAAACCTAAGTTTAACCCCGCGCGATGTGGCCCGCGAACTGGCCCGCAGATATAGTACAATGACACACGAGGAGCTCGATATCCTTGAGAGCGTGCTCGTGCCCATGAAGTTTGCCAAGAACGAAAAGATTCTGGGCGAAGGTGAAACATGTGAATATATTTACTGGGTAGTCAAGGGTTTGGTGCGACAGTATTACTTCAAGAACGGTAAGGAACTGACGGAGTATATGGCTACCGAGAACACCATCGTGATGAGTATCGAGAGTCTGTTTAAGGAAAAGCCCTCTTCGCAGATTATCCATGCGCTCGAGCCAACCATCGTATATGCGATGCCAAAGAAAGAACTTGAGGCTGTGGCTATGCGTAGCGTGAACATTCAGATTCTGTATCGTAAGATTCTGGAGGAGTCGCTGATTATCAGTCAGCAGCATGCAGATATGTTGCGCTTCGAGAGTGCTCAGGACCGTTATCAGAAACTGGTGAAGAGCAGTCCGCAGCTGGTGTTGCGTGCTCCCTTGGTATATATTGCCAGCTATCTGCAGATGACGCCAGAGACATTGAGTCGCGTGCGTACAGCGGTATTATTGAATTCATAAGAAATCTGTTTATAGTAATTTTAATTAAGGTTAATATAAGAAAAGGCTCTGCTGTGAAGCAGGGCCTTTTCATTCGTAGTTATATGATGGGGTTCCTTAGATTCCCAGTTTCTTGCGGATATCCTTGGGGATAGCGTTCTTGTTGACGAGGAAGTCCATTGTGTTGGCTGCGATGAAGGTCTTGGTCATATACCAGATACCCTTGTATTCGCCAGTCTCACCCCATGAGTTCTTCACCATGTAGTACTCCTTGCCATTCTGGTCCTTAGCCACACCGTAGATCAGCATGCCGTGGTCGTCGGTCAGTTCCCAGTTGTCGAAACGCTCCTGACGCAGCTCCTGTGTAGGTGTAATCTCAGGCACGTTGCAGCCCAGAGAGTCGATGAGGTTCTTTTTCTTGGCAGCTGTCATCTTCAGCCATTTTGCCATATCGCTACCCTGCAGACTCTCAGTTTTCTTGGTATCAATAGCGTAGGCCAGACCCTGACGTGTGAAACCATCCTCGCTCACATCACCGCCCCATGCTACGGTGTAACCCTTCTCAATGGCATTGTCGATAACCTTCATCATCTCGTCCATAGGCAGGTTGTATGACAGGGGGAAGCGCCAGTTGTCCTGCACCTCTACAGCGAATGCGCTATAGAAGGGGTGGTGGGTATAACTGGTGATGCTGACGTAGTCGTCCAGATTGATGCCCAGGCTCTTCACGAAAGTCTGTGGGGTGTATTTCTTGCCCTCGTAGGTAAACTCCTCAGGACACTTACCCAGGTAGGCGTCGAGGATACCCTGCAGACCAACCTTCCACTGACCGCTGATCTTCTTGGCTGAGCTCTTGGCGATAGCAGCCACGTAAGGCTCCATCAGTGAGAAGAACTCATTGAAGTTGTTTAGTGAGTCGCCATACAGTGACCCAGGGAAAGGCATCGTGCCCTCGGGAACGATACCATGTTTCTTCATAGTGGCCAGCACGTCTTCGGCGCTGCCGCCTTGAGAGAACTGGCAGTCACCGTGGAAGCGAACCACCTGTGTAGCGCGTTCCATATAAGTTTTGTTGGCAACGAATGACTCACAGAGGTCGTAAGTCTTGCCTGTTGCCTTCAGTATCTCAGCCTCGAAGAACGAGATAGTGCTATAGTCCCAACAGGTACCGCTGCGGTTCTGGTCCTTGATGCTTGTAATTGGATTCTCCTTAATGGTTGTGAATACAGGCTTGTTGCTGGCCTTCTTCTCGGCCTCCTGAGCCTGTGCACCAACAGCCATGAGGCTAATCAGTGCGAGTGATAAAACTTTCTTCATTTTTTTGTGTTTAATAATTAATTGTTTTTCATAAAGTCTTCCAGTTCTTGTGGATGGTAGGGGATACGCTTGCTGCCCATGAAGCGGCAACCGTCCTCTGTAATCAGCAGGTCATCCTCAATGCGGATACCGCCAAAGTCCTTGTAGGTCTCCAGCAGGTCGAAATTGAGGAACTCCTTGCAGTGTCCTTCTTTCTTCCAAAGGTCGATGAGGTGGGGGATGAAGTAGATACCTGGTTCATCAGTTACAACGAAGCCTGGTTCCAGTTTGCGTCCCATGCGCAGGCAGTTGGTACCAAACTGCTCCAGATTGGGGCGTGTCTCCTCGTCGAAACCTACGTATATCTGGCCCAGTCCTTCCATATCGTGTACGTCCATACCCATCATGTGTCCCAGTCCGTGAGGCAGGAACATGGCGTGGGCACCAGCACGTACGGCTTCTTCCGTGTCACCTTTCATCAGTCCCAGTTCCTTCAATCGGTCGGTCATCAGACGGCATACGGCGAAGTGTACGTCTGCGTATTTCACGCCAGGCTTTGCCACCTCCAGTACGTAGTCGTGACAAGCCTCTACGATAGAATAGATTTCAAGCTGGCGCTGTGTGAACTTGCCGTTGACGGGCATCGTACGTGTATTGTCTGAGCAGTAGTCATTCAGTTCACAACCGGCATCGCACAGCACTAATCGTCCGTCCTCCAGGGGAGCGTCAGATGGGTTGCCGTGCATAATCTCACCATGCTGACTGAAGATAGTGGCGAAGCTGACGCCTTGCGCCAGACTGCGGGCGATGCCGTCAACCTGTCCGCCGATGAAACGCTCAGTCACACCTGGCTTGATCAGCAGTTGTGCTGTAGTATGCATGGCATAGCCTACATCACAAGCTTTCTCAATAGCCTCTATCTCCTGTGGCTCCTTCGTAGCACGCATCTTCACTACGGCTTTAATCAAATCGAGTGATGCCTTTTCCTTCTGCTGTGATGGATGGATGCCCAGCAGGTCCATAATCTGTATCTTGGTGTCGAAACGGTATGGCGGCAGAAAATGGATAGAACGTCCGTTAGCCTTGTCGCAAAGAACTTTTAACTGTGCCATAGGGGCTGTCTTGCTGATGCCTACCTGTGCGGCCAAATCAGCCACACTGGGCGTGTAACCCATCCATACGATATCTTCTACATCGATATCGTCGCCAAGGAGCCATTCCTCGTCGTTGTCTATGTCGATAACACCTACCAGTCCGTCTCTGTGCTGACCGAAGTAGTACAGGAACGAAGAGTCCTGACGGAAAGGTGCATAGCCGTTGGCAGGATAATTGGCAGGCGATTCGTTGTTTCCGAAGAGCACTACCACACCTTCTCCTACCAGCTTCTTTAGCTGTGCACGGCGTCTGATATAAGTCTCTTTTTCAAACATTTTGATAAGAAAATTAAGTCCAAAGTTTAAAAACGTTGCAAAATTACGCATTTTTTATGGAAAAATATTAATTTTGCAGCATAAAAAACTTTAATAGTGATGATTCAGCGTCTTGACAGGCATACAGGACTGGTTCTTGAGGGTGGTGGCATGCGTGGCGTGTTTACCAGTGGGGTGCTTGATGCCTTCATGAAATATGAGCTTTATTTCCCTTATGTGGTGGCAGTTTCGGCAGGTGCCTGCAACGGTCTTTCGTATATGAGCCGACAGCCTCGTCGTGCGCGTTATTCCAATATCGACATGTTGCGCAAATATGGCTATATCTCGCTGAAGAATCTCCTTGTCCAGGGCTGCATCTTTGATCCCAACATCCTCTATGAGCGCTTTCCTGCTGAAATCGTTCCTTTCGACTATAAGGCTTACGCTGCCAATCCGGCCCCTTTTGAGATGGTCACAACCAACTGTATTACAGGTCAGGCTGAGTATCTCAGTGAGAAGCATGACGCTCGTCGTATTACGGCTATAGCCAAAGCCAGCAGTTCATTGCCTTATGTCGCCCAGATTACGATGGTCGATGGCATTCCCATGCTTGATGGAGGTATCATTGACTCTATCCCTGTGCTTCGTGCCACCAGCCAGGGCCATCCGTTTAATGTTGTTATCATGACGCGCAACAAGGGCTACCGTTCTACCGAGCGCGATGTCAATATACCTTCTTTTATATATAAGGAGTATCCGCATCTGCGTGAAGCCCTGAGTCATCGTGTTGAGGCTTACAACCAACAGTTGGAGATGGTAGAGTGTATGGAGCGTTGGGGCGAGATTCTTATTATCCGTCCGCAGCGCAAGATGGAGGTGGGGCGAACCTGTAGCGATGTGGCAAAGTTGGAACGTCTCTACGAGGAAGGCTTCCGTG
>Ga0256404_1006173_pt1 | contig 20184 bp, 14 predicted proteins | sample RumenRJG_01DNA_FD_185990 | JGI IMG/M metagenome (GOLD analysis project Ga0256404, IMG submission 185990) | Bovine rumen microbial communities from Lethbridge, Alberta, Canada - RJG_01 | ecosystem: Host-associated > Mammals > Digestive system > Stomach > Rumen | place: Canada: Alberta | collected...
AACAGAAAAGGTTTTACGCTTATTGAACTACTGGTAGTAGTGATGATGGTGGGTATTCTTACCTCCGTGGCGTTGCCGCAGTACCGCAAAGCCATGAGACGTGCACGGGCGGCCGAAGTATTACAGATGTTGCCTGCCTTGTATGAAGCGCGCGCACGGTGGATGATTGAGAACGGATATAGTTGGCGGGATAATGGTACTACAAGTAGTATTGTGGATGCTGAAGGGCACCAAATTACTCCCTCGTTGGACCAGTTTGACATTGAGGCTAATATCCAGGGGGAACGCGATAATTTGGTTTGGACAAATAATTTTACATATAATTTAGGCTATTGTCAGGGGTGTGATAACCACCCGCACGGAATATTGGCAACTATGCGTGGGGCGCGTGATAGAGAGGATAAGTCTATGTTTATTTATTATACAGGCTCTGCCTTCTGTTGCCAAGGTTCGGCCATTGCGTGCCAACGCATAAATATTGATATGTGTATTAGAGAAACGGGAGACTAATTATGAAAAACAAGAAAGGTTTTACGTTAGTAGAAATGTTGGCGGTAGTAATTATTATCGGTATTTTAACGGCCATTGCGCTGCCGCAATACCGCCGGGCTATTCAAAAGGCCAAAGCCACGGAAGCACTGGTCATGTTGCGCACCATTAACGACTCGGCCGAGCGGTTAGCCGCCCTGGCGGGTTACCGCGATTTTGCCCGCATGGCTGCGGCTGTGCCGGCACGGGCCACGTTCCCGAATATGGATATGTTTGACTCCAACACCTTGGCCTGTACGGTGGCGGATCAAACCCTTACGTGCGGATCGTACACCTATTCCTTAAATAGAGGCGGATCCTTTGCCTTTGCGACAAAAAACAATGCCCCGTATCAAGGGACGCAATTCCGTTTGTACCGCGAGGATAACCCCCGGCTTACGTGTGTAGGCACGCAAGAGGCTTGCGATTTGTTTAATATAGAAAAGGAAGAAGTCTCCACTGGGGGGAGAGAAAAAGATATTGGGGACGTTGGCACCTCGCGGCCGTTTACGCCCATCGGTACCGGTATCGATGATGTACGTGACCCGATAGGGACTAGAGTACCGTAGGTTATGTATAGAGGGAATCGTATGCAACATACACAGGGTTTTACACTTATTGAGCTGGTAACTGCCATTATCATTGTAGTCATTTTAGTAACGATGGCGGTGCCCTTGTACGAAAAAACGGTGGAGCGTTCCCGCCTGGCCGAAGCGCGCACCATTTTGGCTAAATTGCAAGATGCCAAATTGGCCGCCATGGATAATATGGAGTGCCGCCCCTATAATCCCGAGTCTCCTAACTGCCCTAAAATGCGGCACTTAAATGTAGCGTTTGCAGATAACCAGGGAGACGTTGGCTTTGATACGGACGCGTTTCACTTTTCTATCGCACCCCGCCGCGCGGGCAGCTCGTGGGTGGCCAACGCTGTATGTGCCCGCCGGGTAGGGGGCGATTATAACGGTACTATTTTCCTATACGCGGCGCCGGGGATACGTGATGATGATGCGGCGGCAAGATTTGACTGTGTAAGAGGATCGTGCACAAATTATGGGTTAACTGTGGCGACTGATTTAAGAGCCTTGCAGTGCCCCTAATGAGGAGAAAAAATGATGAAAAAGTTTTATTTTTCTTTAGGTAAATGGTTCATAAGTACGGGGGTAGTGCTACTCCCCGTGGGGGCTTGGGCCACGAATGAGATTCAAATGGAGTCGTATTTCCCTACGCCTTATGTAACTTATAACAATGTGTTTGTTAGTCAGCAGTTTGATGTGGGAACTTCCAAAGGCCCATTTACCCTATCTTTAGGCAGTAATAGGGGGAACCCGACACCTTCCTTACAAATTGACCCAATTCCCTTTAATAACAACTCTCTGCAGCCTGACGGCACCGCAAATGCTTTTGCTCACTTAAAAACGACTCCCAAGGGCGGTCCTACCCTCTCTTTTGGGAATGTACAAATGAGAAGTCAAGCCGTTCGGTTTGGCAGCCCAACGGACCAAGTAGACAATGCCGAGATGACTTTTGGGAATTTACGGATTGCCACGTTGAGTAATATGAACACCAAACCGGTGCAAGAAATCAATGCCACAAGCGTACAGGTGGATGAGCAGATGTACTTAATGGAAGACAGATTTGCTAGCGCCGCCTTGCCGGGTTGTGAGAAAACTGTTTCTTGGCAGAAACTTGCATTGGGTAACGAGTCGGACGCCTGGTACTTAGTATGTGGGAACCCTGTAGAAGGGGGTGATACCCCGCATAATCCTGAACCATGTCCGAGTGGAAGATATGTATGGGTGGTAGATACAGCCTATATTGTATGTTCTTTGAAGTCTGTTGACTATGTGAGCGAATACTGTAATACAATACGGAGTGGAATGGATCTAAATGCCATAAAACATATTCTGTCAATCAGTGATTGTGATACTACTGGAATGGCTGATTTTTTTGGGGTTAAAAGTAAAGCGTTAGGTGACACCGTCCTAGAGAAACCTACAGAACCGGGGCTAGTATATTGGCTTTATGACACCCAGCGGGGAATAAATGCATGTAGTGATGACCCGGCGGATAAACCTGCTACGTTTTCGTGGGGTGAAACGATTAACTGGAATGCTGCAAACTTAGTTAATACTGGTTACTTACAGTGGACTGCCGAAAAAGGGGTTGTTAGAGCTGAATCATTTTGCGAATAATCTACATGGCGAAATGCAGTTTAAAAGTATGATATGATTTTCCCCGGGCAATTTGCCCGGGGATTTTTTTAGGCTTATTGGGTTAAATTTGATTTGTCATCCCCGTGCCCTCTTTGTCATCCTGCACGTCATCTTTGTCATCCCGGAATGGTAAATAAGATGTCATCCCGGACTTGATCCGGGATCTTCCACGCACGCTGTTACCACACGTTGCCAAACGACAGGCGTTGAAGATGCTGATTTCCATCAGCATGACGGATTTTATGAAATACAATGAAGATGTCATCCCGGACTTGATCCGGGATCTTCCACGCACGCTGTTCCCGCGCGTTGTCAAACGACAGGCGTTGAAGATGCTGATTTCCATCAGCATGACGGATTTTATGAAATACAATGAAGATGTCATCCCGGACTTGATCCGGGATCTTCCACGCACGCTGTTACCACGCGTTGTCAAACGACAGGCGTTGAAGATTCCCGATACCGACCTTCGGGAATAACGCCTTATCCGCACCTACCCACCCCACAAAAAACCCCGGCCTAAGCCGGGGTTTGGAACGTTCTAAATTACTTATTTATTGCGGTACAAACGTTTTAATTCACCGGGTACGTCCGCCGGGGAAACGTTGCCCATTTCAAGCAGCCAGGCAGTGACTGCGTTGTAATCTTTTTCTTTTTTGAAGTATTTGTCCGCATTTTCCTGCCAAATACCTTCACCCAGTACATAACTCACCGCTTCGCCGGGGTTACTTAATACGTCATCTACCATTTGGGTAGCCGTTTCCGGCGCAAAGCCGTTTTGTTCCGTCAAAAAGTTCAGGGCTTCTTCATACGTGTATTGTTGCGTGTTAAAGCGGTAATCTACCACCGCGCTTACGGTGCGTACAAAGCGTTGCCACGCCGCAAACAATAATTCTTCATCCGTCACAAACACGTTGGCTTGTTGCGCTACACGTAACGCATACAACGTCCATCCGTTAGCCAACAAAGGCGAGCCAAACAGCCGGCGCATCCGGTTTTTTTGCGCTTGCGCTTGGTAGAAGCGACCGGGGATAATTTCTTCGCTGATAAACAGTTTGGCTGCGGGTTCGTTAAAATCGCGGTTGAGGGCTTCGGTCTTGGCCAGTTCGTTGCCGGTGGGCACACGCAACCAAAACGCAGAAAAGGCCGGGTACGTCAGGAATTTTTTCTGGTAGGCAAAGTACGGTAACAGCGACTGTATTTTGACGGGCACCGGGCCTACCAGCGTATTTTGTTTTAACAGCGCGGCACTTTGCGCGTTGGTCTGCGCGGCAAATTGTTCCAGCAGGTTTTCGCTGGTGAACGAAGAGACTAATTGCCCGGCTACTGCATAAAATTGATTGGCGGTGGGGGGAACATATTCCAAAGTGGTTTTGTCTTTCTTCGCCGGCAGTTTTTCCTGCGGGCGTTGATTGAGGTCCTCCACAATCACCATTTCTTCTTCATCCGCGGACAATTCAAAGGGGCGCAACGCCTCAAAGAGTTGATGTTGCGCTTCATCCCAGCGGGTGTTCAGTTCGGCCGCTACTTGGTCCGTTTTTTGCGTAATTTGATAATAGTTATTTAATTTTTGCGCATAATCTTTGGGACTAATAGTGGTAGTCAGCGCGAGGGAATCTTTAGATAAATTTTTGAATAATTCAAACAAATTGGAAATGCTGGCTTTGGCTTTGGTGAGGGCGTTTTCAATTTTGACCGTATCGCGCGTGTCGGTCGTCAGTTCGCCTTTGTTAGTGACGTACTCTTTGATTGTATCAAAGGATAAATACGCATAGTAGGCTTTTTCCATTGCCAGCCGGGCCATACGGGGGGAGACTAGCGACAGGTTTTTCTGCGCTTGTTCGTACACGGTGGGCAAGGCTTCCAAGCGGCCTAAGAGTTCGCTGCGTTGCACCAAGGGGTTGGTAGCCGGTTGTTGTAAAATATCAAACAAGGCATCTAAGGCTTGGGCATAGTAAAGCGGATTTTGCATCAAGCGGTTTTGTTGCAGCGACCAAATGTTGCGTTGCAGTAAATCCTGAAATAAATGATATTCAATGCGTTTACCGGCGGATAAATTTTTGGGGTTAATTTCTTGCAGCGTTTTACGCACGCTTTCTAAGGCTTGCAAGGTTTGTGTGTCCGTTTGGGCGGAGCGGTCATTTAAGCGGCTGTTGGCGGACGTAAAGCCCAAGCGGCTGGCCTCTTCCGGCTGGAAATATACCAGCACCGACGTATAACGTGCAAACGCCTCGTGTAAGTCGTTTTCTTCTAAAATGGCGGAAATATTTGCACTGGCATAGTCCGTTTGTGCGTGCGACGTGGTAGCAATAGTAGCAAATATCCCTATCAGTAAACCCAAAAACAGCAATTTTTTATTCATTCGTTGATTCCCTTTGTTGTGATAAATATAAATAAGTAGACGGTAACACCTACCCACTATATTGTAGTGTTTACGTGGAAAGGTTGTCAACTGGATTTTAATACAGCGCGGCGGGAAAATTTGTTTTTAGCCCGAGGGGGAAAAGGCGCGTGAATTTGCCCTATGGTTTACGGCGCGCGTAATTTTTGCTATAATTTCTAGGTAGCCTTTCAATCGGGCCATTAGCTCAGTTGGTAGAGCAGACGCCTCTTAAGCGTAAGGTCGTGAGTTCGAGCCTCACATGGCCCATATTGTTTTCAAGGTAAAATCAAACACGGACGGATGGCGGAATTGGTAGACGCGTACGCCTTAGGAGCGTATGGTTCACACCGTGAGGGTTCAAGTCCCTCTCCGTCCATATTTTTTGGCTTAAGCCAAGGATGAGGAGACGTAAACCCATGTCTATTTTCAAAACTGCCCAAACCGGGGAAGTAAAAACCAAACAACTTTCTAAAGAAGGCTGCCGTGTCACGTTATCGGTAGAAGCCGCCCCCACGCTAATCACCAAATCTTTCCAAGATGCCGCTATCCAGGTGCAATCGCGCGCCCAAATGCAGGGCTTTCGCGCCGGTAAAGTACCGCTGGATTTAGTCAAACAGAATTTTGCCGGACATATCAAAGAACGCGCCTTGGATATGGCGATTAAAGCCGCTATCAATGCCGCATTGACCGAAAGCAAATTGGACGCGGTGGCTGTGCCCACGTTAACCAAAGCAGATTTTAATACCTTTGATGACGGCAAAGCGTTCACTTTTGAATTGGCGGTAGATGTGGCCCCGGAATTTGACGTAACCGGCTACAAAGGGATTGCCATTACCAAAAAATCCCAAACCGCTACGGATAAAGACGTGCAAGAAAATTTGGACCGCGTGTTGGATGCCAATGCCCGCTTGGAAAGCGCGCAAGACGGTGCCACCATTGACGATACCTGCTACGCGGTCGTCCACTACACCGGCAAACGCAACGGCACGGATGATTATAAATTGTCCGCCGACAGCGAATTGATTGATATGTCCGCCCCGCAAACCATGACCGGGTTGGCCGAAGCCATTAAAGGGCTCAAAAAAGGCGACGTAAAAGATTACGAAACCAAAGAGGGTAACGATACGCTTTCCTTCCACGTAACGGTGGATGAAATTAAATACAAAAAAGTACCCGCCCTCAATGATGATTTTGCCAAGGATATGGGTTTTGAAACGTTGGACCAACTCAAAGCCAAAGTAAAAGAAAATTTGGATGCCGAAGCTAAACGTGCCGCCGAGCGCGACGAAGTCACCCAAATTGAAAACGCCCTCGTAGCGGCCAACACGTTTGAATTGCCGCAGAGTTTGGTGGAAGAGTATACGGAATCTTCGCTGCACAATTTTGTGCATAGCATGACGCAGTTGGATCCGCACAAACTCACGGCCGAACAACACAAAATGTTTGCCGAACGCATCCGCCCCAGCGTAGAGAAAGACTTACGCATCGGCTACATCATCCACGCCATTGCCAAGAAGGAAAACCTCCAGGCTACCGAGGCCGATTGGCAAGCGGAACTGGACAAGAGTTTAACCGATAAGAACAAACAAGCCGACGATAAACAAATTAAAACGTTCTTTAGCGAACGCAAAGACCAAATCATTGCTACGCTCACGGAACGCAAAGTCTTTGAGTTCTTAAAAAAAGAAGCCAAATATAATTAGTTTGTAAGATGACGAAAAAATCCCCGGGCTTACGCCCGGGGATTTGTTATGCACTTTAGTTACTTGGCTATAGTTCTGCTATAGGATTCCACCATGCGCTGCAGGCTTTGCTATAGTTCTGCTATAGGATTCCACGCGTTGCAATACGCCTTCTTGGATGGTTTGTAAGCCATTATTAAGTTTGGTGTCCTCTTCTTTGATGTCAAGCAGAATATCCTTTTGCGCTTTCTGAATTTCTTCATCACTTAACGTTTCGTTCGCCTCTAGGCTATAGAGTTTGGTAATGTTGGTGACGAACTGGGACCAGTATTGGGTAATCAACTGCGTGGACTGGGTTTTGTCATCATCCGTGAAGAAGATACCAAAGTCCTGTTCAATCAAGGTGACATTTTGTTCCAGCATTTGCGCTTGGGCCTGGGCCGCATAGGCTTGGATGCCTTGGCAAAGAATATCCACTCTGGAATTGAGGAATTTTGTCTTGGCTTCGGCCGCGATGGTGATGGCCTCGCTCGGGTCAGTATCCAGGGCTTTTTTGGCCTGTTTCAAGGCCTGCTCATAGGTCTTATATACTACCTTCATGTTCTTTTCGCCATCCGGCAAGGCTCCCACAAAGGCGGCGATATTCGGGTCGGACAAATATCCTTTGAGACTGTTGAGTTCGTTTTCATTGGCCCCCAAGTTGGCAATTTCACGGTTCAACACGGTTTCAAAGAAAGCGCGGCTGATTTCATTGTTCAACGCGTTTAATTCGTCTTCAACTGTTTTTCTGGCGTTGTCAATGCGCTTTTGGGCCGCATTTTGCAACGTCGTGGGATCTTTCTTGGAGTCAAGGGCCTCGCGGTCGGCGGTATAGAAGGCCACCAAGGCTTGCTCGCGTTCTTCGTAGAAGTTGTTAATAATCTTGGTCATTTTATCCTGAAATTTTTTCTCTTTAGAGAAATAGTTCGGAAAGTTCTGCTCAAAGATTTCCGTCTGGTCTTTCAGGGTTTGCGCTTTTTCGGTTACCAAGAAGGCTTTGATGCCGCTCGTCAAAATATCGGCTTTTTGTTTGATAAACGCTTTGAAGGCATTTTCTACCATCTCTTGCGCTTTCTTTAAGTCAGTCGGAGCGAGGGCGCTAGACGCTTCTAACGCTTTGATGTAAGCATTATAGACGGTTTTCATTTGCGTTTCGCCATTCGGGAGTGCTTTTAAGAAAGATTTTACATCTTCGTTTTTGAGGAAGTTTTGCATTTCCTTTTTAATGGCCTTGATTTCTTTGTCATTGGCGGCTTTAATTTCTTTAGCATCATGGCCGTCCATCGCTTTTTTTACGTTTTGATTGTGGGCCGCCATGCTGTATTGGGCATCAGCCGCGCTACCATCTTCCACGACGGGGGACGGGTCGCCGATTAACACGCCGGGCATCAAGATGATTTGCGCCGGGGTGGGCAACGCTTCACCTACATTACCGGGGAATAAGCCTTTCACCGGGCCGTCTACGGCTTCAATAATTTGTTCGGTTTTCTTGAATAACCAGCGGCGTCCGCGTTGGGCCCAATCGGGTAAGATGTAGTTCAGGCCTTGGTTGACGGCTAAGAACATACCGGAGAAAGCCGCCCAGCTGGAATCGTTTTCATCGGGATGCACCCCTTGTACTTTGGCCAGGTAATTGCTGTCGTCAATTTCTTCGGCCTCTTCTTGCTGGGACGATTGATCCAACTGGTGTTTTTTAGAGAAATAGGCATCTTGTTCTTTGGCGAAATTTTCATTATACGGTTTGGTGTATAACTGATACACGTAAGGATCGGCTATTTGGAAAGCAATCATCAGTTTGGTAATACCCACCATGTCTTTCACGATCGGGTAGCGGCTGCCTAAGTAGCTCGCTACGATCCGGGACGGTACCGGGTTGCCTCCCAAGATCATCCCTTGCGCTACGTTGTGGGCCACTTGGGTGGCTTGTTCGCCTTCGGCTAAAACCGTTCCTACATATTCACCGGTTTGTCCATTGAAGATATTGTTGGTGGCCGGGTCCAGTTTGAAATTGCTGGGTAAGCCGCCGGTGGGGCTGACCAGTTTAGAGCTAGCAGGTGTTACCACTCTGCCGGCAGGCGTTTCTACCACGGTAAAGGAACGGCCGGTGGCTAATTCTTTGCGGGTCGCTTGTACAACAGCCTGCTCATCTCTTAAGGCACTTTGTTCTACTTTGGACAGTGTTTTACCAAACGACGTTTGGGAAGTGCGTTCAACGGCTTGGCCGGCTTTGCTGGTGGCTTTGGCAGAACCTTTGGCGGCAGTTTGGGCCGATCTGGCGGAGATGCCTCTTAATTCGCGTTGGATGGCGCGGTTAAGCAGTACACGTCCTTTTAAGGTGCGCGGTGCGATCCCTTCGGCTGCAATTTTAAGCGTTTGGTTTTGGAACCCTTCGCGGGCAACATCCACGATAAAGTATTCGCCCCCTTGGCTTTGACGTATAGAGAGTCTTTGGAGCATGCCCTTGCCTTGTTTGGTAATGCTCATAACGCCCATTTCTTTTTGCCAAGCGCCGGTGCTGTATTTCCACACTTGAGAGAATTTGCTTTCAAAGCGGGCTAATTTGAAGCCTTTGCTGGCTTTGACAGCAGAGCGGCCCGCAATTAGGGCAACTTTGCCGGCTTTCCAGGCATATCCTACGGCTTTGAAGGCGGCACCCCACAGATACCAGGTGAAGGCTTCCCACATAATATCGGAGGCAATCGCTTCAAATTTCAGGTAACGGTTGTCGGGCAATGTGTTTTCCATAGCCATCAGATTGCCTTTGCTGTCCGCTACTACTACGGTTATGCCGGTATTACCAAAGCGCATAATGCTGGGTTCGCGGGAGCATTTGGCTTCGTCTTGGGTATAAGCCTTTCCTTCTTCGTCTACCCCATAGACTTGGAGGTGCAGAGACGGATTTTTGGTTCTGAGTAATTCGGCGCGTTGCATCATGCGCAGTTTACCGGTGTATCTGCGTCTTTCACAGCCGCGGCGCAACCCTTCGGGGACTCTTTCGTTTATTACTTCCGGCTCTTGCACCGGCAAGAAGGCACCGAAGATGGTGGACAAATATTGGCTAAATTGAGCCAATTCATCTCCTCTGCCCAAGCCATACTCTTGAACCGGGGTGGAGAGATTGGTATAGTGTTTAGATACGTTAATCGGGCGGGTAGGCGCATACAGGTCTACCGCATAGGCGGCCATAGTTTGACGGAAATTCTGCTCATTAAAAATCCCTTTTTTCAAGTAAGGCATGTCGGTTATTTTACTGCCTTCATACGGCGTATAGGTTTTGCCTTCGCTGGCTTCACGCAACATAGCGGCTAAGGCCAAGGCTTGCACACGCACGTTGGCGGCGTTGGTAATTTTAGTGTCATCCACGGTCCCTTGCGGGGCGGCGGCGACGGAGAGCAACTGCTTAAACCATACTTGTTGCTCGTGCGACGTGGGGATGGTTAAGAGCACGTTGTACAAAGCGCCGAAATATTCAATGACTAAGGCGGAGTAATACCCGTTTAACGCATTGCCGTCTTTGTTAATTTTAGTTAACAAATAAGTTAATTTGGGCAGGTTATTGACGGCAATTAAATGGTGTACCAAGACAGATAAGTTGACGCGTAATTGCTCGTACGATGCACTATCTTGCGAAGGTTTGCTTTCAATGTGTTTAACTACCTCATTATAGAGCGATTGCGTTACGTTGCCGACTTTCCAGTTGGAATAAGTCTGTAACCCGGCGTTGAGTTCTTTGGTGATCATATCATAGCCGGGGCGGTTGCGGTCGTCTGCTTTTTCTTGTTCCGTTTCGGTATAATTTTGTTTTAAGAACACATCTACTTGTTCAAGCAGTAAGGCTAAGTGAGAACGTGCCTCAATAAAACCGAACGTTTGTGTATTTAACAGGTGCAGAACACGTGCTTTTAAGCGTTTGGCCATCCACAAGGCGTGCGTTTTAGTTTCGCTGTCCAGCGCGACGGTATTGGAATTATAAGAAAGGAAGAAAATATACAACAGTTCGGCTGCGTCGGAGGTATCCGCCGCGTGGGTGGCAAAAGGTTTGCCATTGATAGGATCTAAATATTCAATTAGATCTTCCATGGTAATTTTATCTTGTTCCCACAGGTCCAGTATTTGGGATTGCTGTTGGGCCATTTGATCGGGAGAGAGTCTGTATTCGGTGCGGCCGGTAGTAATAGCATCTGTGGGGTTGGTATAATGCCCCATGAGGCGTTGTTTGTCTTCGTGGATTTTTTGTTTTTCTTGATGGAAGGCTTCGTCTTGTCTTACCGCGTTGCTATGCAGTTGGGTGGCCTCATTATGTAAAGCAGCGGTGCCGGCCCCTACCCAAGTTAACGAATTGGCGCTTTGGTAAAAATCATTTAACGCCTCTAATTTTTCCAAAACGGCTTCGCGCGCTTTTAAATCATCAATGCGTTTGGTATATAACCGGGCGATGCGGGTGTTGATGTCGTCAAATGAGGTGGAGTCTTTGGTGATTTCGTTAATCCACTCTAAGTTCAGGTTGACAATTTCAAGTTCCAAATTGGCAAAGTCGCGTTCGCGGGGGGACAAATCCTTTTGGGCAAGATAAGCCTCTAATTCGGCTTTTTCTTGCTTAAATTTGTTCTCTTCGGAAACGGCATTTTCTACTTTTTGGGTTAAGGCTTCTTGATTGAATCTAGGTGCATTAATCTTCTTTTTAGCAAACGCTTCTACCGGTAGCGTATTGATGAAGAATAGCACTGCTAAGATCCGACATATCCACGTATTCATACTCTCTCCTTGGCATACTTAATGGTATTGCCTGTACTATTAGTATACGCTTAAACGGGAGATTTTCAAGGGAGATTAAGACCCAATCTAAAACAATAAAAAGACCTGGGACCTGCGGGACCAAAGGACCCAGAAAGGGGAAAATAAAAATCCCCGCGTAGAGCGGGGAAAGAGTTGTGACGAAAAGGGTGCTAGGCCTACGGAATCGCATCCATAATTTGGCGAAGTTCTTCTTCGCTTTTGTCGCGTACTTCTACGGTTTTTTCTTTGCCTTTGGCACCTTTTACCAAAATAATGCTGTCCTCTTTTACGTCAAAGAAATCCGCCAGGAAGGTTTTCATCATAGCATTTGCCGGGTCATCATCCACCTTTTTGGTTTTAATTTTTACCCGTAGCACGCTGCCAATGCGGCTAATCACTTCGTTGCGTGCCGCGCCCGGAATTAAACGAACTTTTATAATCATATCCCCTCCAAATCTTACTTAAAAAGCAAACTTCCAATGCGCGGCAAGGTTGAGCCTTCCTCCACCGCAATTTCAAAATCTTCACTCATCCCTAACGATAACTGCGCCTGGGGATGGGTGGCAAAATCGGTTTCAAACGCGTGTGCCAGCGGCTTAAATAAGGCCCGTAAGGTGGGGGCGTCGGCCCCTTGGGGGGCAACCGCCATATATCCGCACACGTCAATATTTTCAAAGGCCCCACGCAACCGGGCGGCTAATTGGCGCGCCTGTGGCAACGGTAAGCCGGATTGCGTTTGTTTGTGGGTCAATTTTACCTGCACCAATACCCGTAGTATTTTGCCGGCCGGTACATGCTTGGCCAGCGCGCGCACTGTTTCGGGTGAATCTATAGAATCTATAAAATCAAACAGTTGGGCGGCCTTGGCCGCTTTGTTTGTTTGTAAATGCCCGATAAAGTGTTTGCGTACTTTGCTAAAGGGAGCAAAGCGGGGATCTTCCTGCCAACGGGCCCAAGCCTGCTGCACGCGGGACTCACCCACATCCGTCAACACACCCTGTTTTAGCAGGGCCAGCACATCTTCATCACTTGCGTATTTTACTACGGCCAAGAGGGTAATTTTTTGCGCCTCACGTCCCACCCGTTCGGCGGAGGCTTTCAAGGAAGAACAAATATCCCGATAGTTTTGCAAAAGTGCTTCTTCCCGGTGCATCATAAAAATTCCCTTGACATATTATACCAAATTTACTTTAATACCACAATTTTTTGACTGACAGCACGGATAGCACAAAAACCCCGCCGGGAGAGGAAAAGTATATTTGAGATTGTGCTTGTCGGGTACGGATGTATTTACTTTTGCATTTCGTTGTAAAGACGAGGGGGAAAGTGCGCTCCTATGTTCAAACCTATTTCATTGGAAGCGCCTACGTACGCGCGAGATTTTTACAACGCGGGGGAAAGTTCGGCCAGCGGAAAGTAATGTTTCAAAATCGTTTGATAGCCCTGGCCTGCGTCGGCGCGTCCGGCGGCCCCGGTTTGGCAGAACCCTACCCCGTGGCCCCAACCGCCACCGTAGAAGACAAAGTATTTGAGTTGGTGATTTTCGTAATTGGGTTGCACAATAAAATAACTGCTGCGCAGCATCCCTAAACTTAAATTATTGCGGATGACGTTTTCTTTATCCAGCGTCACAGTGCCTTTCGTGCCCTGGACTAATAATTTGGTGACGTATCCGGCGTGGGTGCGTTGCAACGGGATGAGTGCGGTAATTTGCCCAATATCTTTCTTTTGGTTTTTGATGACGGTGCGCAGTTGCGGCTCGCTCACCACACGCGCCCAGCGGAAGGCCGCCATGCTGACGTTTTTGTCGTACTTACTGTAAGCGGCCGGCGGATATTGCAAGAGCGACTTAAAGTGATAAGGCTCAATGTGTTGGAAATCAAATTCCTGATAATCCGACACGGTGTCCAAATACGGCGTAGCGTTCCAGCCGGCGTCTTTGGCACTTTGCGTGGCCCCGCCGCAGTTGGCCGAAAACACACTCTCAATGGGTTTACCTTCATAGGTAAGCACTTCGCCCAGCGTGGCTTCCACCGCGGCGTTGCCGGCGTCGGTTTCGGCACTGACGCCGTTGTACACTTGGCAGTTTTGCGTATCGCACAAATCATAACCTTGCTTTTTGTGTTTACCTAAGTGTTTTAGGGCGTACGTGCGGGCCAGCACGGCTTGCGCGCGTAAGGCCTGGGTGGGAAAGCCTTTGGGCATTTCGGAGGCGATAATCCCCTGGACATATTCATCCAAAGAAACGATATTGATCGGCACCAGGGTTTGGGCTGAGGCGTTGTGCAACACTTCCAATTTGCCGCGGTACTCTTTGGCCCCTACGCTGGCCCAACTCATCCCCGGGCCGCTGACTAAATTTTTGACGATAAACGTAGGAGCCTGGGTGGGGGATTCCACCTGCGGGATGACGGTAAGCGATTTGGTAAAGGCAATCTGCCGCCCGGCGGGGCTTTGCAAAAAGGGTTTATTGTTTTTGAGGATGACACTCCACTTTTCCCCGGCTTTTCCGGCGGCTATTTGTTTGCCTTGCGCGTTTTGCACTACAAACGAGGTGGACGGACTAAACGTGACCTGCGTACGGGGCGAGGCCAAGCCGCTTTGCGTAGTGCCCAAGCCGATTTTTACTTCGGTACTTTGCACCCCGGGGGGCAACACGAGCGGTTGCACGGCGGTATGTTCCAGTGGGGAAGATTTCACTTTTTCTTCTTCTTTTTGGGCTTTTTTGGCTTTGGGTTTTAGGCGGGCCAGGGCTTCGTGGGCGCGTGTATTTTTGGCGTCGGCCGCGGCAATCATTTTGTACTGGCGGTAGGCGTCATTATACTGTTTAGTTTGCTCCAGCATACGGGCCAGGTGTACGCGCGCTTCCATAAATTGGTGGTCGTAATCAACGGCTTTTTGGTACGCCTCGGCGGCTTTTTTATAACTTTTGTCCTCTTCGTACACTTGCCCTAAGAGAAAGTTGGCCAGGCTGGGATGCGAGCCGGCCTTGACCGCTTGTTTCAAATTGTAGATAGCCAGTTTTTTTTCGTTCAGGCCCAGTTGGGCGCGGGCCAAATTGATGTGGAAGAACCCGGCGGTTTTGTCGTTTTCGTTTAGGAGCGATAAAATACGTTCCGCGGCGGCATATTGTCCGTCGGCCAGTAGGGCCTCGGCGGCCATTTCAATAATATCGTTATCTTGCGGATAAAGCCGGTAAGCCTCCAGCGCAATATCCACCGCTTCTTTGGGGCGGTTTTGTTCCATGGCAATATAGATAGCATTTAGAAAAGCCGTCCGCTCGCCGGTATCTTTGGAAATTTCTACGTATTTGGCTAAGGCTTCTTTGGGTTTGTAGGCAAAGTATAGAGCCGACGCTTCTTCCAACCGTTCCTGCACGGTGTACGCGGCCCCGTAGGCGGTATTCATCCCCGCTAATAATCCCAATATGAAAAATAGTTTTCTCATAACCCTATTCATATTATACCTTTTTGTGGAACTTGGTATAATATGTTATATGACACTACCCGTACCCGATTGGTTAAAATTACTGGTCCGCGCGAATAAAGAGGCGTTACGCACGTCGCAAGCGCTTACTGCGGAGCAATCTATTTCGGCCTACGCCTTGCACACAGTATGCCATGCGGCTAGATGCCCCAACCGGGGGGAATGTTTTAATTGTGGGGATGCTACGTTTATGGTGCTGGGCAATATCTGCACGCGCGGTTGCCGGTTTTGCGCGGTGGACAAACAACGCCCCTTACCGCCCGATCCGCAAGAACCTAACCGGGTCGCCCAGGCGGTGAAAGAGTGGCATATCCGTTACGCGGTACTCACCATGCCCACGCGGGACGATTTGCCCGACGGGGGGGCGCAACACTTTGCCAATGTGCTGCAGGCCATCCACACCACCACGCCCGACGTATTGACCGAGCCGCTTATTTCCGATTTGCGGGGGGATGAACACGCTTTGCAAACTATTTTGGATGCGCGTCCCACCGTGCTGGCTCATAACGTGGAAACGGTGCCGGAACTCTATGCGCAAGTGCGTTTGGGGGCCGATTATCACCGCACGCTTACGCTCCTGGAAAATGTCAAAAAACGCGCGCCCGGATTGCTTACCAAGACCGGTTTTATGGTGGGCTTAGGCGAAACATCCGCCCAAATCACCCGGCTTATGAAAGATTTACGCCACGTGGGGGTGGACCTGTTAACCATTGGGCAATACTTGGCCCCGTCTGCCAAACACTATCCCGTGCAAAGTTACCCGGAGCCGGCGCAGTACCAAGCCTGGAAACAAGAAGCGTTATCCCTGGGGTTTAAGGCGGTAACCAGCGGGCCCTTGGTGCGCAGCAGTTACCGGGCCGGGGCGTTATACCGCCAAGCATTACTTGAAGCAAACGTGTCTAAAAACGTATAATATCCGTATGAAACATCTGCTGGGAATTTTTCTATTGTCCTTATATCTGGTGGCATGCGCCGGCAATCCGCCTGCGTGGTGGAACCCGGGCAACCGCTATGGGCAAACCCCGGCGTCTGCTGCTGAGACCTCGGCGGCGCAACAAGCGGCTCCCCGTCAACCGGTGACCCCGCAAGAAGAGAATATAGACCCGCTGCCGGATAATTCCTACGAAGAAGAAGTAATTGCCCCGCTGCCGGAAGAAGAAGATACCCCCACGGTTCAACCAACCGATGAACCGGGCGTAAACACATTGCCCATGCCCAGCGTGTTGGAGTAAATTTACCCAAAAAAAGACCCCCGAACTGTTTTTTCAACAACCCGAGGGCCTTAAACAGCACCACTACAACATCCCATCTTATTTTCTCCTTTGTCCGCACTTTGTATCGGTCAGGACTTATGTCGCCGTATCAACGCCGCAGACTGTAACAACTCCACACCTGAGCCCCCAGCGTCTGCCGCCCCGTCCGAACCAACCGAACCTCACGGCTCTGCACTCCCGAAATCAGCGGAACTCACCTCTTTCGGCACGCCTTGAATAACCCAAACGGTTATGTGACTCAACCGCCCTCGCCTTCAAAACGCTTACAGCACAGCGGGCAACCCCCTTACAGCAACGCCCAACCCGTACTACAGTTTGAACTTCCATACCCATAGTATAAGCATAAATGCCAATTTGTCAAGGCCCAAATTTGAAAATTTTTTTCTTTCGTCGGTAAATGCGCTGTTTCGGTTTATTTTTTGCCCCAAAAAAGGCCCATTTTACTGAAAAATGAGCCTGTATCGGTAAGCGTTTTACAGGGGAGGCCCGTATGCGCTTTTATAATTGGGTAATATCGGCGGTTTGGGTAAGCAACCGGCGTACCCGGGCCAACAGCGCGAAACGGTTGGCGCGGATTTTTTCGTCCGGTACGTTGACCATCACGTCGGTAAAGAATTTTTCCAGCGGCGCCTTAAACACGGCTAAGGCTTTGAGCGCACGGAGATATTCTTGCTCGGTAGCGGGGTGCGTTTGCGGCACTTGGCTAAGCGTAGCAAAGAGTTCTTTTTCGGCGGGGAGTTCAAACAATGCCTCATTGACATCTCCAGCCGGCGCGTCGGCTTTTTTGAGGATATTGCTTACGCGTTTGGCGGCTTCACGCAAAGCGGTAAAGTCGGCCGCGGTTTGCACTTGTTCCAGCGCACGCACGACGTTTTCCACCTGTCCAAGCGGCATGTCGGCCCAGTTGGAAATGGCTTTGAGTAACCCGTCGTTGCGGCCGCGTTCGCGCAGCACTACTGCCACGCGCTGGGCGATAAAACTGCGTAGTTGCTCGCTAAGTTGCGCGGTCCATTTATAAGTAGGCGTGTACGCGTTTTGCACGATAGAAAGTACCTGGTTGACACACAAGTTCCAGTTATTTTCCAACAAAATACGCACAATGGCAAAGGCTTGGCGGCGCAAGGCAAAGGGGTCCTCGCTGCCGGTGGGGATTTGACCGATTAAAAAGTTGCCGGCCAGCGTGTCTAACTTGCCAGCCAGGGAGACCACATTTCCTTGTACGGTCGTCGGCAAGGCAGAGGACGAGGTAAGCGGCCAGTAACTTTCTTCCATGGCTTTGGCGGCGGCTTTCTCGTCGGCGGTTTTAGCGGTAAGGGCCGCATAACGCCCGCCCATATATCCCTGCAATTCCGGAAATTCATACACTACGTGGCTAGCCAAATCGTCGTAACAATGCAGTGCGGCTTGTGAAATAGCGGCTTTCTCTTGGGTAAGTGCCAAGGCATCCGCCAGCGCGGTGGCAATTTTTTCCACGCGTTGGGCTTTGTCCGCCAGCGTGCCTACGCCTTCTAAAAATTGCACGTTTTGCAATTTGCGGTGGAAAGCGTCCATGCCTTCTTTTTGGTCGTTCTCGTAGAAGAACACGGCGTCGGACAAACGCGCGGACATCACTTTCTTAAACCCGGTGCACACTTCGGTTTGGTTGACCGAAGACCCGTCGCGCACGGCAATAAAGTACGGTTGCAGTTCGCCCTGTTTGTTAATCACCGGGAACATTTTGAGTTGCTGTTTTAAGACGGTGGTGATTAACAGTTTAGGCAGCGTGAGGGTTTTAAGGTCCATATCGCCGCAGACGGCTACCGGGTGTTCGGTAAAGGCTACGGTTTCGGCGATTAAATCTTCGTCCAAATCGGCTTGGTAGCCGCGCGCTTTGGCCTCGGCGGTTACGCTTTGAATTAAGGCTTCGCGGCGTTCTTGCGGCAAGACAAAGATGGGGGGATTTTGGTCGCGCAGTAACTGGATGTACGCGTCCAAATCGGCGCTTGCTACTTTAAGCGGTTTATTGCCGTAAGAGAGGAGCCCGTGCGTGTAGCGCGACGAAGTTACCCCGGCAATGGTAAATTTGATGAGTTTATCGCCATAGAGCCCAATGAGCGAGCGAATCGGCCGCCCGTAGCGTAGCCCGGAATCTTCCCACACCATATTTTTGGCAAACTCCAACCCGGTCACAATGCGGGTAAACACGTCGGGCAACAGTTTTTCGGTCTTTTCGCCTTTGATGCGTACGTCGGCGTAAATGAAGGGACCTTTGTCGGTTTCTTTGATGAGTAAATCTTGCGGTTTAAGTCCGTTTTTCTGGGCAAATCCGGCTGATTGCGGCGTGAAATTCCCGTTGGCATCTTTTAACAGTTTGGCGGGTGGCCCTTTGACTTCTTTTTGGATGTCGGCCGATTTTTCGGCCAGTCCGTGTACAAATACAACTAATTTGCGAAACGTACCCAGCGTTTCTACGCGCTCAAAAGAGAGGCGTTTTTCGTTGAGGATATTTTCGGTGATGGTTTTAAGTTGGCTTAGAGCCGGTTTCATAAACCGGGCGGGTAGGTGCTCGGTTCCAATTTCTAAAAGTGCCTGTTTGCTCATTTGGTTACCTCCGCTTTCTTTTCCACGCTGTCCACATACGCTTTGGCGCAGGCTTTGGCCAGGTTGCGGATTTTGGTAATATTGTTCGTGCGGTCTTGTACGCTAATCGCGCCGCGCGCTTCTAACATATTAAAATATTGTGACAGTTTCATCGTGTCGTCATACGCCGGCAGATAGAGGCCTTTTTTGCACAGCGCATAGCACTCTTTCTCGCACTCGTCAATGTAGCGGCGCAAGTGTTCCACGTTGGTCTCTTCAAAGTAATAGTGCGAGAATTGCTTTTCTTGCTCCAGGTGCACGTCGCGGTAGGTAACGGTGTCGTTCCAGCGTAAATCAAAGACGTTATCTACTTTTTGGCAGTACATGGCAATACGCTCTAACCCGTAGGTGATTTCGGCGGTAATCGGGTTTAACGTGTAGCCGGCCATATTTTGAAAGTACGTAAACTGCGTAATTTCCATCCCGTCTAGCCAAATTTCCCAACCCACGCCACTGGCACCCAGGGTGGGGGATTGCCAGTCGTCCTCAATCCAGCGTACGTCGTGCTCTTTGGGGTCCAGGCCGATGGCTTTAAGAGAATTTAAGTAAATCGTTTGGATATTTTCCGGCGCAGGTTTCATAATCACTTGGTACTGGTAGTATTTGCCCAAGCGGTTGGGGTTTTCGCCGTAGCGGCCGTCTGCCGGGCGGCGGCAAGGTTCCACATACGCGCGGTTGACGGGTTTTTTAGTAAGAGAGCCGAAAAAAGTTTCGGGGTTATAGGTGCCGGCGCCCTTTTCCAGATCGTAGGGTTGTACTAAAATACAGCCTTGTTTAGTCCAGTAGTTGTTCAGCGCGGCAATAATGTCTTGAAAATTCATTCCGTGTTTCATAGATGCTTATATTATACCAAATATAACGCGTGTAAGGGCGCGCGCGTACGGGCTCTGGTGGGGTGGGCCCAAAATAGGTCTTTTTTATGCTTGACAATGCTAACATATCTTGCTAACATAAGGCTACAGTACCCGGGGCGGTTCTTGCGCCGGGTTTTCACAACAATTTGCCACTGTAACACCCCAAGAGTCCGAGCCCCTACCTCTCTGACTATAATGCTGATAAAAGGAGTAAAACCAACGGGTGTTAGAACTGGTGTCTAGTCAGGCTATAGAGGTCAAAGCAACGTGCTACCCTCACGACTTTGCCACAGGCATACCCCGCAAGGGGGACCCTCTACAGCCGAGTAC